>Ga0315293_10000079_pt1 | contig 74228 bp, 69 predicted proteins | sample YL17G13_20_MG_FD_203071 | JGI IMG/M metagenome (GOLD analysis project Ga0315293, IMG submission 203071) | Sediment microbial communities from Yellowstone Lake, YNP, Wyoming, USA - YL17G13_20 | ecosystem: Environmental > Aquatic > Freshwater > Lake > Sediment | place: USA: Wyoming | collected...
AGCCGATGGCTCGGTCGCCGAGAGCAGCGTCGCCGGCGGGCGCAGCGGGGTGACTGTGGGCACCGCACTTCCAAACATGCTCACGTTGCACGCCAGGCTCACCGCCACAAGCAGCGCGAGCAGGGACAGGCCGGCTAACGGGTGCTTCATGTGAACCTCCATCGTCCGTGATAGCCGCCTCACAGTTCCGAGCGGCCTTCCAGGGCTTGCGTCAGCGTGCTGATGTCGGTGTACTCCAGGTCGCCTCCGGTGGGCAGCCCACGTGCCAGGCGCGTCAGCCGCACGGCCAGACCTTGCAGCCGGCGCTTCAGAAACATCGCCGTAGCCTCGCCCTCCAGCGTGGGGTTGGTCGCCAGGATCAGCTCCTGGATCCCCTCCGCCGTCACGCGTCCGGCCAGCTCCTCAATGCGCAGGTCCTGCGGCCCAATGCCCTCGACCGGCGAGAGTGCCCCGTGCAGGACATGGTAGCGCCCGTGGAATTGACCCGTGCGCTCGATAGCGAGCACGTCCAGCGGCTCCTCGACCACGCACACGATCTCGGAATTGCGCGTGGTATCGGTGCACAACAAGCACGGGTCAACGCCGGCGGCGGAGATATTGAAGCACCGGCTGCAGAAGATGGTGCCGGTGCGCAGCTCCTTCAGCGCTCCGGCCAACTCGAGCGACTCTTCGGCCTGCGCCCGCAGAAGGTAGTAGGTGAGGCGCGAGGCGGTCTTCGGCCCGATGCCCGGCAGCCGGGCGAAGGCCTCCATTAGCCGCTCGACGGGTCGAGGGACGGCGGCGCTCACGGCACCAGGCCTCCGGTCAGCGGCCCCAGTCGCCTCGCCGCCAGCAGCTGCGAATCGCGGACCGCCTGGTTCACCGCCAGCAGGACCAGGTCCTGCAGCATGTGCACATCGCCAGCCTGCAACAGTCCCGGGTCGATCGTGATCGCCCGGCACTCCTGCGTGCCGGTCATCACGACCTTCACCGCACCGCCGCCGGCGCTGGCCTCGATCGTCTGCTCGGCCAGCTCCGCCTGCGCCCGGGCGAGTTCGGCTTGCATGCGCTGGACTTGTGAGAGCATATCCTTTCCGCCGGGTAGGGATGGCCTTGGCTTGGGCATACTCGACGATCTCCTACTGCGACATGTGGCGCCCGGATCAGGTGAGAGGTGCATCCATCCCCGGTCCAGGGGTCGCGTTCTCCGAAGCCGCCCGGAGCGGAGCATAGCCGGCCATCCGCCCTTGCTCCCGCTTCGCCGATCGGCGATACGAAGCCATAGAACGGGCGCAGGACGCAGCATCAGGGGCGTGCAAGGAACGCGGCGGCTAGCTGCCCTCAGGTGGAAGCGGCTTCACATCCACAACCTGGGCGCCCAGGTCACGGACGGCGGTGGCGACCATACCCCCATCCTCGATCGCCTCGGCGGAAACGTCGGCGTCGCCATCCGGCTTCCACATCCGGCTCAGAACACAACGCACCCCCAGCGGCGCGCCGAGGACCTCTTCCAGACACTGGCGCACAAGCGCCAGGTTGTCCTTGGCTTCCATCTTCTCCCGCAGCAGATCGCTGGTGAAACCCAGCACCAGGACACTGCCCTCCACCCCCATGAGCCGGCCCGAGTTGAGCAGAGCCTGCGTGCGCGGGTCGCGCCGGAAGGCGGCGGCGAGCACCTGCGCCCATTGCGAGCGAACCTGGGTGAAGGTCGGTGCACCCGTGCTTGAGGACGATTCCGCTACAGGCGCCGGCGCGGTCTTGGCAGGACTGCCCGGCGCGGCGGCGCGGGAGGTATCTGGAGGCGAGGTGGTGACAGCGGGCTTGGACGCCGGGGGCGCGGCGGCGCGTGAGGTAGCCGGAGGCGAGGTGGTGGCAGCGGGCTTGGGCGCCGGGGGCGCGGCGGGGCGTGAGGTGGCCGGAGGCGAGGTGGTCGCAGCGGGCTTGGGCACCGGGGGCGCGCCGGGGTCCGGCCGATCGACGCAACCTTCGATGAGTGCCATTTCCAGAGGCAGCCCGGGCTGCCAGCTACCCCGGCTCTCGGCTGCCGCCTTCTGGAACGCGGTGAGCGCTGCCAGCAAGGCCGGCTGGGCCATGCCCTTCGATAGTTCGACCATCTCCGCCTGCACCTCGGGCACCACGTCCAGCGACGCCCCCGTCCCATGGCGCGTCAGGATCATGCCGCGCAGGTACTCGACGATTTGCCGCGCCAGCTGTCGCGGGTCGGCACCGGCATCCAGCGCCTGATTGATCGCCGTCAAGCCCGGTCCGGGCTGCCGCTCGGCGATGGCCCGCACGACCGTCCGCACGGCGGTGGACGCCGCCGTGCCCAACACCTGCTGGGCCTGCTCGAGAGTCACCTTCTCCCCGGTGGAGGTCAGCTGATCGAGCAGCGAGATGGCATCGCGCAGGCTGCCGGTGGCCTGCCGGGCGATCAGGTCGAGCACCGCTTCATCGACCTTCAGCCCTTCGGCGGCGCACCGGTCGCGCAGGCAGGTGGTGATCGTCGCCACGGCGATGCGCCGAAACTCGTGGCGCTGGCATCGCGATAGCACGGTGGCCGGGATCTTGTGCACCTCGGTGGTGGCCAGGATGAAGCGGGCGTGGTCCGGCGGTTCCTCCAGCGTCTTGAGCAGCGCGTTGAAGGCCGCCGTCGACAGCATGTGGACTTCGTCGATGATGTAGACCTTGACGCGTCCCTGATTGGGCCGGAAGTTGATGCGCTCGCGCAGGTCGCGGACGTCTTCGACGCTGGTGTTGGAGGCGGCGTCGATCTCGATCAGGTCGAGGAAGCTGCCGCTGTTGACGGCGCGGCAGTACTCGCAGGCATTGCACGGCCGATCGCCCGGCGACTCGGCCAGGCAGTTGGCGGCCTTGGCCAGCAGGCGGGCCATGCTCGTCTTCCCTGTCCCGCGCGGCCCGGCGAACAGGTAGGCATGCGCCCAGCGATCGCTGCGCACGGCATTGCGCAGTGTCTGCACGACATGCTCCTGGCCGAGAACCTCATCCCAGGTCTGCGGCCGCCAGCGGCGGTAGAGCGCTTGGGTCATCGTGGGGGACCTGATGCCAGGAGTCTATCAGACGGCGGAGGTCGGCGCAAGAAGGCGGGTGGTATAATGGACCTGCACGTCGGGAAAGACGCGCGCGGAGGTGGCTATGCCTTTCCGATTGGGCGGTCCAGAGCTGATCATCATCCTGGTCATCGTGCTGCTGATCTTCGGCGTCGGCCGGGTCGGCAAGATCGGTGGCGAGCTCGGCAAGGGGATCCGCGAATTCCGCAAGAGCCTGCAGGGCGAGGAGCCCAAGCCGCCGGAGTCGCAGGACGCCAGCAAGAAGCCGCCCGAAGGCGGCCCCGCAGCCTAGCCTCTTATCCCACGGGCCGGCGACTTCGCCGGCCCGTGGATTCACTCTCCGTCTAACCGTTCGAGCTTCGCATTGAGACGCCCCCGTCGCCGCTGAAGGCTCAGGTGCGGCGGCGCCAGATCGAAGATATCGATCTGGCGGTTGATCGACTCGATCTCAGCGCCCAAAGCGCGCCCTCCAGTCATCGCCCCCCACCCTGCCTCGCGCCGCCGTGAGCGCGGCCGCCAGCGCCGCCTCGATCGCCCGCCGGCGCTCGGTCCACTCCGGCGCCAGCCCGGCGTTGCGCAGGATGTGAACCGCCGCCCACCAGTCGGGCGGCACGCCATCGTCGGTGTCCAGGCGCAAGGGCTGCCCGCTGCTAGCCAGCCCGTCGAAGGCACCGGCGCGCGCCGCTTCGACGATCTGCCGTTCCGCCAGGGTTTCCAGGATCGACACCGGGGTCCTACCGCAGGATCTCGCCCAGGAACTCGACCGTCAGCCGGCTGGCGTCGCTCGTCAACCGGTCGCCCGGCTCGTCGAGCGTTACCAGCCGGACGGTGCGGCCTTGCCGTACAAGCCCATCCACGAACGACTGAGCAGACTCGGTCCCTGCCCGATCCCCAGAAGCCGCCAGGATGAGAATCGGCAGCTGCGCGCCGCGCTCCGTCAGCGACGGAAACTCGCGACTGGCAACGGCCGCCACGCCGGTGATGGCCTGTGGAAACTGTGAGGCGTACTCCAACGCCAGCGTTCCGGCCTCGCCCAGGCCGACGACAAAGAAGGTCCCTTGCAGGCTGACCTCGTTGTAGGCCTCCTGCAGCGCGGTCCCGATCAGCAACAGCGCCCCGTTCCGGTCCAGCACCCCTTCGGTATAGGGCAGCGCAGGGCACAAGATGATGATGCCACTCTCCTCGGCGTCCTGCCGCCAGGCATTGAAGCACTCGAGCGCGTCCTCCTCCGGGCCGTGCAGAGATAGGATCAGGTGAAGCGGCACGCCGGGCTGATAGTTTGGCGGGGTGTACAGGTAGAACTCGCTAGGTGTTGTATGGTGATAGGGCTCCGCCGCGCTGCGCCCCGAGCAGCCGCCGACCAAGGCGGCCAGCGCCAGCAAGCACACAGCCAGGCCACGCAGGGAAGCCTGCCGATCAGGGGATGGTGAACGTGGACTGCACGTCGCCATTGCCATCTCGCAAAGTCAGAGTCTTGCCCGAGGTCCAAACCGCCGCCGGCACGCCCCAGAACAGGTCAATGGCGGTGTCGGTTCCGGTGCGGGTGTGGACGCTAACAGCCCCGCGGTTGTAGAGCGTGAACCCGTCGGGGAAACGGTACACCTGTCCCTGTCCATCGTCGAGCGTCCACCCCGCCATCGCGGCGATCCCGCCGGTGTTGAGCAGGCGGACGGTTTCCTTGTCCAAGATCCCAGCACTGTCTACGCCGCGTATCTCGAGACGCGGTGCCTGGGAATCGGATGGTGGTGGTATTAGAGTCGGAGGCGCGGGCGTGGAGTTCGACGCTGGCGCGGGGGACGTCGGGCCGCTCACCTCGGGGATGGTCAACACCTGCCCGACTGCCAACCGGTCCGGATCGGTGAGGCCGTTGGCAGCCATCAGCGCATCCGGCTCGATGCCCAGGTCGCGGGCGATGCTTAACAGCGTGTCACCGCCTTGCACGGTGTAGGTATGCGGCGTCGGTGTGGGTGGCAGCGTGGGTGTGGGAGTGGGGAGTTTGCTGGCCAGCACCGCAGCTACATCGAAAGTGGGCGTCGGCGCGGCGGCCAGCGGCCGCGGGCCGCGGCCCCAGATCAACAGGATGATCGTCACCGTCGCTGCGGAGACGAGCACGTTGAGCACGAGGTAGCGCAAGTAGGGGGTCGAGGCCGGACGGCGGACGCTGCCCACGGCCGGACATCATAGCACAGGAGCCGGCCTGGCGGAATTGACTCGCCCCGACGCGCTCCGTACAATCGAGTCCTATCCTGGGCTGCAGAGATCCCGATGCCATATCTGATCGACGGGCACAACCTGATCCCCCACCTGGGGCTTCGGCTGGCCGATCCGGATGATGAGGCCAAGCTGGTCATCGCGCTGCAGCGCTACTTCGCGCGCACGGGCCGGCAAGGCACGGTGTACTTCGACCGGCAGGCGGCCGGCGGGCCGGCCGGGACCTCGACGCGCCACCTGGTTGTGCGCTTCGTGGCCGCACCTCGCAGCGCGGACGATGCCATCCGCAACCACTTGCAGCGCCTGCGCGGCGAGGCGCGCAACTGGGTCGTGGTGTCGAACGACCAGGCGGTTCGTCGGGCGGCCGGGCAAGCCGGGGCACGATCGATGCCCGCCGGCGACTTCGCCCGGGAGGTCCGTGCGGCCGCTTCCTCGGGCTCGGGCGAGAAGCCGGAGGGGGCACCGACCCCGGACGAAGTGGCTGAGTTCGAGAGGCTGTTCGGAGAGAGCAAGAACGGCGAGGGGCCATCCTAGTCATTTGTTAATGTAAGTAGACCCGCTTTGTGATAATATCATGCATGACGGCCCAGGCAAGACCATGTATCGGTATCTGGGTGCGTCAAGGGGGCAGGCGCCCGCTGACACCGTGGTCCCCCCCTGCACGGACAGCGGGTCTCCCTCTCAGATTGGACCGCCGGATGCACCCCCACATCCGGCGGTTCGCTTTCTTCGTGTCTGCCCGCACACATCCCAACGAAGGCTCACGCGTTTTGGCGGGCACCGGCCATCTCGCCAAGCCCTGCAGCTTCCCACTCCCCAATGGCAAGGACCAGCAGCACGAGGGTGCTCAAGGCCAGATCCGCCAGCAACAGGTGGACGACCTGCAGGCCGACGGGCGCTAGCAGGATCACGTTCAGCCCACCCGGTGCCCATTGGACGAGCATGATCGCCGTCAACACGCGCTCCAACCGCGCTGGCTGCCCACCGCCCTGCCAGAACGCGCCGGCCCATGCCTGCAGGTAGCCGCCGGTGAGGACGGCCAGAACCGGTTGGACGAACCGCAGCCTCACCAGCGCGTGTGCAGCCAGCGAGAGCGCCGGGAACTACGGGTCGCCCAGCGCCGTCACCGCGCCAGTGGCTCCAAACACGGCGACCGCCGCCAACCCGGCGCCGATCCCGGCCAGCGTGCGTTTGCCCCACCGCAACGCGACCCTATCAGGCACAGCAGCGGCAAGGGCGGCGATCGTGTGCGCTCCAATCAGTAGCAGCGTGTTGACCAGATGCAGCGACGCCGACACGCCCCGGCCGAGCGATTGGTCTTGCGCTGCCCACCCAAACAGGACCAACCCCGCGCCCATCCGTGCCTCGGCAATCACGAGGCCAAACGATGCCCAGGATGCGTTGCGCGTCAGGCTGCCGGGCCCGAACACGCGCCGGCTTGCCGCGACCAGCCCGATCACCAGCAGGAGTGCCAGCCCGCTCGTCAACCGATGGGAGAACTCAATCAGCGTCTCGACCGCGTGGGCACGCGGCACGACGACCCCGTTGCACAGCGGCCAGTGGCTCCTTCATCCCGCGCCGGCACCGGTCGCTCGGGCCATCGCACCCCGCAGGATGGTCAAGACGTTCCGCGCCATTACACCCCATGCGCCGGCGGCGCAGCGCGCCCAGTCCTCTTCCTGCCTACCATATACTGCGCCCGCCGATTCACTTGGCGCCGCGCACTGCGGCCGGGTTACGCTCTCCTTGGCTCGCGCGCCCTTGCCAATCCCCGGGCCGCTCCGCGACACCCACCCACGCATCGAGCCGTGCCGATTCTCATGTCTATCCCGGCCGTTCGCCCGACCTCGCCTCAGGTGGAGGCTGTGCGGACCTCGAAGATCAGGCTGCAGCAAGTGACGGCGCCCTCTGCCTTCTGGATCTCGGAGACATCGACGGGCCGTACCTCCACCCCTGCCCGCACCAACATTTCAAGCGTACGCGGGAATCCAGCAGGGTAGATCACCTTCGTTCCGACGCGCAGCGCGTTCGCAGCGTGAGCCTCTCCCTCATCGACACACATCCAGCCCATCCCGCCGAAGGCCGCCGCATCGACCCAACGCGGGTTGACCAACAGCCGATCCGGAGCGATGTCGGTCACCGCCGACTTGAGGTGCAGGCATCCATGCACGGATACCGCCTCCACGCGGTACCCGAACGGCGCCACCCGGTCTCGCAGCTGGCGTATCCCCTCCGCGTTGCTGCGGCCGGAGCGGCCGACGTAGATCGTTCGTCCGAGACGAAGGATGTCGCCACCCTCCAGCGTCCCGGGTGTCTCGATTCGCCGAAGGGGACGGTGAGGCGCGAGCGCCGCTTCGATGGAGGCGGATTCCGGCCGACGCGACGCGACGCCCGGACGGGTGAGGATGGCGACCTCATCGAGGACGACGGCCAGATCTTCGACAAAGACGGCGTCGGGAAGCTCCGCGGCCTCCGGCAGGGAGACCAGGCTGCATCCGACCTCGCGTAGCGCTTGCGCGTACTCCCGATGCTGCGCCCGCGCCCGGTCAATGTCGATCGGTTGACGCGTCTGGTAGGTCAGCTCACATGCGGCCAGGCTCAGACTAACGGGGCGCGTTAGGGCGATGGGCATGGGGGAGCTCACACCACGCGTGCAACGGGTTGGACTTCGCTGCCGCGCCTTCCTTCCGACAGTCAATGGGCCCGGCTGGATTCGGACCAGCGACCCACCGGTTATGAGCCGGCTGCTCTAACCACTGAGCTACGGGCCCCACGGATTCATTCTAGCGCATCTGAAGCCAAACGACTTCGGAGGTCCCTGCGGGACTACCGAAGTCGTGGTCGGCCTTAGGAGCGGGCGACGGGATTCGAACCCGCGGATATCAGCTTGGAAGGCTGATGCCTTACCACTTGGCCACGCCCGCGCGTTGCGGCCTGCGCTGGGGATCCCCCCGGTAGCTAGAAGACCGGGATGCCCAGGTCATCACGATCGACCCGGGTGGTCCCCAGCGCCAGCCAGGCGCGCCCGTCGGCGCCCTGGAGACGGATTTCCCCACGAACGATGAAGTCCCCGGGCACCTCGGCGCTCGGCGCGCCGGAGTAGACTTTGCGGCGCGAGCTCAGTCGCGCCAACAGCGCCTCGCGGTCCAACAGCAGCACGTCGCTCCACACCGCCCCGCGCCGCTCGTAGGCCTGCGCCTGGGTCAGTCGGCCGCTGGACGCATCGATGCGCGCCGCCACGATGACCAAGTCTGCCTTGCGGCTGATATCTGACAGGCGCGAGCCCGGCACGCTTCCGTCTCCATTCGGTGAGAGGGTTCCGGCGAGGTCGGGGTGGGCGGACTTGAACCGCCGACCCCCGCGTCCCAAACGCGGTGCGCTACCAACTGCGCTACACCCCGGCGGAAACGAGTATACCGGCCGGCCCGCTGAGGGTCAAGATGAGCCCTATCGGCGGAGTCCTCCGCCGCCCAGAGGCTCGCCTCCGCCCACGCGCGGAGGGTCTTGCCCTCGGAGCGCGCCGGGCCTACAGTCCCCCGAGCCGGGACAGGCCACCTTGCAAGGGACGAACCCTATGCAGCCTATGGACGACGAGACCTTCGGCCGTCTCTTCACGGCGCAATACGCCGAATTCAAAGATGATCTGTCGCTGTGGCGATCGCTGGCCCATGAGGCGGGTGGGCCGGTGCTGGAGATCGGCTGCGGCGCCGGGCGCGTGTTGCGCGTCTTAGCCAAAGCTGGCTTTGACGTCACCGGCATCGACACGAACACGGCGATTCTGGAACGGGCGCGGGCGGCGATGGCGGGCGCGGGGGTGAAGCGCACCCATTTGATCGAGCAGGATGTGCGCCGCCTTGATCTCGAGGCTCGCTTCGGGCTGATCCTGGCGCCGTGCAATGCGCTCTCCGGCCTATCGGATGGTGACCTCGCACAGTCGCTAACCCTGGTGCGGGCCCATCTGCGCCCGCAGGGGCTGCTCGCCTTCGAAGTTCCCGGACCGGGGGAGCAAGCGATCGACGACGACCTTGACGAGCCCGTGGCCGCGTTCGTCGATCCAGAGACCGGGAACCCCGTGCAAGTGACGGCCGCACAGCAGGCTGACCTGGCCGGCGAGCGAGTTGTGGTCACCTGGCGCTACGACGAGCTTCATCCCGATGGCACGCTACGATCCTGGAGGCTTCCGGTGACGTACTACCTGCGGCGGCCGGAGGCGTACGCTCGGCTGCTGGCCGAGGCAGGTTTCGGCGCGCTATTCTTCTGGGGAGACTACAACCGTCGTCCGCTGGCTGCGGGTGATACGCGCATGCTCGTCCTGGCCGGCAGCTGAGGCCGGGCCGACTTCCGACGCCCTGTGGACTTCGGAAGCCGGCGCAAGAAAACGCGCGCGGCCTGATCGGCCGCGCGCCGGGGTTCCTTTGCCAGCTGGCCTCTAGTGCAACTGCCGCACCACCAGCATGACCTTGCCCTGGACTTCAACGTCGGCCGGGTCGTCCACGTAGAAGCCCTTCATCGTCGGGTTGGCGGGCTGAAGCCGGATGCGGCCGCCATCCTTGTAGATGTGCTTGAGAGTCGTCTCTTCCTTGCTGCGCAGCCAGACGGCGACCATATCCCCGTTGCGCCAGTCCGGCTGTCGGCGCATCACGACGATGTCCCCGTCGCCGACCATGGCGTCGATCATCGAGTCGCCTTTGACCTGCAGGGCGAACAACCCGTCTTCGACCGGGAGGAGCCCACGGGCGATCTCGATCCCTTCGTCCGACCCGAAGACCGGGGCGTCGGTGCTGGGCAGCAGCACCGGCTCGCTGGCAAAGATACGGCCGACGAGCGGGACGCGCACCACATCGGCCAGCTTGCCGGCGGCGGCAGTCAGCTTGTCGGTCAGGCGCAGGCCCCTGGACACATTCTGGTGCCGGTCGAGGTAGCCCTCTTCGACCAGGCGGTTGAGGTTGTAGTTGACTACGGACGTGGACGAGATCCCCACCGCTTCGCCGATCTCGCGAATCGACGGAGGGTAGCCGTGATCGCGGCCGTACTGCTGGATGCACTCCAGCATCCGCCGCTGGCGGTCGGACAGCTTGCCCTTTGCCATCATCGGTCCCTCCCCGGCGGCCTCGCGGCGTTGGATGCGGGTCGCACGCTTGTTCGGATTCTAGCGGAACATGCGTTCTATGTCAAGGAGGTCCTTGGGGGCAGAATCCAGGAGGCCCGGGGCTTGTTCCGGCGGCGTTGCCCGGTCCGGACAAGGGACGTACAATGGGTCACCCCGTTCGACAATGAGGACGCAGCATGGACGCGCTCAAGATCCGCATCCTGACCGACGGCAAGAACCTGGGCAATGGCATCCTCAAGGTCGACGGGTTCATCAATCACCAGGTCGATCCGGCGCTAATGGACGCCTGCGGGCGCGAGCTGGCACGCCGGCTGGGCCGCCTCGGCGCCACCAAGGTGCTGACGGCGGAGATCTCGGGCATCGCCCCTGCCCTGACCACCGCCGGCCACCTCGGCATCCCGGTCGTCTACGCCCGCAAGTCGAAGCCGATCACGATGCCGGACCAGATCTTCCTGACGCTGGCGCCTTCGCATACGAAAGGACGCACGGTCGAGCTGATCGTCTCCCCGGAATACCTCGGGGCAACCGAGCGGATCCTGATTATCGACGACTTCCTGGCCACCGGGCAGACGATCATGGGCCTCGTGCGCCTGGCGCAGACGGCCGGCGCGCGGGTGGTGGGCATCGGGGCGCTGGTCGAGAAGATCTTCGAGGGCGGGCGCGTGATGCTTACGCCGCTCGGCGTTCCGATCGAGGCGCTGGCGTGCATCTCCGACATGAGCGACGGCAAGATCGTCTTCGCCGACTGACGCCGTGGACTCCATCGCCATCCTGGATTTCGGGTCACAGTACTCGCAGCTGATCGCCCGCCGGGTACGTGAAGCGCAGGTGTACTGCGAGCTCTTCCCCTGGGACACCCCGGCCGAGACGGTCCAAGCCCTGCAGCCGAAAGGCTTCATCCTCTCCGGCGGGCCGGCCTCGGTCTACGCTCCCGGCGCCCCGCAGGTCCCAGGCTATGTGCTTGCCTCCGGCCTGCCGATCCTGGGCATCTGCTACGGCATGCAGGCGCTGACTCACGCCCTGGGCGGCACGGTGGCGGCGTCCGCCACCCGCGAGTACGGCCCCGCCGAGATCGAAACGCTGCGCGCTGACCCGCTGCTTCCCGACGGCTGTCAGCCCGTGTGGATGTCGCACGGTGACCGGATCGAGCGGCTGCCGCCCGGGTTCACCGCGCTGGCCCGATCGTCCAACTCACCCATCGCTGCCATGGTCGACCCGCAGGGTAGGCGCTATGGGCTGCAGTTCCACCCTGAAGTGCGGCACACACCGGGCGGGCCCGCTATCCTGCGCGCCTTTGTCACCGACGTGTGCGGTGTGCGGCCGGAGTGGACGCCGGCCTCGATCCTGACCACGGCGGTCGAGCGCGTCCGCCAGCAGGTGGGCCCCGAGCCGGTCATCGCCGGCGTCAGCGGCGGCGTCGACTCGGCTGTCGCCACGGCGCTCGTCCGCCTCGCCGTCGGGGACCAGTTGACCGGCATCTTCGTCAACACCGGCATGCTGCGCCAGGGCGAGCCGGAGGCCGTCGTCGAGGCCTTCGGCGAGCGCGCCGGTGGACGGCTGATCGCCATCGACGCCACCGAGGCCTTCCTGGAGGCGCTGGCGGGCGTCACCGACCCGGAGGCCAAGCGGCGCATCATCGGCGAAAAGTTCATCCGCGTCTTCGAGGAACAGGCCCGCCGGATCGGGCCGGTCCGCTTCCTGGTCCAGGGCACGATCTACCCTGACGTCGTTGAGTCCTCCGGCCCGGACCGCCGGGTGGCGGCGCGCATCAAGACTCACCACAACGTCGGCGGGCTGCCGGCGGACCTCGGTTTCGAGCTCGTCGAGCCGCTGCGTTACCTGTTTAAGGACGAGGTGCGCTCCGTCGGCGAGGCCCTCGGGCTCCCGCCCGCCCTTGTCTGGCGGCAGCCGTTCCCCGGCCCCGGGCTCGCCGTCCGCTGTCTGGGAGACGTCAGCCTGGAGCGCTTGAATCGGGTGCGGGCGGCGGATAAGATCTTGCTGGATGAGCTCGGAGCAGCCGGCATGTTGCGCGGTGACACGTCCCAGGCCTTCGCCGTCCTGCTGCCAGTCCGGTCGGTCGGGGTGATGGGGGATGAGCGAACGTACGCCGAGACGATCGCACTGCGCGCCGTGACGACTGAGGATTTCATGACCGCCGAGTGGGCCCGGCTGCCGTACGATCTGCTGGCCCGCGTCAGCAACCGGATCGTCAACGAGGTGAAGGGGGTCAACCGGGTGGTGTACGATATCACCACCAAGCCGCCGGCGACGATCGAGTGGGAGTGAGCGCGACCCTGGAGCGCCGGCTGCGTAGACGGGATCAGGGTAACCATTCACAGCCCTTAGGGTGGAGGATACGATGGACTACGGTGGGGTATTGAAACGTGCCTGGGAGATCACCTGGAAGTTCAAGGGCCTGTGGGTGCTGGGTATCCTCGCCAGCTGCTCATCCGGTGGCGGAGGCGGTGGCGGCGGGGGCGGCAGTTCAGGCTCGAGCTACCAGTTCGGCAGCGGGTCCGATCCCCGCTTCCTGCAGTTCCAGCGCTGGATTGAGTCGATCCGGCCCGAAACCTGGATCACAATCGCCATCATCGCCGGCCTGGTCATCCTGGTGCTGGGGCTGGCCTTCCTCGCCCTGGGCGTCATCGGCCAGGGCGGCCTGATCGCCGGGTTCAACCAGGTCGAGGACAGCGGTTCGGTAACGCTGGCGGAGGCCTTCCGGCTGGGTACCGCCAACTTCTGGAAGCTGCTCGGTGTGCGCATTGTGTTCTGGCTGGCCGGGGTCCTGGCCGCCATCGTCCTGGTCGTCCTGGCAGTCATGCTGGCCATTGGCACGCTGGGCATAGGGCTGTTGTGCCTGGTGCCTCTCCTGTGCCTGCTCATCCCGATCGGCGCGCTGGTCGGCGTGTACGTCATCCTGACACAGGTGGCTTTGGTGACCGATCAACTCACCGTAGGCGAGGCGTTCCGCCGGTCCTGGAAGGTTCTCAAGGAGAACCTGGGGCCAGTGATCGTCGTCGGGCTGATCGTGATCTTCGGCAGCCTGGTCATCGGGCTGGTCCTTGCCCTCCCCTTGATCGCCGCCGTGCTCCCGGCCGCGGCCGGAGTGGCCTTCGGCAGTGATCAGTCGACAACCACCGGGCTGGTGCTGGCCGGGCTGTGTCTGGTCGGCTACCTGCCAGTGATGATCGTCGCCAACGGTGTGCTTCAGACCTACGTCAGCGGTGTGTGGACGTTGTCCTACCGCGCGTGGACGGGGCGAGCCAAGGAGTCGCTGCTCACCCCGGTTGAGACGCCGGCGGCTGCCTGACCGCTTGTCCATTCATCTCGAAGAGCGAGCCGGCGGCCAGAGCCGCCGGCTCCTCTCGTTAAGAGGACCCTCCCGCATGCGGGGTCGCGGGAGGGTCTGCCGGAGGGAGGCTCAAGAGGTTCTCCTGAGGGAATATCAGAGACCTCCAGGCCACAAAGGGAAGGAAGGACAGCTCAGAGCAGGCTCAGGCCCTCCCAGATCAGGTAGGCCTCGAGGGACAGGACAGCCAGGAAACCGGCGACCAGGATGACGCGTACGTATCTCTCCACGGCCATGGCTCGCGGATCCTGCCGCTCCGTGGCAAGCGGATCATCACTCAGCGCCAGTTGCAGTCCTGTGGTTTCCAAAGCCAGCCTCCTTCGCACCGCTGCCTTCGCATGCAGAATACACCCCGCCCTCCGCCGGGTGGGTCCTTTGTAAGCCGACTGCAAGCCGCCGGCCGCGGGTTCGCAGGACGGCATGCTACAATGGCTCCATGCACACCCCGGGCGTGCGCTGGTCAGTCGGACTGCTGGCCATACTGCTCGCCGTGGCGCTCTTCGGGCGAGCCTCAGCCCAGACCTCCGGCAGCGCCCGCCTCTCACGACCGGTTGCGGACGCCTTCCCCAGCGTCAAGGTCTACCTCGACGTGCGTGATGACCTGGGCCGCCGGGTGATCGGACTGCGCGCCGCGGACGTCCGCTTGACGGAGGATGAGGCGGTGGTCGAGGGCGTCTCGCTGACGGAGAGCGAGGTGGGCGTGCGCCAGATCATTGTGCTCAACACCAGCGATGGTTTGCGCGTGCGCGATGCCGGCGGGCGCAGTCGTTTCGATGTCGTGCGCGACGCCTTGCTGGCTTGGTGGCAGAAGGCCGCGGCCTCACCCGTCGGCGTGGACGACCTGAGCCTGTTGGCTGCCGAAGGAACGCTCGCTCTCCACCGCTCCTCGGCCGCCGAGATTGCCGCCCGGCTGGATGCCTTCCAGCCGACCTTCGACCGACCGGCTGCCAGCCTCGACCTGCTGATGGCGGCGCTGCGCGGCCCGGCGGCCGATGCCAAGCCGCCCGGCCGCCCGACCCACATAGTCTTCGCCACTGGGCTGATCGAGACGCCGCGCGACCTGCCGGTGGCGGAGGCCGTCCGCCTGGCGAACCAGACTGGCAGTGCGGTGCACGTCGTGCTGCTTGGCCCGGCCTCGGCGCTCGATCTTCCAGCCGCCGCCTCCCTTCGTCTGCTGGCGCAGAGCACAGGCGGCGAGTTCCTGCTGCTCGAGCCGAGTGCCAGCCTCGCCGAGCTGGGAAGCCGCATCACCGGCCAGCGCTTGCAGTACGAGTTGACCTACACCTCTCCGGCGCGCACGTCCGGCACGCACAGCCTGCAGGCGACCGTCAAGCAAGGTGACCTCGATCTCAGCTCCTCGCCCAGCCTGTACACCATCGACCTGCAGCCCGCCGAAGTCGTCTTCATTTCGCCGCCCACGACCATCACGCGTCAGCCGGCCGAGGATGCCGCGCCGGTCGAAGGCCTCGCCCCGATCTCCTGGCCGATCGAGGTCCTGGTGACCTTCCTGGATGGACACCCGCGCGACCTGCAGACCAGCCAGCTTCTGGTCGACGGGCGCGCGGTGGCACAGAACACGCAGCCGCCGTTCGACCGGTTCACCTGGGATCTGCGAGGCCTGGCTCAGAGCGGCACGCATGTGCTCAGCGTGGCGGTAGAAGATCAACAGGGCGTGCGCGGTGTAACGGCGCCGATCAGCGTCCAGGTGGAGGTCCTGTCCCCGTCGGGCGGGCTCGCAGCGCTGCGGCCGGCGATGGCCCCCCTGCTCGGCGCCATTGGTGTGCTGCTGCTCGGCGTTGCGGTGATCGCCGCGCTGACCGCATCCGGTCGCAAGTTGAGCATGGCGCCGACGCCACGACCCGCGCAGCCCGCTCCGCGCCGTCCGCTCCTGCGACGCGCCGGCTTGCACCCGATGGCATCCCACGCGCAGCCGGAGGCGTTTCTGGCGTGGGAGGATGAAGGTGGCGAAACGATCCCCCTGATCGGCATCGACCTCACCTTCGGGCGCGATGCCGCCCTGGCTTCGATCGTGCTCGACGACGCTTCGGTCTCCGGCCTGCATGCCCGGTTGATCCGCCTGGCGGATGGGAGCTATGTGCTGAAGGACCAGGGGTCGACGGCCGGGACGTACGTCAACTTCACCGCCATCCCGGATGCGGGGCAGCGCCTGCGGCACGGCGACCGGGTTCACATCGGTAGGCTGCCGTTCCGCTTTCGCTGGGCCCAAGCGCCCCCGCCGCGCCCGGTGCAGGTGACGTCTGCCATCGATTCCGGCTTCCCGCCCAAGGAGCCCCGCGCATGATCCGGACGGACCGACCCCACTTCCTTGTCGCGGCCAACAGCCATCCCGGAGAGACGGGCAAGAACAACGAGGACGCCTTCTCGGTGACGTCGTATCAGCTCGAGGTCGGGCGGACACCGTCGCTCCTGGTCGTCGTCGCCGACGGCATCGGCGGCCACCAGGCAGGCGAAGTAGCCGCGCACCTGGCGGTTGACACCGTGGTCCAGCGTGTGGCGAGCTCGACCGGGCGTGAACCGCTGGCGGTGCTGCGTGCCGGCGTGGTGGAGGCCGGGCGGGCGATCCAGCGCGCGGCAGCCCTTTCGCCGGATCACGAAGGCATGGGCTCGACGATCGCCATTGCCTGGGAGATCGGCGGCCGCCTGTACACTGTCTCGGTGGGCGACTCGCGCATCTACTTGCTGCGTGCGGGCGAGCTGCACCGGCTGACGATCGATCACACCTGGGTCCAGGAGGCGCTCGATCACGGCGTCATCACGCCGGACGAGGCCCGCGGCCATCCGCATGCGCACGTCCTGCGCCGCCATCTGGGCGGGCAGCAGGACCCCCAGCCCGACCAGCGCCTGCGATTGGAAGCCAACGAGAGCGACGCACGTTCGCTGGCCAACCAGGGACTGGTCCTACGCCAGGGCGATCAGATCCTGCTGTGCAGCGACGGGTTGACCGACCTGGTTCCCGACGACGAGATTCGCTCGATCCTGGCGGCGCAGCCGCCGGCGGTCTCTGTCCCAACGTTGATCGACCTGGCCCGGGCGCGCGGCGGGCACGACAACATCACCGTCGTTGCGGCGCTCGTGCCGGCTCCCCCTCGCCGGCGGCGACCGGCGCTCCCCGTCCTGCTGCTGGCCGCGCTGCTCCTGCTGGTCGTCGTGGCCGCTGGATCGCTCGCCCTGCTGTGGCTCGGGTTGTGGCCCTGGTAGACGCTTCCACCTGACATACCCGCGCGTTGGCGCTTGTGTCACCCTCCTTCCGGGCCCGGCGCGCGGCACAAGCCGGGGGATGCTGCTATGCCTTCAGCCTCTCCGCTCCCGGCCCTGGCGCGCAAGGCAGCCGAGGATCCGGCTGTGCTGGAGAACCTCCTCCTCGCCCTGTCGCCGCAGAACAAGAAGACCGCCGTTCGCGAGCGCGCCTTCAAGGCCCTGATGGCGCTGGCCGGCCATCGACCCGGGCTGCTCTTGCGTCACTGGACTGAGCTGACCAAGATGCTGGCGCGGGGCGGCGCGTTCACGAAGTGCCCGGCCATCTACCTGATCGCCGCCCTGGTGCCCGCCGATCGCGAGCGGCGCTTTGACCGGTCGTTCGCCGCCTTCTTCAATCTGCTGGATGATGACGCCGTCAGCGTCGCCGCGCACACTGCCCGGCTGGCGGGTCCTATCGCCGAGGCGCGTCCGGACCTCGAGCCGCGCATCACGCGCCGGCTCTTGGCCCTCGAGCGCACGCATTTCGATCCCAGCCGGCGCGACCTGGTGAAGAGCTACGCGCTCGAGGCCGTCGACGTCTACTTCGCGCGCACACGCAGCCGCGCGGCAATGCTGAAGCTTGCCCAGGGAATGCTGCTGTCGCCCTGCCCGCGGCCCGTGAGGGTGGCGAAGGCGTTTCTCAAGAAGCATCGGGGCAGCTGGTCAGGGATGCGGCGGCACGATCACAGCGGCCGGGCATTTACGCCGGCCGCCTTCGGAGGAACCCGCTGGCAGTTGCCGCCCGGACAGCCTAGTTCGAGCCGGACGGCCCCTTCACACGGTTGACCATCCATACGCCGAGCAGGATCGCCGCGCCGCCCGCCAGCATCGCCCCGCTCACGGGTTCACCCAGCACAGGCCAGGCGAGCGCGGCGGTGATGAGCGGGCCGAAGTACAGGAAAACCCCCGCCTGCGTGGCGTCAATGCGATCGAGTGCGTCGTACCAGAACAGGTAGGCCAGTCCGGAGCAGGCGATTCCCAGGAAGGCCATCGCCCACCATCCGTCGGCGCTCAAGCGCAGGATTGCCTCTCCACCCCCGGCGAAGCCCATCCAGACCAGGCTGAACAGCCAGCCAAAACCCATGACGTACAGCATCATCGCCACCGGTTGCAGCGCCGTGCCGCGCTCCATCAGCCGCTTGCTCAGGATGGTGAAGATCGCCCAGTTGATCGCGCTCAGCCCGATCAGGATGTCACCCGGCGTCCCGGCTGTCCCGGCCAGCAGCCCGCGCAGGTCACCGTTGCTGACGATCAGCGATACGCCGGCCGCCGCCAGGACGATGCCGGCCACGCGCCAGAGGCCCAACCGTTCGCGCAGCACCAGCCAACCGAGCAGCGCCACGAACACCGGGATCGAGGCAACGATCCATGACGTCACCGTTGCCGAGGCGGTCTGCAGCCCGGTGGCCTGCAGCCACTGGTGCAGCGTGATGCCCGAGAACCCAAGCAGCGCCAGCCAGGGCCATTCGCCCCGGGTGGGCAGCTGAAGCTGGCGGCGGCCGGCGGAGACGGCGGCCAGGAAAGCGAGCCCGACGCCGAAGCGCAGAACGGTGATCGGCGCCGGCCCGAGCTCGCGCAGAAGGACCTTGATGGCGACGAAGGACGCGCCCCAGAAGGCAACGGTCAACCCGAGGCCAATGTACGCCGCTGCGCGCCCGTCCGGACCCCGGCTCATCTAGACGCGCTCCGCAGGCGCGTGTTTCACCGTCGTCGCCGTGGCGCGCGCCCGCCCGGCGCGATCGACGATCCACACGCCTCCGAGAATCAGGACTCCGCCGATCATCATCCCTGCCGTCATCCGTTCGCCCAGCATCACGCGGGCGAGCGCCATCGTCACCAGCGGCTCGAGGTACTGCAGCGCGGCAGCCAGCGCAGCCTCGGCGCTGCTCAGCGCGTAGAAGTACAGCCCGTACGCCAGCCCGGTGCTGGCGACGCCCAGCAGCACGACCGTACCCCAGGTCGACAGCGAGATGCCGGCGAAATCGGTCCACGCGCGCTGACCGACGAAGACGACGCACAAGGCCAGCCAGCCGAAGGTCATGCTCCAGGCGGTCATCACGATCGGCGGACGACCGATCGATTGGACCTTGCCGAGGATCGAGTACAACGCCCACACCATGGCCGAGGCGAGGACGAGCAGCGCGCCGCGCAGCGCACCGTCGCCGCCGGAGGGGGAGACCGCCGCGCTCGACACCAGCCCGGCGCCGGCGAGCGCAGCAGCTAACCCTGCCGCCTGCCACGCGCTCACACGTTCACCCAGTATCGGCCAGGCCAACAGCGCGATCAAGGCCGGGGCGAGCGCCGCCAGCCAGGCGGAGGTGGAAGCCGAGGCGGTCTGCATGCCCGTGGTCTGCAGCCCTTGGTGGACGGCGATCCCCAGCACTCCCAGCCCGGCCACGGGGGCGACCTCGGAGAAACGGATACCGCGGCGGCCGTGCGTGTGGCGCAGCGCCAGCAGCCACACCACGCCTGAGCCGATGGCGAACCGAAGGGTCAGCAGCGAGATCGGCTCGAGCTCGCGCAGCGCGGCCTTGATCCACACAAAGGAGGCGCCCCAGAACAAAACCGCCAGGCTGCCGGCGGCGATGGCTTTCCAGCGGGAGGATGGCGAAGCGTGCACGCTGTTCAGCGCGTGAGGGTCAAGCGGTAGATGGAGCGGTCGACGCCGCCGAGGCGGAACTTGTACTCCTCGTCGCCGCGCAGGAAGTCGATCTCGCGCCGTCCGGCGTCGATCGCCCACTGGATCAGCCGGCCGAGCAACACCCAGCCTGGGGAAAGCGCGCTGTGCGCCGGGTTGAGCCCGGAGTTATAGACCCACAGTCGGCCGTCGTAGTCAAAGCTCCAGTAGGCCGCTGCTGGTTCTCCCCCCACATCCAAAAAGGCCAGGTTCAGGCAACCGCAGGCAAACGCGGCGTGCGTCAGCCCGAGGAAGTGCTGGCGCATGGCCGGTTTCAGGAAGCCAGCTTTGTCCGCGCCGAAGGCCATCAACCGAAGGAAAGACTCGGACTCGGCCCGGATGTCGTCCTGCGGGGAGACCACGCGCAGGCGCACCTCGGCCGCTGACCCTTCGGCCCGGCGCATCTTTCGCCGCAGCTCGTGGCGCTGCTTCTTGTCGAGCTTGGAGAGATAGGTCTCCCAGCCGCCGTCCAGCGAAACTACCGGGCACGGCTGCAGGCGCTGTCGGCTCAACCTCCAACCGCGCGTCGGCGCGATCGACTCCAGCGACGCCAGAGTCGGCGAGGCCTCAGGCAGGTTGTATAGGTCGAGACCGGTGACGGACGGTACCGCCTCGACGGCCGCCAGCAGCGCGGCGCACATCTCGGCGCTGCGCTCGGGCGGCGCGATCAGGTCGAGGTAGTCCGAGATCTCGAAAGAGCCAAGCAGGTGCAGGCGGCCGTCCGCGGCCGGGCCTTCGGGGAGGAACAGCGGGCACACGCCCGCCAGCGCGCCGTCCGGGTCGCGCGCCGTGCCCAGCCACAAGCTGCCGCCCGGCCATTCGCCGCCGCCGAGTGTCGACCACCACAACGACTGGACCTCGTGCCGCAGAAAGGGGACCCGCGTCGCCGATCGATCGAGCAGGGCGTTCCACTCGCTCGCCAGGGCGGCGAAGTTCTCGGGATCATGGGTGAAGGACAGCTGCATGGCGATCGCGCCCCTGGGGACCGCCCATTCTACCAGCGGCGGCCCGCGACTTGCACCACGCGTTGCGGGCGAGGGAGGAACCGGTATACTAGCGCCATGCCCGCATCGTTGGAAGCCGATGTCGCTCTGATTCACATTGCTGCCGGCGCGGCGCGGGTCACGCCGCCGCCCGGTACGCTGGCGCAGGCTGCGCCGCGGCGCGCCGCTCGCGGTCGCGCCGACGACATGCTGCTGCTCAGCCTCGGCCTCTCGGCCAGCCAGGCGCTGGCGCCTGGGTTGACCGATCACCTCGCCCACCAGGCAGCCGAGGCGTTCTACACGACCACCGGCTCGGTCACGGCGGCGCTGCGTTCCGCCGCTGCGACGATCAATGATCATTTGCATGACCTGAACCAGGCCGAAGCCGGCGGGCTGCGCGTCGCCGGCCGGTTGATGCTGGCCGTCCTGCGCGGCGGTGACCTGTACCTGGCGCAGGCCGGCGCCGGCCAGTCGATTCTCATCCGGCCGGGGCAGGTCAATCGACTGGGCTCGGACGAGGCTGCCGAGCGGCCGCTGGGCCAGTCGGTCACGCCCTTCATTCGCTACCATCACCTCGAAGCGCAGAGCGGCGACGTTGTCCTGCTCACGCCGCATGCCGGCACCCAGTGGGCCGACCCGACACTGGCCGGGCTGCTGACCCTCGATCTGGCGCAGGCCGTCGAGCGCCTGGCAGCCGCCAGCTCGAATGATCTCACCGGCCTGCTGATCCGCATCACGCAGCCGGGGATGGGAGCGCCGATGCCGCGGACGGCGCGGGCGGCTGGGCGCGCTGCAACCGGCGTGGCGCAGCGCGGCAAAGTGCCGGCCCGGGAACGGTCGGGGCCGTCCTTCGCCTTCCTCGGATCGTTCGGACGCGCGGTCTCTCCGGCCGGACAGGCCGCGCGGTCGGCCTTCCAGACGCTGGGCACGCGCTTGATGTCGCTGGTGGCGCGCATGGCGCCCGGGTTGGTCCAGCCAGGCCAGCCCGGCACGCTGTCGCCTTCGGTGCTGGCCGGCACGGCCGTTGCCGTCCCGGTCGTGATCGTCCTGATCGCCAGCCTGATCTACTTCCAGCGCGGCCGAGGCGAGCAGTTCCAGGAGTACCTCGGCCAGGCGCAGGCCGCCGTCGTTGCGGCGCAGCTACAGGCCGATCCGCTGCAAGCGCGCTTCTATTGGGACCAGGCACGCAACTATCTCGACCAGGCACAGCGCTACGGGGAGGGCGAGGACTACACGCTGCTGCGCACGCTGGTCAGCCAGTCGCTCGACACCATCGACAGCATCGCCCACGTCGAGTACCGCGCGTTGTTCAGCGGCGGGTTCGGACGCGGGGCACGGCTGACATCGATGGCCGCCACGGCCGCCGACCTGTACGTCCTCGACTCCTCCGGCCCAACGGTCTACCACGCCTGGAACACCGGGCGCGGCTACGAGATCGACAAGGACTTCCGCTGTTTCAAGGGCTCGGACAGCATCCAGGATATGGGCGCCCCGGTCGCCATCGCCGTCCAGCCCGAGCCGGGCGCGTTGGGCATGGAGGGCGTGGTGGCGCTCGACGCGGACGGCACGCTGCTGTACTGCGCCCCGGGCAAGACCCCGGCTGCCAGCCAGTTGACGCCGCCCGACACCGGCTTCGGCCGGATCGAGGCCATCGCCGTCACGAACGACGTGCTGTACGTCCTCGATCCGAAGGCCAACGCCGTGTGGATGTACGACGCCTCCGGCGGCCTGTTCAGCGGCGGATCGGGGATGTACTTTGCCGAGTCCGTGCCCGACCTCAAGGGCGCCATCGACCTGGCCATGACTCAGGAGGAGTTATTCGTCCTGTACCAGAACGGCAAGCTCGACCGCTGCCGCCGTATGCGCGACGACTCGTCCACCAGCCTGCAGTCGATCCGCGTCGAATGCGAGAAGGGTCTGACCTTCCAGGACGAGCGTCCCGGCGGTGCCGCCTCGGACCACATCCCCGGCGCGGCGCCTATCACCACGGTCTACGGCCCGCCGCCGGAGCCGTCCCTGTACTTCCTCGACTTGCTGACCGGCGGCGTGTACCACTACTCGATGCGCCTTGTGTATCAAGGGCTGTATCTGCCCAACCTCAAGCTTGAAGGCGAAGTGACGGCACTGGCGCTCGGGCCGCCCAACGATCTATTCGTCGCCGCAGGCTCACAGGTGTATCACGTCGAGCGGCCGCGCTGACGTCGCCCGGCCCATGACCCGATCGCCATCCCACATCCCAGTCGGCCGGACATGAAGCCCGCCTCGCCCTCCCCCACGTTGCCCGTGGCGCTGGTCGAGGCGCTTCTGACCACGGCCATCTGGGGATCGTCCTTCGTCGTGGCCAAGATCGGCCTGCGATCCATCGGGCCGATCACACTCGCCGGTCTGCGCTACTCCCTCGCCTTCGTTCTGCTCCTGCCGTTCCTGCTGTCGCGCGTGCGCCACAGCGGCTGGCCGCCCGCCTCGATCCTGCGCCGCCTTGCGCTGCTGGGCATCGCCGCCTACCTGGTCGGCAACGGCGCCTTCTTCATCGCCCTGCAGGTCGTCCCGTCTACGACCGTGTCGTTCCTGATGGGTCTGATCCCGATCTTGATCCTGGTCGGCAGCCTGACCTGGTTGAAGGAGTCCCCTACGCCGCGCCAGGTGCTTGGACTGATCATCTCGCTCCTGGGGACGGCCTTGTTCTTCGTCCCCGGCATCGACGCCACAGTCGGGCACGGCCTTCCGATCCTCGGTCTTGGGATCCTCGGGTTCGGATTCTTCGGGCTGCTGGGGCGGTCCCTGGCCCGCGATCGTCAGGTCGACTCGCTGATGTTGACGACCGTGCCGTTGGGCGTGGGCGGCGCCGGGTTGCTCATCGCCGGAGCCTTCGTCGAAGGCCCGCCGCACCTGACGACGGAGGGCGCGGCTGTCGTCGCCTGGCTGGCGGTGGTCAACACCGCCATTGCCTACCTGCTCTACAACCACGCCCTGCAGCGGCTGACCGCGCTGCAGATGAACCTGGTTCTCAACCTGTCGCCGTTCGTCACCGCCGCGCTCGCCAGCCTCCTGCTCGACGAGCGCCTCCTGCCCTTGCAGCTCGCCGGCATGCTGATCGCCACGATCGGCGTGGCGCAAGCGCAGCGCACCCGCCGGGCCGAGGCAACGGCCGCAGAGACAGCCTCGCCACTTCCAGGTAGGTAGGCAGCGGCCGGACGTTCCGCTCCTGCGCCCTGAACTCCCGGCGCGGTTGATGCACGGCCTGGATCGCCAACAACAAGAGGTCTTGCGCGAAAGAGGGCATGGCATCCGAGCGAGAGAAGAGCCGGAAAGCAGACCAGAGATCCTGTGCGATACGGCGCAATCCCGCCGGTTCGCCCTCAGGCGAGCGGTTGGAAGAGGGCTCTCGCGGCCGGCACAGTGCCTGCATGCCCCTGTTCGCGGTGGGCCTTAGGGTTCTTTGACATCTTCCAGCCCCAAGGCTAGAATTCAACCCTAAACATGAGCACGGAGGCCAACCTTTGAGCCGCTGGGCGGGCAAGTACGTCATCGGTCTGACGGGCAATATCGCCACGGGCAAGAGCGTCGTGCGCAAGATGCTCGAGCACCTGGGCGGGTACGGCATCGACGCCGACGCGCTCGGTCACCGCGCCATCGCCAAGGGCGCGCCCGGTTACCCGCTGGTGCTCAAAGCCTTCGGCGAATGGATCCTGGACGAGGAGGGCCAGATCGACCGGGGCCGGATGGCCAAGCTGGCCTTCTCCGATCCTTCGGCCCTCGAACGGCTGGAGACGATCATCCATCCGCTGGTGACCCAGGCCGTCGATCTGCTGATCCGCCGCGCCAAGCAGTCGGTGGTCACCATCGAAGCGATCAAGCTGTTGGAGACCGACCTGGCCGCCGGCTGCGACACCATCTGGGTTGTCGACTCGCCGGAAGAGATGCAAGTCGCGCGGCTGATGCACAAGCGCAACATGTCGGAGGCCGCCGCGCGGCAACGCATCGCTGCCCAGCCGCCCCAGAGCCTCAAGCTGCGCGCCGCCAAGATCATCATCCACAACGACGGCAACTTCGAGAACACCTGGGACCAGGTGCAGGCGGCCTGGACCAAGCTCCCCAAGCCCGAAGAACCGCTGCTGGCCACGCCGCCGCCGGTGCGCCCGGGGCAGATCGTCATCCGCCGCGGCCGCCCGCAGGACGCCGACGAGATCGCCCGTTTTGTGACCCGCGTGACGCACGGCAAGCGTCGCATGTCGCGCGGCGATGTGATGGCGACCTTCGGCGAGAAGGCCTACCTGCTGATCGAGCGCGACGGCAAGCTGGCCGGTGTCGCCGGCTGGCAGGTTGAGAACCTGGTGACGCGCATCGATGAGCTGTACTTCGAGGCCGGGCTGCCGCTCGATCAGGCGATCCCGGCGCTGATGGAGGCCGTCGAAACGGCCTCCGCCGAACTGCAGAGCGAGGCGGCGCTGCTCTTCCTGCCGCCCTACCTGGCCCAACATGTCGGCTCCTGGCGCGCGGTCGGCTACCGGCCGCAGACGATCCAGGGGCTGGGCGTGCGCGCCTGGCAGGAAGCCGCCGTTGAGTCGATGCCGCGCGGTTCATCCTTGTGGTTCAAACGTCTGCGTGACGATCGAGTCATGCGCCCGTTCTAGACACGCGATGTGTCCATCCCACCGCCGGCCCTTTCGGGCCGGCGGTTTGCATTCTCGTCGATCGTCTGTTCGATCGGGGGGCCGGGCCATCGGGCGTGAGTCAATCCGTATTTCCCATGCGGATCCGGCAGTACGAGTCGTAGCGCTCGGGGCTGACGCTGCCGCGCTCGACGGCGGCGATCACGGCGCAGCCCGGCTCGTGCAGGTGGGTGCAGTCGTTGAAGGCGCACTCAGGCACCAGATCGCGCAGCTCGGGGAAATAGCCGTCGACTTCCTCAGGCTCGATGTCCCACAAGGCAAAGGCGCGCAGGCCGGGCGTATCGGCGACGTAGCCGCCCACCTCCAGCGGCAGAAGCTCGGGCACGACGGTTGTGTGCGTTCCCTTGCCCGTGATCACACTGACGTCACGCGTGTGCAGTCCTAGCCCGGGCTGGATGGCGTTCAGCAGGCTGGACTTTCCGACGCCGGAAGGCCCGGCGAAGACGGAGATCTTCTCCGCCAGCGCCTTGCGCAGTCCTTTGACCCCCTTGCCGGTCCGCGCCGAAACGTAGTGGACGGGATAGCCCAGCCTGTCGTACTCGTCGAACTCATCCCGGGCGGCGCGCTCCACCACCAGGTCGATCTTGTTGGCGCAGACGTGCGCCGGGATGCGCTCGCGTTCGGCAACAACGAGCAGGCGGTCGAGCATGCGGAAGTTGGGATCCGGATCGGCGCAAGCCAGGATGAAGAAGACCTGGTCGGGGTTGGCGACGAGGACCTGTTCGGCCTTGCGGCCCGGCGCCTGACGCGAAAGCACGCGCTGGCGCGGGGCGACCTGCTCGATACTGCCCGTTCCGTCGTCCAGCAGGGTCACGCTGACGCGGTCGCCAAGCGCGGCGGCGTCACCGGTGCGCGGACCGCGTTTGAGCTTGCCGCGCAGCTGGGCGATGATCCGGCCTTCGTCTGTCGCCACCTCGAAGAACCCCGACTGGGCACGCACGATCAGGCCGGGGAGGGTGGGCGGCTTGGGCATTTGGCTACGGAGACGGGGTTGCGGTCGCTTCGCCACCCTCGGGCGTCGGCGTGCGCGTGAGGCCGATCTGCGACTCCCAGGGGTAGAGCGTGAAGGGCCGGCCGAAGAAGTATGACTCGACGACGCGGCGGAAGATCGGGGCGGCCCACTCCGACCCCTCGCCCTGGTTCTCGGCCAGCACGACCACGGCGATGTCTGGCTTCTCGGGTTCGTTGCGGAAGGTGTAGCCGGCGAACCAGGCGTGCGGCTCGGCGCCCTCACCGCTGGTCGCCGTCCCGGTCTTGCCCGCCAGGTCGATGTTGAGGCCGAGGAAGCGCCGGTAGGCCGTGCCCTTTGGCTCGCGGACCACCTGCGTCATCGCCTGCTGGACGAACGCCAGGTTCTCGGCCGAGATCGGCAGCTTGCCCTGTTCGACGACGGCGAACTGCCGGCTGACTACCCCCTCGGCGGTCTGGATCGTCTCGACGATCTGTGGCTGGTAGAGCGTGCCGCCGTTGCCGACGGCGGCAATGAAGTGTGCCACCTGCAGCGGCGTGACACCCAGCGAAGCCTGGCCGATGGCCAGCTGCACCGAATCGCCGGCGTTCCACTCCGTGCCGACGTTGGCCAGCTTCCACTCCGGATCCGGCACGAGTCCCTGCAACTCGCCGATCTCGATGCCGGTAGCCTGGCCGAGGCCGAAGCCCTTGGCCATGTCCGGCAGCGCTCTCGGGAAGCCGCGACCGAACAGCTCGAATCCGATGTGCCAGAACCATGGATTGCACGAGCGCTCGAGGCCCTGCATCAGCGTCAAGGTGCCGTGAGGTGGGAGCTCCTTGGCGACTGTCCAGTCCTCCCCCACCCAGCCAGGGAGCTCCTCGAAGTACCCGTTGCAGGTGTACTCGCTGTCCGGGGTGAAGGCCTTGGTCTCCAGCGCCGCCGCCATGGTGAGGATCTTGAACACCGAGCCCAGCGGGTAGGCGCTGCCGGTGGCGCGGTTGAGGAATGGGTTGTCGTTGCGGCCGAGGAGATCGCTCAGCCCTGCGTCGCGGTTCGGGTTGTCGATATTGAACAGGTTTGGGTTGAAGGACGGCGACGAGGCGATGGCCAGGACGCGTCCGGTGTCGCGCTCCAGGACAACGATCGCGCCGCGCAGGCCTTCGAGCGCCTGCTGCGTCCGGAGCTGCAGGTCGCGGTCCAGCGTCGTCGTCACCGCCTGCGGCACGCCCGGGTCGCGCGAAGCCAGGGGGGTTAGCACCTGCCCGCTGGTGTCGCGCACATACAGCGTCCCGCCAGGCTGGCCGCGCAACTGGTTCTCAAAGACGTACTCGAGTCCGGTCTGGCCGACGTATTCGCTGCCGGTATACCCACGCCGTTGGTACTCCTCGACCTGCTCCTTGGTGATCTTCGCCACGTACCCGACCGCCTGCGACGATTGCTCGCCCAGCGGGTAGTAGCGCCCGGAGTACGTTCTCCAGTCGGTCCCGCCGACGGCACCGAGCGTGCCCTCGACACGCTGGAACTCTTCCAGCGCCACTTCGCCCAGCGGGATCAGGTAGTCTGTGCCGCGGAACGGGTCGTACAGCGCCTGGATGCCGCCCGTGCTGCGGTTGAACAGACGGCCAAGGACCGTCAGCATCGACTCCTCGGCCTTCTCGTCGCCGATTCGGTTGGGGACGATGTACACCCCCACGGTTTCGGCCTGGACCGCCAGCCCCTGACCGTTGCGATCATAGATATTCGCCCGCGTCGGGGTGATGATGTCCAGGTACAGGCTCGTGCCCTGCGTCAGCTCGGGAAGGATCGTCGTCGGCGCCCAGGCGACCTTCCACTCCCCGCCTTCGCGGATGAGCGACAGGTACGTGTCGCGCACGATGTCTCCCACCACCGAACTCGCCAGCGTGATGCGATAGCTGACCTGCGCCTCGCGTGGATTGACCAGCGCCGAGGTGATCTGGTAGTCGACCGAGGCCAGGGCCGCCGCCTGGCGCACATCTTCGTAGAACTGGACGAACTCCTCTTCGGTCTGGCTGTCCTGCGAGAGCGGGCTGAGCAGCGCGTACATCCCCTTCAGGTCGCTCCGTGCCCACGCGTCGAGGAACAGCCGGACGGCGACCTCGGGGTCGGGCGCAGGAACGTTGGTGATGACCGGGGTAGGAAGGACCGGGCTCGGCTCGGGCGTGCGCGGGCCGGACGACAGGTTGCATCCGGTCAGCGCCAATCCCAGCAACAGGCCCAGGGCCAGAAGAGAGCGTTTCATGCGGACGACCCGAGGATCTGGGGATAGACCCCACAGGCGTAGCCCGTGAATGCCCGACAGGCGGCCGGGATATCAGCCGCCGGATGAAGGGCGCGACGCCGCATCAACCGCACCAGGTGGCAGAGCGGCAGCCCCATCACGTTGGCGAAGCAGCCGGTCATGTGGCTCATGTCCACCGGATCAAAGCCTCGATCCTGGATCCCGTACGCACCGGCTTTGTCGAAGGCCGCCCCGGAGGCCACATACTCCAGAACCTCCCTGGGTGTGTAGTCGCGCATCGGCACGGGTGTACGGCAAACGTCGTGCGCCTGCCAGGTCCCGCCATCGGCCAGCAGCGTCAGCCCGGTGACGACCTCGTGCGTGCGGCCGCGCAGGGTCTCCAGCATGGCCTGCGCCGCGGCCGCATCCGCCGGCTTGCCAAGCAGGTCGCCGTCGTGCGCCACGATCGTGTCGGCCGCCAGAACGAGCGAACCGAGAGGCATAGCAGCCGTGACGGCCCTGGCCTTCGCATGCGCAAGGCGCTGGGCCATCTCGTGTGCCGCCTCACCCGGCTGCGGCCGCTCGTCGGCCTGAGCCGGCCGGATCTCGGCCTTCCAGCCCGTCAGCGCCAGAAGTTCGCGCCGCCTCGGCGAGGCCGAGGCGAGCACCAAGTGGACACTCGGGTCCTGATTTAACATTCCGAGCGATTCTAACACAGCGGCTGCAATGGCCCGTCTGAGCGTAGTGTTAGAATGGGCCGACGATCCATCCGCGGCGCACCGCCAGTGGGTCGCATGGCTGAGGCGAGGCTGCACCGCAGCGCCGCCTTCACCCAACGAGTCGCTCTTGGCCGCATCCACCGCCGTTCCCGCCCCCCGCTCCGCCCTGCCCTACCTCGCCATCGCCTTCGGCGTGTTTGCCTTGGGCTGTTCGGCGATCTTCGTGCGCTGGGCCAACGCTCCGGGCCCCGTGACGGCTGTATATCGCATGGGCATCGCCAGCCTGGTGCTGCTGCCGCTGGCACTGCGCCGGGGCGGCAGGAAGCCGTGGCCGCGTCGCGGTATGCTCCTCGCCGTCTTGGGCGGCGCCTCGCTGGCTGTCGACATGGCGCTGTGGAGCACGGCCGTCTACATGACCAAGGCGGCCAACGCCACGCTGTTCGCCAACACCGCGCCGCTGTGGGTCGCGCTGGCCGGTATGGCCTTGTTCGGCGAACGGCTGCCGCGGCTGTTCTGGGGCGGGCTGGCGATCACACTGTCCGGCGGGGCACTCGTCGCCGGGTCGGACTTCCTCGTCCATCCGACGCTCGGCTGGGGCGACGTGCTAAGCCTGCTGGCCGGCGTGTTCTATGCCGGCTACTACCTGTGTACCCAATTCGGCCGGCGCTACCTCGACTCGGCCCGATATGTCTGGCTGGCCGGCGCGGCGTCGGCCGTATGTCTGCTACTCATCTGCCTGGTCGCCGGGCTGCGGCTTACTGGCTACCCGCTCCAATCGTACCTGGCCTTCGCCGGAGCGGCGCTGGTCACTCAGGCCGCGGGTTACCTGGCCGTGGGTTATGCCCTCGGCCACCTGCCAGCCTCGCTCGTCTCACCCACCATGACCGGCCAACCGGTGGTCACCGCCCTTCTGGCCATCCCGCTGCTCGGCGAGACGTTGACACCGGTCCAGTGGCTCGGGGGCGCGGTAGTCATCACCGGCATCTACCTGATCAACCGCGCACACCACGACCACACCGCCGACACGGCAGCCTGAAGCCCGCACGCGCGCCTCACCCTTCAACCCGAGCCGCGCCCCATCCACTGCGGCGCGCGGTGCCGCGCGAGCGCGATGGTACAATCCCCGCGATGGACCTTTTCGACCACGCGTTGGCTCAGCGCCTGGCCCGCGAAGCGCCGCTGGCAGCCCGCATGCGCCCGCGCACGCTGGATGAATTCGTCGGCCAGGATGCGATCGTCGGCCCCGGCCGGCTGCTGCGGCGGGCGATCGAGGCCGACCGGCTGTTCGCCTCGGTCCTGCTCTGGGGCCCGCCCGGGTCGGGCAAGACCACATTGGCGATGGTCATTGCCAACTCCACCCGTTCGCACTTCGAGACCATCTCCGCCGTCTTGGCCGGGATCCCGGAGCTGCGGCGAGTCATCGCCGCAGCCACCGAACGGCGCAAGCTCCACAACCGGCGCACGATCCTGTTCGTCGACGAGGTTCACCGCTGGAACAAGGCGCAGCAGGACGCCTTGCTGCCCCACGTCGAGACCGGCACGATCACGCTGATCGGCGCCACCACCGAGAACCCGTACTTCGAGGTCATCGGCGCGCTGGTCTCGCGCTCACGCATCTTCCAGCTACGCCCGCTGGAGGATGAGCAGGTCCAGCGCGTGATCCGCATGGCGCTGGCCGATAGCCAGCGCGGCTATGGCGACCGGGGCATCGTCATCCAGGACGAGGCGCTCGAGCACCTGGTCAACGTCGCCGGCGGCGACGCGCGCAATGCCCTCAACGCGCTGGAGCTGGCGGTCGAGACCACGCCAATCGGCCCGGACGGCGTGTTGCATCTGACGTTGGACGTGGCGCAGGAGTCGATCCAGCGCCGCGCCGTGCTGTACGACAAGGACGGCGACGCCCACTACGACACGATCTCGGCCTTCATCAAGTCGGTGCGTGGGTCGGACCCCGATGCAGCCCTGTACTGGCTGGCCAAGATGCTGTATGCCGGCGAATCGCCGCGCTTCATCGTTCGCCGGCTGCTGATCCTGGCCGGCGAGGATATCGGCCTGGCCGATCCCATGGGCCTGGTGGTCACGTCTGCCGCGGCGCAGGCGTTCGAGTACGTCGGGCTACCGGAAGGCATCTACCCGCTTGTCGAGGCAACGCTGTACCTGGCAACGGCGCCCAAGTCCAACACAGCCACGGCGTACTTCAAGGCGTTGCGCCTTCTTGAAGACGAGGGCGCCGTCGAGGTCCCGCGCCATTTGCAGGACGCCAACCGCGATGCCGCCGCGCTCGGTCACGGCGCTGGCTACCGCTACCCGCACGAGTTCCCTGATCACCACACCGGGCAGCAGTACCTGCCCACCGCGCTGCTCGGCACCTACTTCTATCGGCCCTCGGATCAGGGCTACGAGGCCGCGGTCGCGGATCGCCTCGAGCGCTGGCGCGAGGCGCAGCGCCAGGCCCTGGGCATCGAGACCGCCCGCCACGCCCCGGAACTGAGCGAGGCCGAGGTTCTGGAGCTCAAGCGCACGCGAGCACGCGGTCCGGCAGGCGCCCGCGAGACGGCATGACCACCCTCTTCCTGGTCCGTCACGCTGAGAACGACTTCATGCGCCAACACAAGTTGGCCGGGTGGCTGCCCGGGATTCATCTGAACGATCGCGGACGGGCGCAGGCACAGGCGCTCGTTCCGCTGTTCGAGTCTGCCCGGCTGGAGGCGGTGTACAGCAGCCCGCTCGAGCGTGCGCTTGAGACAGCCGCCCCGGTAGCTCGCGCCCACGGCCTTTCCGTGCAGCGCCGCGCGGACCTGGGCGAGATCCAGTACGGCCGCTGGCAGGGACAGCCGCTCAGCCGCCTGCGCCGTCTGAAGCTCTGGACCCAAGTTCAGACCGCACCCTCGTTGGTGACCATCCCCGAGGGCGAGTCCTTCCGGCATGCGCAGGCACGCATCGTCGAAGTCCTCGAACGGCTTCGCACGCAGCACAGCGGCGCCATCGCCTGCTTCTCGCACGCCGATCCGATCAAGTTGGCGCTGTCCTACTTCCTGGGACAGCCGCTTGACCTGTTCCAGCGGCTGATGATTGACCCCGCCTCGGTGAGCACACTTGCTTTCGCCGAAGGCCGGGTGCGCGTGATCGGCATCAACGATACCCGCGCCACCCGGGCGGAGGGGCCCGGGTGATATACTTCGCCGCGCTCGCAGCCCAGACGATGAGGTAGCCGCGCATGGCGGGCACCGAATACGAACTCAATCCTGTTTCCCACATCACCACCGGGTCTATCGGGCCGGCGGGCAAGCGCGTCTTCTACCTGCAGGCACACCAGGGTTCCGAGGTCGTCACGCTGATTGTCGAGAAGGCGCAAGTACAGTCGCTGGCCATCGGTCTGGAGCAGTATCTACAGGAGCTGGCGCAGCGCTTCCCCGACCTGTCACCGGCCACGGCCGAGTTCCATGAGGCCGAGATGGTGCTCGCCCAGCCGATCGATCCCGCGTTCCGTGTCGGGCAGCTCGGCCTGGGGTACGACGAAGCCTCCGATCGCCTGGTGCTGGTGGCGCGTGAGCTCCAGCCGGAAGGCGCCGACGCAGACGAGGCATCGGTCGCCCGCTTCTGGTGCACGCGATCGCAGCTGCTGGGGATGTGCCGCTGGGGCGTCGAGGTCGCCGGCCGCGGCCGCCCGATCTGCGGCAACTGCGGCGAGCCGATCGACCCCGAAGGCCACTTCTGTCCCAAGCGCAATGGGCACAAGCATTAGCTGGAAGCTGTCAGCGGTCAGCGATCAGCGGTCAGAAGATCGCAATCGGCAATGGCCACCGGCGATCGACAATCATCACTTGGCAGTCAGCGATTGGCGACTCGCGATTGACGGCGGCCAAGGAGCCCTGGAAGTCGGCGGATGGTATCCGGGCGTTGGCGGCATGCGCAGGGCCGCAAGCATCCCCCATCAGGCTGCCAGTATCTCGGTGGTAGTTGCCTGGAGCAAGGAACTGTCTGCCAACAGCTGCCGGCCCTTTGCCGCCTGCTTGCCGCCATCTGTCTCCCGCTGAGAGCTGATTGCTGACCGCTGACCACTTGCCTCCTGTCATGCCAGACTCCGATCCCATCCTGTCCGCTCTTTCGTCCGGCACGATCGAGCTTAAGGGCCAGTTCGTCTGGGGCTCGAACTACACCTTCCTGGTGCAGGTGACCCAGGGCGACGAGACGCGGTCGGCGGTCTACAAGCCGGCCCGCGGCGAGCGGCCGCTGTGGGATTTCCCCGAGGGCACGCTGGCCCAGCGTGAGGTGGCGGCCTACGTCGTCAGCCGCGCCCTGGGGTGGGACCTGGTCCCGCCGACCGTGCTGCGCCCGGACGGTCCCGCCGGCGCGGGCTCGCTGCAGCTCTTCGTCGACGCCGACCCCGAGCGCCATTACTTCACCTTCACCGAGGCCGAGAAGCAGCGCCTGCGGCCGGTGGCCGTCTTCGACCTGCTGATCAACAATGCCGATCGCAAAGGCGGCCACGTCCTGCTCGGCGAGAGCGACCACCTGTGGCTGATCGACCACGGTGTGTGCTTCCACGCCGAGGACAAGCTGCGTACGGTGATCTGGGACTTCGTCGGCGAGCCGATCCCGCGTGAGCTGCTCGCCGCGCTGCGCCGTCTGCGCCAGGCGCTGCTGGACGATGGCGCGCTGCGGACCGAACTCGGCGGCCTGCTCGCCGCGGAAGAAGTCGAAGCGCTGCAGGCCCGCACCGACCGACTCCTGCGCCTCAAGCGATTCCCGCCGCCTGGCGCCGACCGGCCGTATCCCTGGCCGCTGGTGTAGAGTAAGCCCGGGCGCCCCTCGCGCCCGCGGAGTGAGGATCATGCCGGACGATCTGCGGCTCGCCTTCATCGGATTCGGGAATGTCGGTCGCGCGCTGGGCCGCCTGCTCATAGCCAAGCGGGAGCTCCTCGAAACGCACCACGGCCTGCGGACCCGCGTCGTTGGGCTCGCTACCGGGAAGCACAGCGCGGTGATCCATCCGGAGGGCCTCGATCTTGGGCAAGCCTTGGCGTTGGTCGAGGCTGGAGGCACGCTCCATGAACTAGGAACGCCCGCCCCTTCCGACGGGCAGGCCTTCCTGCGCACCATCGAGGCCGACGTCCTGCTGGAGTCGACCCCGGTCAACTACCACACGGGTCAGCCGGCACTCGGCTACCTGCAGACGGCGCTCGAGCGCGGCATGCACGCCATCACCGCCAACAAGGGCCCCGTGGTGCACGGCTATCGCCAGCTGACCGACCTTGCCCGCCAGCACGGCCGGCGTTTCCTGTTCGAGTCGGCCGTGATGGACGGCGCGCCGATCTTCTCGTTGTGGCGCGAGGCGCTGCCCGCCGCCGAGCTGACCTCCTTCCGCGGCATCCTGAACTCAACCACCAATCTGATCCTGACGCGCATGGAAGCGGGCGAGAGCTACGCGCAGGCCCTGGCGCATGCTCAGTCCATCGGCATCGCCGAGACCGATCCCTCCGGAGACATCCTGGGCTGGGATGCGGCGGTCAAGGTTGCGGCGCTGGTCACCGTGCTGATGGATACGCCGCTGGTGCCGGATCGCGTCGACCGGCGCGGCATCGACGGCCTGACGCAGGACGATATCCGGTCGGCGGCGCGCGACGGCCGGCGCTGGAAGCTGGTGTGCAGCGCGCAGCGGAAGGGCGCCGGCGTCACGGCCCGCGTGCAGCCAGAGCAGGTCGATCCGTCCGACCCGCTGTACACCGTTGTGGGCACCTCATCGGCCGTGACCTTCACCACCGACGTGCTGCCTTCGCTGACCATCACCGAGGGCGACCCGGGTCCGGTGACCACCGCCTACGGGATGCTGGCCGATCTGATACGCGCCGCGGGCGCGCTCTAGGCACACTGTGGCCCCCGGATGAAGACACATGCGCCGTTCGCGTCGGCCGTGCGAGCTGGCGAAGCGAAGCCCCTGAGGAACTCTCCTGCTGTGGAGTTGGGTCGTCATGCGTGATGCGCAGAACAGATTCAAAGAACATGCCGGTGCTGCGGTGACCGTACCCGGCGCCCCGCCCATCCCCGGCCTCCGATTCCGGTGTCTGGCCGGGCAAGCCGAATACACCGGTATCGCCCAATTGCGCGTCGCCTGCGCCCTGGAAGACGGCAGCAGTGAGATGCCGACCGAAGCGGATATCGCCAACTACCTCGAGAACCCGTTGCACACCAATCCGTACCGGGACATGGTCCTGGCCGTGGTCGAAGGCTCGATCGTGGGTATGCAGTGGACGACGGCGCGGGTCATGGATGGAGTCTTCGTGGGAGGGTTACGCGGCTACGTCCATCCGGCATGGCGGCGGCACGGCCTCGGGCGCGCGTTGCTCGCCCACGGCGAACGTCACGCCCGAGCCTATGTCCCGGCGGAAGCGGTCGGCCTGCCAGGTGCCTGGCAGGCGGAGGCCTCCAGCCTCGAGACGGGAGCCGCGGCCTTGTTTCGCTCGGTCGGCTACTCCCCTTTCCGCTGCGCATACGACATGACCCGTGACCTGGCCGAGCCGGTCCCCGCGTTGGCGCTTCCTCCCGGGATCGAGATCCGCCCCGCCCGCCCGGAGCACTACCGCGCCATCTGGGAGGCCGAGCGCGAGGCGTTTCAGGACAACTGGGGCTACACGCCATGGCCGGAGGAGAACTACCAGCGGTTCCTGGGCTACCCACACTATGATCCATCACTGTGGCGCATCGCCTGGGAGGGCGACCAAGTGGTCGGCATGGTGTTGAACGTCGTCAATGCCGAAGAGAACGCCGCCTTTGGCCGCAGCCGCGGCTATGCGGAGGACATCGCCGTGCGCCGGCCCTGGAGCCGAAAGGGGATTGCCTCGGCGCTTCTGGCGGACTCGCTGCGCGCCCTGCAGGCGCGCGGCCTGGCCGAAGCTGCCCTTGGCGTCGACGCCGATAACCCTCGCGCCCTGGGCCTGTACGAGCGCCTCGGCTTCAAGGCCGTCTCGGAGTGGATCACCTTCCGTCGGCCTTGGCCGGACGGATCGACGGCAAACGAAACCGCATCCGACGAGACGCAACGGCGATGACCACGAGCATCCGCCCGCCTGCCGTGCGCGCAGTCGTCTGGGATCTGGGCGGCGTGATCCTGCGCACGGCGGACTGGACCCGGCGCAGCCAGTGGGAGGACCGCCTCGGGTTGCCACGCATGCAGCTGACGCGCCTGGTGTTCGATAGCGAGGCCAGCCGCAGAGCAACCCTCGGTCAGGCTACGGATGATGAGGTTTGGGATTCGGTCACAACGGCGCTCAGCCTCGACTCGGCGACGGGGCAACAACTGCGGCGCGACTTCTTCGCCGACGACCGCATCGACGCAACGTTGATGGATTTCATCCGCCGACTGCGCGCCCGCGTCCAGGTCGGCATGATCACCAACGCCTGGCCGGGTGTGCGGCACGCCCTCGAGACCACCTTCGCCATCGCCGACGCCTTCGACCCGCTGATTGTCTCCGCCGAGGTCGGGCAGGCCAAGCCGGATCCGCACATCTACCAGCTGATGCTCGAGCGTCTGGGCCTTGGACCGGCCGAGGCCGTCTTTGTCGATGATTTTGAGGACAACGTGGCCGGGGCTCGCTGGGTGGGGATGCAGGCGGTCCACTTCACATCTACCCCGCAGGCCATGGCCGCCGTCCGATCACTGATCGCCCACAAGCCCGAGGCCTGAGAGACACCGGCGCGCGGGTGCGCCTCAAGGCCGGCTGATCGGCGCTCGCACCCGACAACGCGACACAGCTTCAGACTGGCGGAAGGCTTAGGGAAAGGAGACGAGCCCCCTGCCATTCGCATGACGGCCGGCACTGCCGCTCTTGCCGGAAGGCCCCGTTCGCTTGCCGTAGGGAAGGGCAGCCTCTGACCGCAGGTTTCGCAAGCGATCCCAATGCCGCCCCGCAGGGCGTGCGGTGCGATTGGGTCTTGGGTCGGAGGTGGCCACGGCCTACAGGGGCGAGCAGTCCCGCGATGGCCTGAGGCTCTCACTTCAACTCTAGGTCACCCTACACGTCAAGTCAATCGGCGTATCGCTTAAAGAAGGTACCAACCTACACGCCGGGTCTATAATCCTCGCAATCTCGCCCATGGGTGTCCGGTATGCGAAGGTCCTCAGCGGGCCGGGGGAAGGCAGGGGTTCGGCGCGCGGTGCGCTCCGATCACGGGGTAGAACGCCGGGAGGGTATGCCCATCAGGCGTCGCGGGAGGTTGGTCTTCAACCCGCGTGCCCACCGGCGACGCGCCTGGGAGGTGGCTCCTGCGTTGCAGGCGATGGTCTCCCGGTTCGGCGATGCCGAGTGGGCATCGACTGAGCACCGTATGCACGCCGATGGCGAGATCCTGGCCGGCTTCACGGCCGACGTGACCGGTCTGCGCCTCCGGGCGCTCCCCGACGCCCTGTAGATGATGGTCTGAACCGCGAAGCCCACAACCGGATCGTTGAGTCATGCAGCCACTCGCGCGCTCACTCCAGGATCACGATCTTGGCCACCTGAGAATCGTGGCCGGGCTATGGGGGCTCGACCTGCCGCCCGGCCCCGCGCCCCAGGCTGCCCGCACCCTCGCAGCGCAGATGCTGGATCCCGCGGCGCTGCGTGAGATGCTGGCCAGCCTTCCGGCCGAGGCGCGCCAGCTCGTCGAAGCGCTGGCTGCCGGTCACGGGCGGCTTCCCATGGCCGATCTTGCCCGCCGGTATGGGCCGCTGCGAGAGTTGGGCGCCGGCCGCCGCGACCGCGAGAAGCCGTGGCGATCGCCAGCCTCGCCGCTCGAAGTCCTGTGGTATCGCGGCCTGCTGGCACGTGCCTTTGGCGACACGCCAACCGGCCCGTGCGAGTTCGGCTTCGTCCCCTCCGATGCATTGGCACTGATGTCGCCCGCGGCCCAGGCCTCACCCGAGATCCTTGGCGCCCGGGCTTTGGCCCCGGCTGCCTGGCAACCGGCGGCGGTGACTGCCGTCGACGACGCCACGACGCTCCTGGCGGCGCTGCGGCGGCGTCCGTCGCGCGATGACCCACCCTCACGCGCGTGGCGGTCGGCTGTCGAGATCCACCTGCATCAGCCCGCCTCCGCGCCGCTGCTGCTCGCTCTCTTGCGTCAGCAAGGCATCGTGCAGTTGGCTCCACTCCGGCCTATCGCCGCGGTGGTGAAGCCCTTCCTCGGGCTTCCCCGGTCCGCGGCCATCCAAGGATTGCTTCACACCTGGGTGACCTCAACGACATGCAACGACCTTGCCCAGGTCCCGGGGCTTGAGAGCGGCGCCGAGAGCTGGCCCAATGATCCGCTGACGAGCCGAGAGGTGGTCCTGGGGTGGCTGAGAGCGTTGCCGCACGGCGGCTGGTGGGACATGCAGGCTTTCGTCGCCGCCGTGCGCCAGCGTCATCCGGGTTTCCAGCGTCCGGGCGGTGACTTCGATTCGTGGTACTTGCGTGACGCCGCCAGCGGCGCGTTCCTGCGCGGCTACGAACACTGGGATGCGGTCGAGGGCGCCTACCTGCGTCACCTGATCGGCGGAGCAGTGCACGCCCTGGGAGCGGCGGATGTCACTCTGGATCCCGCGTCCGGCCGGCCGCAAGCCTTCCGGTTGACGGAGGCCTTCTTCGCCATGGGGACCAAGACGCCGCCGCCAGCAGACGACGAGCCTCCCGGGATGTGCACGTTGCAGCCCGGTGGCCAACTCAGCGTCCCGCGCCTGGCCAATCGTGCGCAGCGCTACCTGATCGCCCGCTTCTGCAGCTGGCTCGACCTGACGCCGGACACGTATACCTATCAGGTGACCCCGCGGTCGCTGGAAGCCGCCGCGCGCCAGGGGTTGAAGGCTTCGCACGTGCTCACCGTATTAGACGCCGCCAGCTCGGCCCCCGTCCCGCCCGCGCTGAGGCGAGCGGTCGAACGCGCCCTGCACTCCGGTGCGGAAGCTGCCGTCCAGCGCTCGCTGGTGCTGCGGGTCGAGAACCCGCGGCTGCTGGAGGAACTGCGCCGTCACCGGTCGACGGCGCGCTACCTGGGTGACGCCATGGGCCCTCGCGACGTGGCCATCCGCGAACGCGATTGGGAGGCTCTGTGCGCCGCCGCGGCGCGGCTGGGGCTGTTGATCGAGCCGCCTCACAGCGGATCGTAGGCTTGCGACCAGCAGGCTTCAGCGCGCAGAGCCGCGCCGTCTGTCAGGCCGCGTCCAGCGAAGCCACGCCCACCATCCGGGCGCTCATCTCCCACAGACGGCGCGCGGCGTCTTCGTCATACGACGCCGGAGACGAGGGCACAGCCTTGCGATCGGTGAAGTACTTGCCGGTCACGCCCTCAACCTCCGGCGAAGCCGCCAGGTAGACCACGCTGTCGGCACCCTCCTCTGTGGACTTGCCCATGCGTTTGATCAGCGGCGCTGCCAGCCGGACCAGCCCGCCGCTGTTGTCGTACATGGACGAGGCTACAAAGCCTGGGTGGACGGCGTTGACGGTCACCCCCGATCCCTGCAGGCGGCGCGCCAGCTCGTAGGTGAAGAGCGTCATCGCCAGCTTGGACTGGCCGTACGCCCGCATGCCCCCCGCCCCGCGTCCCTGATCGATGCCAGCGAAATCCGGGCGGGCGCGTCGGTGCGCGTCGGACGAGACGTTGACGATCCGGGCCGGGGCGCTCGATCGCAGCGTGTCCAAGAGCAGATGTGTGAGCAGGAACACGTTCAGGTGATTGAGGGCGAACGTGGCCTCGAACCCATCGCGCGTCAGCTTGCGCTGAAGGAAGAAGCCACCAACGTTGTTGACCAACACGTGGAGCCGCGCGTGCCGCCGGGTGAACTCGGCCGCCAGGTCGCGCACCTCGGCCTGAAGCGACAGATCGGCGCACAGGAACTCCACCGCAGGGTTCCCCGCCTCTCGCTTCAGGCGTTCGACCAGGCGGGAACCCTTCTCCGGGTTCCTCCCGACGGCGACCACCGTTGCGCCGAGCCCGGCCAACGCCGCGGCGGCCGCCATGCCAATGCCGGCCGTTGCGCCTGTGACCATGCACACACGGCCGTCCATCGGCCGCGCCACGCCCTTCACGTCCGCTGGTACTGCCATGTTCTCCTGCTACCTCCCGAAGCTCAACCGATGTGACCCGCCGCACGATCGCGGCGGGGTGCGGCCGCCCGACACACTTTTCAACGAGTTCCCCCCATGGCCGTCTTCAGCGCCGCTTCCAACTCCTCCAGCGTCACCGGCTTGAACACGAAGGCATTGGCCCCTTTGCGCAGCGCCTCATCCACCTGGACATCCGTCGTCTCGGACGACAGCATCACCACCGGCAGGTCTTTCAGCTCCGGGCGCATGCGCACGAACTCGAGGAAGTCGATGCCGGACACCTCCGGCATGTTGATATCAAGCACCAGGAAGTCGGGCTTGCGGCCGGCCAGCAGCGCCCGGGCCGCCGTCCGCGCCTCCCGGAAGGTCTCGACCTTGTGGTCCAGCAGCTGGAGCATCAGCTTGACCGCATGGCTCATCTCGTCGTCGTCGTCCACGATCCATGCCTGCGGCATGCCTGCCTCCTAGAGCTCGGCCTTGATGCGTTCGGCCAGGTCGCGGCTGATGCCCTGCACACCCATCAGATCGTCGAGCCGCGCGCTGCGGATCCGATCGAGGTCGCCAAATGTCTGTAGTAGCGCCTTGCGCCGCTGCGGTCCGATGCCCGGAATGGCATCCAGCTGCGAGGCGATCCCGGCTTTGGTCCGCTGGGCACGGTGCTGGCCCAGCGCGAAGCGATGGGCCTCATCGCGGATGCGCTGGATCAGGTACAGACCCTCCGAGCGGCGCTCCAGGACGAGCGAGTCGCTCCTGCCCGGCACGTACAGCTCTTCGTGACCTTTGGCCAGCCCTGCCAGCCGCACCTGACCGGTCAACCCATGCCGCTCGAGGACCTGCATCGCCCGGCCGAGCTGCCCCTTGCCGCCATCGACGATCAGCAGGTCGGGGAGCCGGCCGAAAGCCGGATCGAGTTTGCCTCCGGGCTTGCGCACCTCCTCGCCCGCCAGCGTCCAGCGGTGGAAGCGCCGGTCCAGGACCTCCTCCATGCTGGCGAAGTCATCCTGACCGTGCACGCTCTTGATGGTGAACTTGCGGTAGAGCTTCTTGCTCGGGGCACCTCGCTCGAAGACGACCATCGACCCGGCGGCCGCCGTGCCCTGCAGGTTGGAGATGTCGTAGCACTCGATCCGATTGGGCGGCTCGGGCATCTCCAGCGCCTGTTGCAGCGCAGCCAGCGCGGCCACGTGCTTGGAGCGGTCGCTCGCCCAGCGGGCGCGCAGCATCACCAGCGTCTCGGCCGCATTCTCCGCCGCCAGCTCCATCAGGTCTTTGCCCGGACCGCTGGCCGGGACCAGCAGCTGGACCTCCGGGCCGCCGCGGCGCTGCCGCAGCCACTCCTCGACAATGCGGGCCTCGTCGATCTCGGTCGGCAGCAGGACGCGCTCGGGGACGTAGGCCGCCTCGGCGTAGAACTGCTTGACGAACCCTTCCACCACCTCACGGTCATCGGCCTCGCGCGTGCCCTCCAGGACGAAGTACTCACGCCCGATCAGCTTGCCGTGGCGCACGAAGAACACCTGGACGCAAGCACTGTCGTTGTCGCGGGCGAAGGCGATGACATCCGAATCGATCCGCTCCTGCGAGACGATCGTCTGGCCCTCGACGACCTTGTCGATCGCCTGCAGTTGATCGCGCAGCGCCGCCGCTCGTTCGTAGGCCATGGCGGCGGAGGCGCGGGTCATCTCTTCGCTCAGCCGCGCCACGACCGTCTCGGTCTCCCCCTGCAGGAAGCGACACAGGTCGTCGATCATCTGCCGGTAGCCGGCCTGGTCGACGGCGCCGATGCACGGCGCCAGGCACAGCTTGATGTCGGCGTACAGGCAGGCGCGCAGGTCCTGGCCGGTGATCACCCGGTCACAGGTCAGGTAGGGAAACATGCGCCGCAGGACATCGAGCGTCTCGTGCACCGCCCAGACGCTGGTGTACGGCCCGAAGTAGCGGCTGCCATCTTCGACCATGCGGCGCGTCACGACGACCGTCGGAAACGCATCGCCCCAGCGCACCTGAATGTAGGGGTAGCGCTTGTCATCCTTCAGCCGCACGTTGTACTTCGGCCGGTGGCGCTTGATCAGGTTCATCTCGAGGATCAGCGCCTCGAGCTCGGACCCGACAACGATCCACTCGACGTCCGCCACGTGCGTCACCAGCTCGGCCACCTTGCGCCCGTGATCGGCGGAGGGCTGGAAGTACGAGCGCACCCGGCTGCGCAGGTTGACCGCCTTGCCGACGTAGATCACCGTGCCGTCGGCGGACTTCATCAGGTAGCAGCCGGGCTTTGCAGGGAGACCGTTGAGGGTTGGAGGCAGGCGCTCGGGGACGACCATAGCGCGCCGATTCTAGCATACGGCCCTTCCCAGCCCGGTGCTAGAATCGTCGCATGCAACCTGCCCGCTTCGTCATGCTTGTGATCGGGGCGTCCCTGTGCGCCTGTACGCCCGTGACTGCTGCGCCGGTTGCAGCGACACCCAGCCTGCAGGCCTCACCGGCGATGCCTGGCGATGCGCAGGCGACGACGGACTTCAGCACGGGCCGCACGCTGTCGCTCTGGGTTCCTCCAGACTTCTCCCCCGACGGTCCGAGCCAAGCCTCCGCTCTCCTGGCCGACCGGTTGATCCGCTTCGAGGCTTCGCATCCTGATGTGCGCATCGAAGTGAGGGTTAAGGGACGCACGGGCCCTGCCGGGTTGATGGAGACGCTCGCCTCCGCCAGCCAGGCTGCACCCTCGATCCTCCCAGACCTGGTCGCTCTGGACGCCTCCGAGCTGGTGCAGGCTGAGGCGCGCGAGCTGATCCTTCCGTGGCAGGACGCCGGCACGACGCCCGAAGACTGGGGATGGACCGAATCGATCCTGCAGGGCGCGCGCACGGAAGGCAAGCTCGTCGGCCTGCCCTTCGCCGCCCAGGGCGACGTCTTCGCCTACGATCCCCAAGCCTATCCCGCCCCACCGCGCAGTTGGACGGACTTGCTTACCGCCAATGCGGCCTTCATCCTTCCGTTGGGCGACCCGCTCGCCACCTTCACCCTGGCTCAGTACCTCTCCGTGGGGGGCACGTTGCACGGCGCGGACGGTGCGCCGGCGCTCGACCGGGACGCGCTGCAGGAGGTACTGACCTTCTACGCCGCAGCCCGATCCGGCGGCCTGCTGCCTCTTTCGTCGCGGCAGCATGAGACCAGCAGCACGACGGGCGCGGCGCTGTTTGCCGGCCAGATCGATGCGGCGCTTGTTCCGTTCACGTCGTTCGCCGCCGAACAAGCGGTGGATGCCGAGACTGTCGGTCTTTGGCCGACGCGCGACGGCCAGGGCACCTGCTTCCTGCTCGCGTGGACCTGGGCGGTTGTCTCGCGGCCCGCCACCCCCGATCCGCTGGCCGTCGAGCTGGCTCTCTGGCTGACGCGGCCAGAGTTCACGGGCCCATGGACACGCGCGCTGGGGCTGCTGCCCCCTGGCTCCTCGGCGCTGGCATCCTGGCCCGCGGATGGGCTGGATTCGCTGGCCGGCGCTCTGGGAGCAAGCTGTCTTCCCCTGCCCCCGCCCGCTGACCTGGCGCTCTTCGGACCCGTGCTGCGCGAGGCAGCCGAGGCGACGCTGACCGGTGAGCTGGCGCCTGAACCTGCGGCGGCTCGCGCTGCCAACGCACTGCCAGGATCGTAGCCGGGCGCTCCACCCGGGCGCGCATCCATCGTGCGTCGCGCTTGAACGAGTCATCTGCCCCTTCGGTTCGGGTGTCTCCCCGGTTCCCTGGCATTCCGAGCATCGGGGCCTCGCATACGTGCACGACGCGCGTCCTTCAGCGCCGCCTCACTCAGCGCCTGCGCAGGAAGGCCGCCGTGGGCACACCCACACCAGATCATCTCCTCACGAGCGAGATTTGGGATACGATTTGGTGAGCGGCGAGAAGGATGGAACGAGGAGGCCCAGGGTTCCATGGAATTTGCCCAGGAGACGCTGGAATGGCGTGCGACGATGGAGGCTGCGCTTCGTCGCGAGGAGGGCTGGCTATCCCTGGCGGGTCTCTTCTGGCTTGCACCGGGCCCGAACCCGATCGGAAGTGCGCCGCACAATCGAATCCTCCTGCCCGCGGGCACTGCGCCTGCCGACGCGGGTAGCATTGCGCTCACAGGGACCGAGGCCGTGTTTCATCCTGCGCCCGGCGTGGGCGCCCTGGTCAACGGGGAACCCGTTGGGTCCGTCGTGCTCCAACCTGACGTCAGCGGCGCATCGACGCGCGTTCGTGTTGGCGATGTGACGTTCGTGCTCCTGCGCCGCGGTGAGCGTCGGGGCGTGCGCGTGTGGAATCGGAAGCACCCGGCGCGCACCGAATTCCCCGGCCGCCGTTGGTATCCAATCCAAGAGGCTTACGTCCGGACAGCCACGTTCGTCCACTACGATCCTCCCCGGCCGGTCAGCGTGACCAACGTGTTGGGCGACACCGACGAGTCGGCCGGCCCCGGGCACGTCGAGTTCGATCTCGGTGGGTCGGCCGCCCGGCTTCTGGTCAACGACGCGGATTCGGATGGATTGTTCATCGTCTTCGCCGATCCGACGAACGACCGCACGACCTACCCCGCGGGCCGGTTCCTGCGGACGCCGCCGGTCGAGGGGGATCAAGTGCGCCTGGATTTCAACCGGGCCTACAACCCGCCGTGTGCCTTCACAGCCTATGCCACCTGCCCTCTGCCGCCGGCGGAGAACCACCTGTCCATGCCCGTGGAGGCCGGGGAGCAGATCGAGCCCGGATGGGGCGATGTCTGACCGCAAGCGTGGATCCGCTCCCACGGAGATTCCCCGGGCGTGAGCGCATGCCCGGCCTTCCCTGAACACCGGCAGCATCTTGCCCGGCTGATCGGCGCGGCGCTGACCGCCGCCGATCCCGGCGCAGCGGTCCGGCGCGGCCTGCGCCTCGAGCGAGGGGGTTTGCGCGTCGGCACGCGGCGCGTTTCCCTCCCACCGCATGCGCGCCTGTTCCTCATCGCCCTGGGCAAGGCCGCACCGGGCATGGCAGCCGCCGCGGTGGGGATCCTCGGCGAACGGATCGACGCCGGTGTGGTTACCACGCTTATGCCTGGAGGCGCCTCGCTCCCGGCGCATCTCCGGATTATCCAGACCGGACATCCGCTGCCCGACACCGGCAGCCTGCTTGTGGGCAGACTGGCACTGGACCTGGCCGGGGAAGCCCGCGCCGGCGATCGGGTGTTGGTGCTGGTGTCCGGAGGCGGCTCGGCGATGGCCGAATGCCTTCGGCCGGGGATCGGTCTCGACGACGTCCGTCAACTGACCGGGCAGCTGCTCCACGCCGGCGCGCCGATCACTGCTATCAACACCATCCGCCGCGAGCTTTCCCTGCTCAAAGGCGGAGGGCTCGCCCGCGCCGCCTCTCCGGCCCAGGTGATCGGGCTGCTGCTCTCGGATGTCGTCGGTGACGATCCGGCCTCCGTCGCCTCCGGCCCGACCGTGTTGCAGGCAGTGCAACCAGGTGTCGGGCGGCGAACGCTCGAGCGGATTGGATTGTGGCACTCCGCACCGGTGGCGATTCGCGAGGCGCTGCGCTCAGCGCGATCCGCGCCGCTTCCTTCCTCCACTCCGATCAACACAGTCCTTGCCTGCAACGCCGACATGTTGACGGCAGTGGCGGGCGAGGCGCGCGCCCTGGGTTTGCCTGTCCAAATCTTGACCGGGAGAATGCAGGGCGAGGCGGCGACGGTTGGAGCCAGGCTTGGCCGACGTCTTGGCGCGGCCTCCCGACCGGCCTGCCTACTCGCCGGCGGGGAAACAACGGTCACCCTCCGTCAAGGCGGGCGCGGCGGGCGGAATCAGGAGCTGGCTTTGAGTGCAGCATTGGGACTGGAGGGCAAGGCCGGGTGCGTGCTCGCCGCGTTGGCCAGCGATGGGATCGACGGGCCGACGGATGCCGCCGGCGCCTGGGTCGATACAGGCACGCTCGATCGCGCCCTCGCCACCGGACTCGATCCACACGCCGCGCTTGAGGCGCACGACGTCTACCCGCTACTGGATCAGTTGGGTGCGCTGTTGTTCACCGGTCCGACGGGCACGAACCTCAACGACGTCGTCATCGGGCTGGCGTACGCCTGATTAGGTTCGAACCCGCTGTGAAGTCGGGCCTTGCCGGACCCGGCGCGGCCGACACGCCTGGACCGGTCAGGGACAGATCGGCTCGACGAAATCGACCCCGGCGCCGCAGGCCCGGGCGAAGGTCATCACGACAATCCGGTCGTTGCCCTCCCAGGTGGGATAGTAGTCGAAGTTGACCTCGAGGGGGCCGAACGTCCGCACCGTCAGGTTTCGGATGTTGGCCGGCCACTCCAGGTTGGGCATAGCCTCGTAGGCATATACGGCGACCAAGTCCGGGCGTGGGTCCGAGGCGGATGCGTTCGCGGGAATTGCCTCCCCCGCCCCGGCCAAGTCGTCCGCTACGCGTGACGAAAGCAAGATGGACTCGTCGAGGTGCGTCTGCAGGTAGACCGCCAGGTCCGTTGCGGGGCGATCGATGAGACGCGTCCGGATGGTCTGCGACGTATACACGAGCCAGCCTGCGTTGAGCACCAGGCCAAAGGCCACGAGCCCGCTGGCGATCCAGCGGCCCTGTCGCCAGTGGATGAGGCCGATCGCCTCGACGATTCCACGGCCCGCCAACAGCGTCAGGAACGGCGACACGACCAGCAGGTTGCGCACGATCATCACCCGCTGCGCGGCGAAGTAGCCCAGGTACGCCACCGGGAAGAGCACTAGCAGCGCGGCCATGCGCTTCGACTCCCTCCAGATCCAGAAGACCCCGGCGAAGGCTGCCAGGCTGAAGGCAGCCGCGATCGGCGCGTACGGCGAGGCGAGGACCAAGCCAACGTACTCGAGCATGCGCGCCAGGTGCGGTAGACCGACGTCGATCGTGTACCCCCAGTGTCCGTGGCTGTACCATGTGCTTTCGACCGTCAGCGCGCGAAGGAAGGCCCACGGTTGCAGCACCGCGCCGGGCGTCGTCACAAGGAAGGCTCCGGCGAAGACCAGCAGCTCCTCGGCGATCACGCACACAGCGGCTTTGGCCGTCCGTTCGCTCGACCGCACGTAGACGGACGAGATCAGGACGGGCAGGATCAGCAATCCGGCCGTGTATTTCGTCCCCGTCGCCAGGGCGGCGGCAATGGCGGCCAGCCAGCGCCAGCGCGCTTGCTGTGGCCGGCTCACAACCAAGATGGCAAACAACAGGGTCAGTGCGCCGAACTGCATCACCACCGCGTCCGGCGCCACCCAGCGCGCGTGGTAAGCGATCTCCCATGACAGCCCAAGGATGCAGGCCGTGAGCAGCGCCTCTAGGCGGGATCGCCGCCACACGAGTACGGACAGGTAGATCCACAGGGGTGCGAGGCTCACCAGGGCTACGCGGATCGAGCGGAGCACGATCAGGAACGGGGGGCTGTTGGGCGCGGTGACCAGGTCCACCATCAGCTCTTCGCCCCTCACGCCCATCAACAGGCTGCGGGCCAGAAACGGCAGCAGGCCGGCCAGGTTGAGTCCGTAGTTGACGGACGGGTAGATGTAGTAGTTCGGCAGGAGCGTTTGCTCCTCCAGCGACCACCGCACCGGATTGACCTGGGCTTCGTCCTCATCCCAGTGGTGGCCGAAGTCCACCCCGCGCAGGCCGGTCCACAGTAGCAGGGCAAGCAGCAGGACGATGGGCGCCCAGGTGGTCCACAGATACCGACTGCGTTCTGCGGACGAAGGCGGCTGGGCATCGGATGGGTGGGAGATCATCGGACAACCCTCCACGCGCTGTCCGTGCACCCTAACCCAGAGGTCCCATGGGCCTGGGTGCATACCCCGAACCCGGGGGCATGGTGCAGGGAGGCTTCAGCATACCATTGGTGACGGTCCGAGGGGCAACCGCGATGACAGCGATCGGCTGATTGCGCGGGCCAGCGCGATCGGATCCACCACACCCGGAGACCGACGGTCCCCGCCGGCGGAGATCACATCGAGGCACGCAGTTCCCAGGCCGATCGGCGTAGAACGCCCGTGCGCATTCGCCGGTTGACCCACATCGCGCTGGGCGGTTAGAATGACTTGGCCCCGCCGGCCGGTCGAACACACACCCGGCGGGGCTATCCACTGCAGTTCATCTCCTGTTCGGGGGCGGCATGACGATCCACTTCGGAACCGACGGCTGGCGCGGGGTCATCTCCGACACCTTCACGTTCACCAACCTGCGGCAGGTAGCCCAGGCGATTGCCGACGCCGTGGCCTCCGAGGAATGGCTGAATGGCGCCTCCAACGGGCTCCATCCGGACGCCACCACGATGGTCGTCGGCTTCGACACGCGATTCCTGTCCGATCGCTTCGCCCTCGAAGCGGCGCGCGTCCTGGCCGCCAATGGCTACACGGTCCATCTCACCACCGCCGACGTCCCCACGCCGGCGGTCTCGCTCGCCGTCCGACAGCTGGGCGCCATCGGTGGGATCATGATCACGGCTTCGCACAACGCCCCGCGCTACAACGGCGTCAAGCTCAAGGCGGCTTATGGCGGCTCGGCTTCGCCGGAGCAGTGCCGCCGGGTCGAGGTGTACCTCAACGACAACGAGAGCCGGGCGCGCGGCCCTAACCTGATGGACCCGGACGAGGCCCGCCGCCTGGGACGCCTGCTGCGTTTCAACCCCACGCCGGCCTACTTCGACCACCTGCGCACGCTGATCGACTTCGCCGCCATCGCCGACAACCCGCAGCACCTGGTCGTCGACTCGATGTACGGATCCGGCCGCGGGCAGATCAAGGGCATCCTGCAGGGCACCGGGTGCGAGGTGTTCGAAGTGCGCGGCGAGATGAACCCGGGCTTCGGCGGCATCCATCCGGAACCGATCGCCAAGTACCTCGGCGCGCTCGCCGGCGCCATTGCCGCCGGTCACGGCCAGCTGGGCGTGGCGACCGATGGGGACGCCGACCGCATTGGCGCCATGGACGGCCGCGGGCAGTTCGTCGACCCGCATCGCATCCTGGCCCTGGCGGTCAAATACCTGGTCGAGCACCGCGGCTGGCGCGGCAAGATCATCAAGACCATCTCGACCACGCAGATGCTCAACCGCCTCGGGGCGGCCTACGGCCTGGAGGTCATCGAGACTCCGGTCGGCTTCAACCACATTGCCGACTACATGCTCAAGGATGACGTGCTGATCGGGGGGGAGGAGTCCGGCGGGATGTCGTTCAAGGGTCACATTCCCGAAGGTGATGGTGTCCTGATGGCGCTCCTGCTCGTCGAGATAGTGGCGGTGATGCGAGCGCCGCTGAGCGAATTGGTCGACGACCTGCTCCGGCAGGCTGGGCCGTCGCACTACGCCCGGCACGACCTTCGGCTGTCGCACCCGGTCGCCAAGACACGTATGGTCGAGCGGCTGGCCAGCGAAGCGCCGGCATCCATCGGCGGCGTGGCGCTGCAGTCCGTCAACACGCTCGACGGGGTGAAGTATCTATTCGCCGATGATTCATGGCTGCTGATCCGCCCCTCGGGGACCGAGCCCGTGCTGCGCATCTACGCCGAGGCACGCGAGCCCGGCATGGTCGAGGCGCTCTTGACCCACGGCCGTTCGATTGCGGATCTGCGAGTCTGAAGCCCGGCATCTGGGGCGAACCCGGCGCGTCGGGCTTCAGGCTTCTTGCTCTCGCCGTAGGCCCGTCCTGCCAATCACTCCCGGATCGCTAAGGGGTGCCCGGGGCGGATCTCGGCCGGCCGCATTCGACGACGGTGTACTCGTATTCGACAAAGTCCTGTATGTGCCGCACCCGGTGATGGGACGGGTTGCGGAACACCAGCCGCGGAAGCTTGAGCACTTGAAGGAAGCGCACCGCCAGGCGAGGCGACACGCGCCGCGCCATCCAGCGCGCTACCAGAAGGAGCCTGGAGCGCACTGGGTTCTGGCCAAAGATCTCCACTTGGGCAAAGAAGGTCGACAGCAAGCCCAACAGTTCGGCCGGACTGTACTCCCTGACATGGTACTGATTCCAGGGCCGATCGCGCATACCAATCCCCGGATTCGTCACCAGCCGATTGGGTGTCGAGCACACGGATATGCCTGCGGGCCGGAGCACGCGCACGACCTCCCCAAGGAAGAGGCGATCCGAGTCTAGATGCTCGATGGTCTCCAACGAGACGAACGCATCCACACTCCCGCTGGCAAGGGGTAGCCGGTACGCATCGGCGCAGCAGAACCGCGCCCTCGGTACGATTCCCATCGCCGATCGCAGCGCGGCAAGGTCGCGCTCGATACCCAGCGTCATGCGGGCATCCGTGCTCGCGAAGACTCGCGTGCCAAAGCCTGCGCCTGACGCACAATCGATTACGGTCCCGCCATGGATGCGCTGCGCGGCGAACGCGTAGCGGGCCTGGTGTTCCTTCTCAAGCCAGGGCCAATCCCGTCCAGATAGCCTTTCACGTTCGAGAGTCACGTCACGCTCCTCGGGATCCCCGGGTCACACCCTCCGGTAGAGGTGCTCCGTGAACCGCTTCCAGCCCTTCTTCGTCCGCGCCTCCACCACCCAGCACACGCAGCCGGCGTCATCCGGCCAGTAGGCCGTGCGCGCCTTCCCGGCCGGCATCTCGGCCTCAAACCCGACCGCCTGCGGGTGCAGATCGCTCACGTCGGCTTGCCTCCCTTCGGAGCGCTTCCCGTCAGAGGTAAACGACCAGAAGACCAGCTGGCCTCGCGCCCCCGGACCATAGACTGCCAGCTCCTCGTAGTCACCTCCGGCCATTTGCCACTTGGCCTGGAGCTGGACATACCGGCCACCCAGGATCCGGGTGAAGCTCCGCGTGCAGCGCACGCGCCCCAGCGGGCTGTCTGCGGTCGCCGTCCACGTCCCCAACAGCGGATCCAGCGCCCCCAACGTCCCTCGCCCTCGCTTCCAGGCCGCGGTCGCTATCGTCTTCGCCATGCCATGCCTCCTCACCGTCACCGAGTTACCACCCAGGGGTCATCTTGGTCGCACGCATTCTATCCCGGTCAGAGACAGGCGCGGGGGTTCCGATGAAGATCTGTTGGGAGGGGAGATCCATAGCACCCCGATAAGGGGCGCGCGGGGAGGGTTTCAACGCCTTTTACGACTGGTTGGGGGGGAGCCTGGGTCAGGTCAGCTCGCGCGCGGGTGGGACAGCAGCTTGTACCCGCGACCGCGCTGGGTGACCAGGTAGCGCGGGTTCGCCGGGTCCTGCTCGATCTTGCTCCGAAGACGGCTGACCAGCTTCTCAACCCGGGCGTCATCGATTTCGTCCAGGTAGCCCTCGCCCCACACGGCGGTCACGATCTGGTACTTGTCCGTCAGCTTGTCGCGCCGCTCGTGCAGCAGCTGCAGCAGCTTGTACTCCAGATCGGTCAGCACGGGGATGCGCACGTCGTCCACCCACACGTCGCCCGAATCCGGATCCAGGCGGACGCCGGCGGCGGCCGACTCGGCGCCGCGCATCCGGCGCGCCACGAAGGCCTCGAACAGCGGCGAGAAGATCCGTCCGTCCCGCACCAATCCGAGGGCCTCGAGGTGCTCCAACTGCTGGGGAGCCAGGCTGCTGGAGGGCTCGACCGCCAGGCTGATAACCGCCTCCTGCTCTTCCGGCGTGAGCTGGTTCCAGATCTTCAGACATTCGGCGCGCGGCGTCGGCTCCTGGCCAACAACGGCCAGCGCCTCGGGGAGTCGATCGGGGTCCATTCCGGCGACGACGTGCGTCGCAGCCACGAGCAGCCCCAGATGGCCGCCAGCCAACTCCATGCACGCCGTCATTCGCTTGGTCCCCATGCTCGGGATGTTCAGCGATGCGATGATCTGGCGTGCCTCGTCCTCTTCCAGCGGCGGCATCGGGTACGTCGAGCGGGCGAACATCTCAGCGAACTCGTCTTCGATGCTGCTGCCGCGCAGCTCGGGGAGCCAACGCAGCGTGGCGGTCACATAGCCGAGCCGGTCCTTGAACCGGTCGCGCAGCGCCCGCAGGTTGAGCAGGGCACGGTCGTCCAAAGCCGTGTACAGCTCATCAAACTCGTCGATCAGCAGGCAAAGGTCGCGGCCCAGGTGCTCGCACAGATCGGTCAGGGCGAGGTTGAACGACAGCGATGCGTTGAAGGCCGTTGCGGCATCGGTCACTTCCTGATGATGGGCGCGCAGTGTGGCGGTGATGTCCAGGGCCGCCTGGTCCGCCAGCGCCTCGAGCAGCGAGCGCAGGACGACCTCGTAGAAGCCTTGAGCGGAGATGGCCACGGCGCGGTTGCAGTCCACATAGATCAGGACCGCCTTGCGACCACACAGCTTGACGTAGATGCGTTCCGCCGTCTGCCCGGCCAGTGCCCGCATCAGCGTCGACTTGCCCGTGTTGCTCAGGCCCACGAGCGCAGCGCAGCGCCCGGCCGTTAGGTCGTTGAGCACGCGGCGGGCCAGGGACTCGTAGGGCAGCGCGGCCATGTGCCTCCCGCGTCAGAACGCGACGGCAGAGCCAACACACGGTTGACCCTGCCAAGGTGAATCACAGGCGGACGATCGGCTGGGAAGCACGACTAGGCGGTCGTGCTCATCCGCAGCCGGCGGGAAACGATGACCACCACAACCAACAGTACACCCAGCAGAACCAGCCCGGGCAGCCCGACCTCATCGGCGAAGCCCGTGCTTGGCAGCGCCGTGGGGGTGGGCGTACCACCACCGCCGCCCTGTGCCGCTGCGAGTGTCGCCTGGGCGATCGCCGTGGCAATGCCTGGATCAACCGTCGACTGCACGGTCGGCGAGGCCACCACCACAACCGCCGTTGGCGTAGGCGGCGCCGCTGTGGGCACCTGCGTGCGCGTCGGGGCTTTGGTGGCGGTGGGGTTTAGGGCTGCCGCCGTCTGCGTCAGCGACCCCGCCGTCTTGGTGTTGTCCAGGACGATCTGGGTCGCCTGCGCGTTGCGCCCTTCCTGTTGCCGAGGGGCGACCACCAGGGCGTACAATCCCAGGCAGATCATGCTCAGCACAAGCAGCCCCCCCACGGCGGCCGCGGCGAACACGAATGTCCGGTTGGAGGATTCCTCCGGCGGCGCGCTACCGACCTCAAAGTCTTCTGCCATTGTCGCTTCTCCTCACGCCAGGTCCTGACGCCGTCCTCCGCGGTACGGCGCCGGGCGGCAGTCTATTGAATCACTTCCAGGTTGGCCAGTGGGATCAGACGATTCCCCAGGCCCTCGATCTCGATTGCGGCACTTCGGGCCAGCAGCCCGCTCGGGTAGTCGGCGGCCTTGAGCGGCAGGTCGCGCACGATGCCGACGGCGCCGTGAAATGGCGCCCGCAGCACGCGCACGCGCACGCCCGGTGCCAGCTGGATCACGTCGTCGGGAACATCCGTCTGCCGGTTGGTGGGCAGCGGGATGATCACTTCCGGACGCTGGTAGCTGTAGCGATCGCCCGGCCGGGCGTCGACCGCCGCGTCGTGCCCGACGTGGCCGGTCAGCAGCCCGTAGGCGGCGCTGTTCATGGGTAGCGACCCGAAACCCTCGGTGATTATCAGCGGGTACGTCAGACGCAGTGCCACGGGGATCAGATCGGAGGTGATCGAGCCAAGCACGATGCCGCGCACGTTCAGCTCGGTCGCCTGGTGCAGAGGGGCGGGTTGATCACACATCCCGCCGATGAGCACGGCGCCGCGCAGGTTAATGTCCAACATATCGGTCTGTATGCGCGCTGCCGGGCCGCTGCCCAGGGTGCGCATGACGCCGAAATCCATGCGTCCGTTGCCCCATATCCCCTGGACCAGCCCGGCGGTGGTCTCGAGCGTAACCGTCTGGGTCCCGTCGCTGGATACCACCATCGCCGGCATGCCTGCCCGCATGACGATCGGCTCGCCGCGTACCTCGAACAAGACACGGCTGCCATCGACGGCGACAATTCGTCCGTCGGCGGGAGCCCGGACCGTCCGCCGGGCAACGCCCACCGGTCCGGCGATCGTGTCCCCCATCTCCACCCGGTCACCCTTCTGGCGGACCAGATAGCTGGGGGCGTCCTTGGCAGGCAGGCCAAGCCCGCGGGCCAGGTCCAGGAACACGTGCCGGGGAGCGGTTTCGGCCTCGGCGATGACGTCGACAGCCTGGACACGCTCGTTCAGGCGGGCCGTGACCGTCCCGGCGATGGGCAACGTGCGATCGCGCCGGACGATGGTCAACGGCATGACGTGTGAAACGGGAGGCAGGTAATTCGCCTTCATGGTCAGGTGAGCCTCGGGTTGCAAGAGGAGTGCCAGGCCCTCATTGGAGCGCCCCGATGTCGTACAGCCACTTCTGGTTGAGCTCCCGCCGCCGGCCGGCATCCTTAGGCAGGGCCAGGGGGCGGCCGCGGGCGTCGATGATCACTCCAACCGCGCCGCCGGTCACACGCATGGCGCCGGCCTTGCCCGGTGCGCCGAATCCGACATTGAAGCCGCGCTCCGGCCGGATGCTCAGCTTGCCCGACTCTCCCGGGCCCAGCGGCAGAACAACCAGCTGCCCCAAGCGCACCTCGCCCTCCAGCGGGCTGGTGCCCTCGCGCTCGAGCTTGATCCGCGCCACCGCCCGTCCGGGACGCCCTCCGCCGATCGGAGACACGACCGTCCCCAGACTGACAAAGCTGCCCGACTCGAGGACATGGACGGTGACCATCGGCAGCACGGCGGCCGCCGCACCAAGCGCCGGAGCCAGGCTGTGCGGGTCGAGCACCAGCGTCGTGATGCCACCGGGCTGCAGCGCGTCCAGGAGCGCCAGCGCGGCGTAGCCGGGTCGAGGGGCGCGCGAGAGCACGCCGCCGCCGGCCAGGATCGGCTCCATCGGGGGCAGCCAGGGGATGCCGCCAGCGTTCCTGTCCTTGGGCCAGCCGGCCCGCGCCTGGGCCAGCGCCGTTTGCAGCACCTGGCGCGCCAGGGCAAACTCGAGATGCAGCTCATCGAGCTCCATAGGCACGGTGGCCGGCTGCAGGGACTTGTTGAAGATGTAGTCGCGCGCCACGTCTTCCGGGATGTCCGTCGGCAGCCAGCGCAGGATCGAATCCATGGATGAGTAGCGCAGCAGCGATGGCAGCGGCGCTCCCAGGCCTAGATCCGAGCGGACGCTGAGATGCAGGTCGCCGGCGAACCCGGCGGCGATCGTCGTGTGCGAAGCGCCGATGTCGACGCCCAGAACACCTTTGCGCGGGTCATAGATCTGGCTCAGGTGCCGGATCACGCGGCCGAAGGCATCCGCCGAGAGCATCAAGGTCCCGCCGGACCACTGACGCAGCTCATCAAAGCCGGACACCTTGGCGCTGTGCATCTCGGCGATGACTTCGGCCAGCCGGTTGCGCGCCGGAGTCAGGTCTTCTCCCTCAAATCCCGGGCGGACATTCGGCGCCAGGGCGACGGAGGCTTGATCGCCGAAGCGCTCGACGATGGCGGCGCCCAGCTGCCGGTTGCCGGCGAACAGGATGCGCGGCGCCGGGTTGCCCGGCCGGATGCCCGCCGCCAGGGCAACGCTCTCGACCAGCCGCAACACGGAGGCGTTGGCGCCGCCGTCCGTCCCACCAACAATCAGAATCAGGTCGGGCCGCGCGGCGAGGATGAGGTCGATCTGCTCCTCGTCGCGCCGCCGGTCTGAGAGGCCGATCTCGTCAACGACTTCCAGGTAGGTCGCTTCGGCCAACCGCCGCCCGGAGTCCAGCGACACGCCCGGCATCAGTCCGACGAGGATCGCCCGCAGCCGCGGCCCGGCGGAAGACGTGGCGACAAACACATCCACGCCGGCGCCCTCGGACGTGCTGGGCATGATCAGGCCCTCCGACTCGTCGAGCAGCCGCCGGCCGGTGATGGTCTGAATCTGCTCGAGGGCCATACGCACGCCCTCGCCGATGTCGAGCAGCGGCGTGGTCGCCGTGGACAGCGCCCGCCCGGTGGCCACCAGACGGTACTGGTTGTCAACGACGTCGAACAAGCTGGCCCGGGTGTGGACGCTGCCCACATCCACCGCCAACAGCGTTTCGGCGTCGATCGTCGTTGACAGATCCATCATGGTCTTGGCAACAGCCCCGTCACCGCATCCCACAGGAACTGGATGCGCTGCGTAAGGATCAACAGCGTGGCGGATAGCGCCCCGGCGTACATCACCCCGAAGGCCAGGGCGATGAAGGAGCGTCCCAGGGCGCTCAGTCCCTTGCCCAGCAGGCCGATTGGGCCTGCCGGGCGCGCCTCGCCCGCAGGCCGCCGTCGCAATGTGAAACGGAAGTAGGCCAGCGTGCTGATCGTACCCACCAGCACGATGATGACATTGACCACACGCTCCAAACCGGTTTCACCGGTCTGAGGCGAAGCCACGCTCGGGTTCAGCGTGCCCATGGCGGCCAGCGATTGCGGGATGAGCGTACCGGTGATCGCCCCGCCGACGACGACCGCCGCGCCGACGCCCACCAGGAAGGCCGTCGAGAACGTGCCCAGGCGCGAGGCGCCCGGCACGACCTTGAGCAGAAGCAGGAACGCCAGGAAGGCCGGAACCAGCAGCGTCAGCACCGCCGCCGGGTTCATCAACCCGCCGAGTCCGGCCAGCAGGATGGGTTGTATCAACCCTGGCCACAGGACGGCGCGGGCTGCCAGCGCACCGGCGTAGCCTGCCGCCACTCCGACAAACAGGTGCGACGCGATGCGGAAGAATGGATTGTCGCCGATGAGGTAGCTGAGGACCATCATCGTCAGCAGCGCGGCCAGGATCGGGCCGATCAGCGCGTCGACCAGGGTGGTGATCTCGCTCATGCCCGCTTCGCCTTCGGCCGCGGCCTGAACGCCTGCACGAGCCAGGCGCCGAGACCGTACACGCCGCCGCAGGTCAGCAGGATCTCGACCACCAGGATGCCCAGGCTGAATGGGTTCCACCGCGCGACCGCCGGACCGGCCTTGCCGTTGCGCAGCTCGTAGGCTACGGCCGCCGGCTCACCGCTCAGCAAACCGTTCACCTGTGGACTTAGCGCCTCGTAGTACGGCCGAATCATTGGCTCGACACCCGCGCTCAACACCATCACCAGCGGCCGGCCGGAAAGCCAGGGACTGGCCTGCTCGATCCATGCTCGGGCGGTCTCTGTCCCCGCGGTGATCACGGCTACTGCCCCGAAGTCCGAGAGGGACTGGACGCCTTCAAGCAGCGGCGAGTTCCAGCCTGCCGCCAGTCCGCCGTCGGAATCGACGGATGCCGCGAAGCCGCTCAAGACCGCGGCGCGCGGGTCGGCGGCGAACAGCTGGATCGCAGGGACCCCACCCGATAGGTAGCCCAGGTGGATGTAGTCCACCCCGTTCCGGTAGTCGTAGGCTGCGCCGCGCTGCCTGACGAAACGCTCCGCCAGGGGTGGCCCCGTGGGACGCGTCGAGACGGTCGCCAGGCGGTAGCCCTTGGACATCAGATCCTCGAGCAAGGGACCGGCGACAACCTCCAACTCGCCGGCATTCGCCGGCTCGTAGTCAAACACCAGTAGGACGGCGCGGTCGGCCGGCAGATCAGCAACCAAGTCGACGAGATGTCCCAATTCGACGGGCTCAACCGTCGGCAGCGCGAACACCGAAAGCCGGAGCAAGATGGGCAGGGCAACGGCCAGCAGCAGCAGTCCACCGACCGCCCAGCGCAAGAGCGGCAGGCGGGAGCGACCGCGAGTCACCGTTGGCAGCTCACGCAGTTCATCCTGCACCAGCTTCTGGAGCAGCTCAGCTTGGGCGACCTGGCGCTCGGAGACGCTCAGCCGTGTCGAGCCGACGCCGGTGATGCGCGGCAACGCCACGACCGGCTCGGCCATCAGCACGCCTCGCAGGCCTGCGAGCGGGCCGGCCGATTCCACCGCCTGATCTTCCTCGGGGAGGATCTCAACCACCGAGCGGAAGGTGCCCACCGGCCGCATCGCCTCGAGCCAGGTGGGAAGCGTGGCCGGGGCGAGGTCGGGCCGCGCCTCGGGCGCGATCGCGGCCTCGGAAGGCATTGCCCCGGCGTCCATCAGCCAGTCGGGGACGTCGACAGAGCCGATGTCGAAATCCGCGCTTTCACCTTCCTGGAGCACCAGTGCCGGCGCGTTGGGTTGCAGCGTCCGAGGCTCGGGCGCAGGCTTCTCAAGCTCCTTCAGCCAATCTGACTTGCCCGCCCCGGCGTCGACCGGCTTCTCAGTCTCAGTTGTTGTCGGGAGAACCACGGGCGGGCGCGTCGGCTGCGACGGCGGTTCCTCGGCTGCACGTACCAGGCTGGAGAGCCCGGTACCGTCCGCAAGACTGCCGAACCCGAAGGGCGGTGTGGCGGGTGGTGGAGCTGGCGGTGGCGGTGCTGCAGACTCCGCCGCGGCCGCCGCCAGACTCGACAGGCGACCTGTCGAACGCGCGGGGGGCGCAGCTTCCTGTGGTGTGGCGGCCGGCACAGGAGAAGGCGGAGGCGCTGGGGGTTCCTTCGCCGCTGCCGCCAGCCGGGAAAGCCGACCCGTGGACCGGGCGGGAGGTTCGGCTTTCACCGAACCTGGAACCGGAGGTGCCAGGCGGCCCGTCGGGCGGGGAGGCTTATCCTCTGGCAGTCGGCCGGTGGAGCGTGGCGGCCCCGCCGCCGGTGGGCTGGGTTCGCGCCTCGCTTCGCTCGGCTTGCCGGCGAACATCCCCGGGAGTTCGGCCGTCCGCAGTGGCGGTTCTTCGCCTGGCACTTCGGGCTCTAACCATCTGGGCGCCAAAGGCGGGGCGGATGGAAGCGAGTCCGGCGCGATTTCGCCTGCGGGCTCAATGAGCAGTCCGGTCAGCCCGCTGTGCCAGCCGGTCTTCTCGAGATTGAAGACATCGGGAAGCAGCCCATCGGCGGCGTCCGCTTCAGCCTGTTCGTCGCCCCCATCCTCTTCGCGTTTGGCGCGGACGCGCGCGAGCCACTCCGGAACACCTCCGCCCGAATCGGGGGCTGCCGGAACAGGGGCTGCGGCCGGTGCAGGAGGCCCCGCTTCCGCCAGCCAGGAGGGGACTTCGCCCTCCGGCGGCCCTGCTTCCTCCGATGACGCTTCGCGCAACCGGGTGAGCCAGTCGGGGCCTTCCTCGGCGCGAGCGGAAGAACGCGAAGGCTCCTCCGGCTCGGAGGGTGCGGAGGCTGCGGATGGAGCGGCCTCCCCCTGGTCCCATTCGCTGGACGACCATTGAGGATCGGTAGATCGCAGCCGCGCCAGCCAGTCACCCTCGCCTTCGGCGGCGGGTTCCTCAGGCGCCGGGGATCTATCTTCGGGCGCGCGAAGCCGGGAGAGCCAGTCTGGCATCGGAGGCAGGCTCTGGTCAGCAGGTCCCGGCGGGCTGCCGGCCAGCACCGGCTTGAGGCGCGCGCCGCAGAAGGCGCAATCCTCGGCCCCTTCCGGGCTGGGCTTGCTGCACATGGGGCAACGCAGGTCAGCCACGCCTCAGTCCCCGTACGGCCGGTCGGCCCCAAGCAGAACGCGCAATCCGGTGGTCACCGCCCCCAGCGCGACGCCCAGGACGATTCCCCGCGCCGCCCCTGCAGCCCAGACCTGCGCCAGCCAATTGCGCAGCCAGCCAAAAGTGGCCGACAGTCCTGTCCCACCCAGAGGCCAGGGTGCCGTGCCGAGCAGAACCAGCAGCGCGGTGCCGATGAAGATCAGGCTGTAGATGTCGCGCCGGCGCATCACCATGCGCACGCCTGCGGCCGCCAGCGAGACCGCCAGCAGTGCCATCAGCGTCGCCTCGACCGGGAGCTGGATGTACTCGAAGAGCGACAGCACGACCCGGTTGTCCGGCCCGAAGACCAGACCGAGCACCAGCGTCCCCAGCAGGATGACGATCAGCAGGGCACTGTAGGGCCAGCCGCTCTCCTGCAGGTTGACCTTGTGCAGATGGGCCGCCAGCAGGTTGAGGATGCCCAGCAGCAACGCCGTCGCCGAGAGCAGGATCGCCCAGCGCATGAACAGCAGCCGCAGCTCAAGCAATGTCTGCCACTGAACGAAGTAGCCGGCCAGCACGACGCCGCCGAAGGCCATGGCGACCGCCGTCCACACGATCCAGGCCCCGAGTTTCACAGCCCGATCCCCAGCGTGCGCAGCAGCGTGCCGGCCAGGATGGCCAGGATCACGAGGACGCGGATCACATCCTGCGCCCGCAGGCTGGCGCCGTGAAAGACACCGGCGTTGAGATAGGCACCGCCGGCGAATACCTCCTCACCGATCAACGGGTTATCGGCCGTGGCATGCAGAAGCGCCTGCGCATGCACGTCATCGCTTCCGGCGATGACGAACGCGTGCCGTCGCTCACCAAAGTCGGCTGCCAGCGCGCCTTCGGCGCCGAAGGAGCCGGTGAGAATGTGGACCGACACGCCCTCCGTCGCCAGGACGACGGGGAGGCCGGCGGCATACGAGTACGGCGTCGCGCCGAGCATCCGGCCGGCGGTCGGTTGGTAGCGGTCGGCGGCACCGACGCGCGCATGCGCCGTCCGCAGCGTGTCCTGCGCTAGGACAGCCATGGCACCGTCAGCCGTGGTGGCCACCGCCGGCCGGTCGCTCATCACCGTGGCGGCGGCGACCTTCGACAGCACCACCAGCCCGGCCATCGCCGGAGCCGACTCCGGACCGATGACCGATCCGGTGCCGAGGGACACGTGCACGCGCTCACCGGCTTCAACCGCGCGCTCGATCGCCGCGCCCAGGGCTTCGTACGCGGGCAGCCTGCGGAAGGATGCCGGCCAGCGCCGGCCAAGCGCGGCGAACAGCAGGAGCAGAAAGACAAACACCAGCAGGATGGCCAGCCCGACCCAGTCGAAGTTCATGGCGGCGGCTCCTCGTGCAGGCGTTCGATGAAGTCGGTGAAACGTTCTGGGTCTTCCAGGAGACCGGTCAGGCTCGAGCCCCGCGCCGCCCGGCCGCCGATCAGCGGTTCGACCAGATAGCCCAGCTGCGCGCCGACCCAGGCCAATGGCGCGAAGGCTTCCAGCAGCACCAATGCGCCTCCGCCAAGCCCGAGCGAGCGCACGCGGTCCGCGAGTCGATCATCGAACGACCGGCCGGCGTTCATCGCGGGCAGTATAGCATAACGCTCAGGGCGAGGCCACAAGGCGCCACCTGTGGCGGTCGCCCCGGTCCGCCATCGTGGTTCTTGGAGGCCGGTCCAGTGAGGAGCTTGCGCGAAGATTCCCGGAGGGTGATTCTTGGTTGCATCGCGCTTCCCTTCCACTATAATGCGGAACAGGTGTTCGAGCGGCTTCCATGGGCCTGAATCTCCCCCAGATCCTCCACCAACTCGAGCAGATGGGCGCCGCGCTGGCCGAGCATGAGGCCGCGCTGCGCCGCCTGCAGCCGGCGGCCGCCAAAGCGCTTGAGCATGCCGCCAGCTTGCCGCCGGAGGAGCTGGCGGCGCGGGTGACGCGCGCCGGCGATCGCTACCGGGGCGCGCGGCCGAGCGACGAGCCCGTCCGCCAGCGGTTCCCCCCGCCGGCGGTGGATGCCGGTCTGGTCATCGCCGGTGCCGACGGTTCACAAATCTACCCTGACCGGCACGCCCCGGCGCTGTACTATGTCATCCAGGTCGGCAGCCTGGCCATCGACCTCGGCACTGGCCGCGCCCCGCAGACGCGCACGCTGCCCGAGATCCACTTTCGGCCGGAGGACCTATACGACGAGGATGGCCACCCGGTCAACAACGCCGTGATCAACGGCCGCCGCGACGCGCTGGAGATGAAAGCCCTCGCCGACTGGGCCGAAACCGCCGCCGGCCGGCCGTTCCTGGCCCTGCTCGACAACGGGCTGCTGTTGTGGTTCGCCCTGCAGGTTCGCGAGCAGCAGCAGAAGGAAGTTGACCGGGTGTTGAAGGCCTACCTTGGCCACCTGGATGGGCTGCGCGCTCGCGCCGGTGCCGTGGCCGGCTTCATCGACCGGCCCCGCAGCGCCGATGTGCTGGCGCTGGCGCACCTGGCCACGCTTCCGCCCGAGGCGATCAACGATGCCGCGCTGCGCGCCAACCCGTTCCGCGGCCTGACCGACCGCCTCGTCTTCGAGAAGCTGCTGGAGCCGGGCGAGCGCTCGGCGTGCTTCATCGACAGCTCGCCGCTCAACCGCGACTTCGAAACGCGCGGCCACCAGGTGCGGTTCTTCTATCTGAAGACCGACGCGCGCGGGACGATCGCCCGGGTCGAAGTCCCGGCCTGGGTGGCGGATGATCCCGCGGCCCTCGGGCGTGTGCACGCCGGGATCCTGGAGCAGTGCCGCGCCACCGGCGGGTTCCCTTACGCTCTAGTGCGGGCCCATGAGCTGGCCGTCGTCACCAACGAGGACCGGCAGCAGCTCGAGACGTACATCCAGCAACGCATGCTCGAGCACAACCTGGCGCCCCGGACATCACAGAAGGCGACGACGAAGCGCTGGACCCGCGGCCGCCGCAAGCACCGCGTCTAGCCGGGCGGCGCGGGCAGGAGAGACCGAATGGACGCAGACGACAGACCGATCGGCCGGGTGACGCGCTGCAGCACGCGCGGCTTCGTCGGCGCCGTGCGGCTGCCCGAGCCGGAGTGGCCGGTATTCGGGACCTTCTGCCGGGCCGAGGCCCAACAGGGGCGCAGCCAGGTCATCGGCTTGGTCTACGATCTGACCATTGAGGACGATGAACTGGCGCGGCAGCTGGCAGCGTCGGAAGCGCTCAGCCCGGAGCAGCTGGCGGACAGCCAGGTCAACCGCCAGGTGCCGGTCGAGTACCACGCGCTGGCGGTCGGCTACCATAACCGCGACGGCTTCACCCAGGCGCTGCCGCCGCAGCCGCCGCTGACGCTGGCGCCGGTTCATTTGCTTGCGGCGGCGCAGGTGCGCACGTTCACCGAGCGCCTGGATTTCCTGCCGCTGGTGCTGGCCGTGCCGGAGATCCCGGTCGACGATCTGCTGGCGGCGGCGCTGAAGACGGCGGCCGCCGTCCGCCCCGAGAGTGAACGCCGCGGGTACCTGGTGCGCGCGGCGGCCGAATGCGCCCGGCTGCTTGGCCGCGACCTGACGCGGCTTGAGAGCCTGGTGCGCGCCATCAGGCCATGAGACCGGCGGCCGTCCGCCAACCGCCAGGCGACGCGAGGCAGCAACAATGACGAACGCATCGGAACTTGACGCCTACTTCGGCTCGAGGCCGGATGAGACTCCGCTGGGCATGGTCGTCGGTGGGGCGTTGTCGTCCGGTCTGCTGGTTAAGCTCGACCCGCGCCTGTCGATCGAGCGTCTGGCCGTAGGACGCTACGTCGTTATCCAGGGCACAAGCGGGCGGAAGTTCTTCGGCATCGTCACCGACATCGCCCTCGATGCAACCAACCCCGACCTGATGCGCCAGCCTCCGGCGCCCGGCGACGCTTTCGCCGCCGAGGTGTATTCCCGCCAGGTGGCCTATGGCACGCTGTCGGTCAGCCCGATGCTGATGCTCGACGCCGACGACGACCAACCCCGCCCCAACAAGACCGTCCCGGCGCACTTCGCTCCAGTGCACGAGGCTTCGGCCGAGGACGTCGAGCGGGTGTTCGGCGCCGAGGATGAGAAGCATCTCTTCCTGGGCACCCCGCTCGACATGCAGGCCGTGCACGTCAACCTCGACCTGGAGCGCTTCGTCGAGCGCTCATCGGGCGTGTTCGGCAAGAGCGGCACGGGTAAGTCCTTCATCACCCGCATCCTGCTGGCCGGCATCATCCGCGCGGCCAAGGCCTCGGCGCTCATCTTCGACATGCACAACGATTACGGCTGGGCGGTCAAGGACGAGGCCGGCCGCGAGTTCAAGGGCCTGCGCCAGCTGTTCACCGGCGGGCAGGTTTCCGTCGTGACGCTCGACGAGGAGACGTCGCGGGCGCGCGGCAGCAAGGTCGACCGCGTGCTGCGCATCGGCACCCAGCAAATCGAGCCCGAAGATGTCGAGATGCTCTCCGGGCTGCTCGGGCTGAGCGATGTGCAAACAGGCGCCCTGCCCTTCCTGCGCCGGCGCCTGGGCCCCGGGTGGATCGACCGGCTGTTGAGTGACACTCCCGATGAGGAACTGGCGGCGATGGTGGAGGATGAGCGCATCGTATCGTCCACGCTGGGCGCCATCCAGCGCAAGTTCGAGTTCTTCCGCCGCATGGGCTTCCTCGTCCCCGGCGCCGGCGACGACGCCGTAGACGACATCTTCAACCGCCTGAAGAAGGGCACAAGTGTGGTGCTCGAGTTCGGCCGCTACGGCAACACCCTGGCGGCCTACATCCTGGTCGCCAACTTCCTCACGCGCCGGGTCCATGAGCGCTATGTGCGCCAGAAGAACGAGGCCGTCGGTCGCCGGGGCGACGAGCCGCAGCCGCTGGTGATCGTCATCGAGGAGGCGCACAAGTTCCTCGACCCGGTTATCGCCGGGCATACGGTCTTCGGCTCGATCGCCCGTGAGCTGCGCAAGTACAACGTCACGCTGCTGATCGTCGACCAGCGCCCGAGCGGCATCGACGACGAGGTAATGAGCCAGATCGGGACGCGCGTCACCTGCCTGCTGGACAACGAGGCCGACATCCGGGCCGTGTTCTCGGGCGTCAGCGGCGCCGGCGCGCTGCGCGAGGTGCTGGCCCGGCTCGACACGCGGCAGCAGGCGCTGATCCTGGGCCACGCCGTACCGATGCCGGTCGTCGTGCGCACGCGCGATTACGACGAGTCCTTCTACCAGTGGCTGGGCGCGGCGGACGACGGCCAGCGCAAGGAGCGGGCGAGAAGAGGCAGCCAGGCGTTGTTTGGGGAGTAGCCGCAAGCAGTTGGCAATCGCGAGTTGACACCGGGAAAGTGGCCAGTGGCAGTCAGGGGTGAAGGGAAGGCAGGGCCGCGACGTTCATCCGCTTTCCGATCCTTGTTGTCCGTTCGGGCCTATCGCATCTTGCACCGTAAGAACAAATGTTCTATACTGGGCCTGTGGACGCCTTCCACAAGCTGGCCCTGGCCACATGCCAGGGGAATCTGGAGGCCGACGGGGAGCCCTCCGCTTTCCCTCCCAGCCCCGCTCCGGATCGCTCGCCCGGGCTGACGGCCGGCCAGGTCACTCGCCGCTACGGCAGCTCCGCCTCGTGGTTCGCCGACCTCGACGGCTACACCATCCCGCTGCACATGGCCGTCATGCCCGGCGGACGCCGGCTGCCGCTCCTCAAGTCAATGCTCACCACCGCCTGCGAGCGCAACTGCCTGTACTGTGGGTTCCGCGCCGGGTGCGACCCGCAGCGCGTCACCTTCCAACCCGACGAGATGGCGCGCCTGTTCTTGGGTCTGCATCGGCGCGGCGTCGCTCATGGGCTGTTCCTTTCGTCGGGTGTGGTCGGGGGCGGAGCGCGGGCGCAGGACAAGCTGATCGATACGGCCGAGGTCCTTCGGCGCAAGCTTGGCTATCGCGGCTACCTGCACCTCAAGATCATGCCCGGTGCCGAGCGCGATCAGGTCGTGCGAGCCATGCAGCTGGCCGATCGCGTCTCGATCAACCTGGAGGCTCCCTCCCCGGCGCATCTCAAGCGCCTGGCGCCGCTCAAGAAGTTCGATGACGAACTTCTAGCCGGTCTGCAATGGGCGGACGACGCCCGGCATACCCTCCCCGCCAGCACGGCCTGGCGCGGCCGGTGGCCGTCGACCACGACGCAGTTCGTCGTCGGCCCCGCAGGCGAGAGCGACCTCGATCTCCTGTCGCTCACCACCCGGCTGACGCATCGCCTCGGCCTCTCCCGAGCCTACTTCGAGGCCTTCACCCCACACGTCGGTACGCCGCTCGAAGCCGTCCGCCCGGAGGACCCGCGGCGCGCCCATCGGCTGTATCAGGCATCCTTCCTCCTGCGCGACTACGGCTTCGACCTGGAGGAGCTGGCGTTCGACTCACAGGGCGGCCTGCCGCGCCACACCGATCCAAAGCTGGCGTACGCGCAAGCAGCCCTGGCCGACTCCCCGGTCGAGGTCAATCGCGCCCCGCGCGAGCTGCTGCTGCGCGTTCCCGGCATCGGCCCGCGCACGGCCGACGCACTGCTCGACGCCCGCCGCCAGCGATCGCTGTGCAGCCTGGACCAGCTCCACCGCCTGGGCGTGATCGCCGAGCGCGCTGCGCCCTACATCACGCTCGACGGCCAGGCGCCGCGCCGGCAGCTTCCGCTTCCGATGGGGTGACCAGCTACCTGCCACGTGGCGATGCCACGTGGCAGGTGGTCTATCACCTCGTTGGCCGCCATGCTCCCGACATCGTGTCCGGGGTGCCTCGATGCCGCCGGAGCGCCATGATGTGCGCCACCGCCTCTGTGCTGCCCTCTCCAATCCAGACGCAAGAGACCCGGCGATTCCTCAGGGGCTGACCGCCACGATGGGGCTGACGTCCCATCGTGCCACACCGGCCACCCCAGCCCGCCTGGCTGAACAGGCGCTTCAGATTCCTCCGTTGTGCACGTCCCTCACCTGCCATTCCGCAGTTCGCCTGCGGTCGGGTTGGCTCTATACTCGGCTTGGAGCCGGTGTGGGCTCCCCCCTTGCCGCCATCTCCGCCACCGACGTCGGTGCCCGCCCAGGAGGCCTTGCCAATGCCCTCCGTTGCAACGCTCGACTTCCACATCACCTCACGCTGCAAGCAGGCGTGCCCGTACTGCGCGCCTCCGCAGGTCACGCCGGAAGAGATCGACACGCAGCGCGCCGCCGCCATCGTGCGCAAGGTGCGCGCCTTGGGAGTCCCGCGCCTGGTAATTACCGGCGGCGATCCCCTCCTGCGCCCGGATGCCGGCCTCCTGCTCCGCCTCGCTCGCCAGGAGCGATTGGAAGCTGAGCTGGCCACCCCCGGAGATAAGCTGACCCCCGGATTCCTGCGCGCCTACGGCCGCTGGATCGACCGGCTTTCACTGCCGCTTGACGGCCCCAACGAGGCCATCTCCAGCCTCAGCAAGAACCCAGGGCACTTCGACACTATCCTCCGTCATCTGAAGCTGCTCAGCGGCTTCCCGCGCATCGACCTCAAGCTCACGACTGCGGTCACACGCCGCAACCTGGACGCCGTGCCGGAGCTGCTGACCCTTCTTGACCAGATGGCTCCGACGCTGCCCAACCGGCTGGCGGTCGACATCTATCCGGTGCACCCGCGGGGCACCGTCGAGGTTGCCTGGCAGGATCTTGTCGTCAGCGATGAGGCCTTCGCCGCGTTGCGCGCCGCGGACGAAGTTCGGTCCCACCCGTATCGCGTGAACTGGCTGGACCGCCGCGCCACGGATGGGCTGTACCTGACAATCCTGCCGGACGGGCGGCTCTCGGCCGTCGCCGACGGCCAGGTCCACGACCTCGGGCCGTTCACCGAGATCCGCGACCTGGAGGCTGCGCTGGGAACCTCCGGATTCGACGCGCCGCGCCATCTCCAGCACGCGCAGACATGGTCCAGCCTTCGGCGTGAGAAGGCGCTCGCCACACACAACGAAACCGTCGCCCACTAGGGCGACGGTTTGCGAAGTGGCGTGAATGGCGGATTACAACGCGGCGCCCTGTCGCGCCAGGTAGTCTCCCACAAACAGCAGCCCATCGGTCCCGGCGCGCCGGATCACATCCAGCTTGCCCTCCACCGACAACATTCCTTCAAATGCATGCAGCCGAACCCGGTCGGGAAGCCGAGCGCCATCTTGTCTTTGGCTGCTGCGCCGGGTCGAGCCGCACGATGGTCTGTCGGGTGACGCCCATCTCCGACACCGCCTGCAGCTTGAGCTGCGCATCCGCCCAGCCTATGTCCGCCCGCGCCGCCTCAACCGCCAGGACGCCCACCTTGCCCCACGCCCAGACCAGGAGCCTGGCGAACGTCAAGGCGTGATCGCACTCCTCCTCCGACGGCGGTAGAAGGATCCCACCTCGCCGGGCGAGCCTCGCCGACGATGCACGCGGCGAGGTTCGGAGACTGGTTCTAGGCGCCCGGCTCGCGCCCGATCTGCTTGTGGATCTCCCCCGTCACGTTCTCGCTCATCCACATCGCCATCCTGCAGACGGCCCTTGCAGGGCAATCCTGTCGTGTGTGGCTCTCACTCCTGGGCAGCCGGGGCGTCACCTGCCGAGCACGTAGTCGAGGGCATACTGGGCGTCGAGGTAGTTCGGGTTGACCTCCAGTGCCACCTGAAAGTCCTCCAGCGCGCCGCCCAGATCTCCCATCCGGTAGCGGGCCCAGCCGCGCCACAGCCTCGCCTCCTCCGACTTCGATGTGCGGTACAACGTCGCCGTCGCCAGGTCCGATAGGTCCTCGAACCGTCCCTGGTTGAAGTAGGCGATGTACGGCCCGAACTGGTAGCGCGTGAAGCGCCACGGCAGCCCCAGGCCAAGCGCCGTGTCAAAGGCCTGCGCCGCCTCGCCGTAGCGCTCGAAGTAGGCCAGGTTCGTCCCCAGGTTGAACGAGGTATACGCATCCTCTGCCCGGGAGGCAACCTCGGCCTGGCTGCGCTCGAGCGCTCGCTGCCGGTTGACCTCCGGGTCCGCTTCGTCCCCCATCAGACCAGCGATGATGCCGGCGTCCTGCGGCGGGAACAGGACGATGTACACGTGGTTGAAGGCGTGCCAGCGTTCGTCGAGGTCGGGGTACGTCACGCGCAGATCCGCCCCGTCGTACGTGTCCTGAGTGATGAACTCCTGCCGGCCGTTGTCGTAGCCGGTGAGCAAGACGTAGTGGGCCGCCCAGCCCCCGCCGCCCTCCGTCTCGGGCAGGACCAGGCTCTTCTCGATCACCACCGGATAGCCCGCCGCCAGGAATCGCTTCAGCGTGTCGAGGTCGGCGCCCACGCGGTACTCGGCGTTCAGCCACCCGGCACGCGTGCGCACGTAGTACACCAGTTCCTCGACATTGACGTTCTTGTCGCCGGGGTCGGGCTTGAGCAGGTCGGAGATGTCGTGCTGATCGCCGTCCCAGCCGTAGTAGCGCAGGGCAAGGGCGAGCGTCGCCGGGCCGCAGTTGTTCCAGCCCTGCTTCTCCCATTCGGGAGCCGGCAGTGACACCGAGGCGGGCAGCGGCGCCCACGCCGGCGTTTCCGGCGGCCGGTCCGTCGCTGGAACAGCGGTCGGAGTGTGCGGCAGGGGTGTCAAGTTGACGGCGTGGGCCGGCGTCGGCAGCGTTTCCCCCGGATGCAGCCAACCGGCCGCGATGCCGGCCGCCGCATCCAGCCGCCACTCAAGCCGGTCCTTCACCGCCGGGACCTGGTAGGCGCCGAACAGCGCGGCCGTCACCCCCGCCGCGCCCAGGACGAACCAGCCCACCCATGCCCATCGCTCGCGCATAGGCCGACCATCCTAGCACGCCTGCATGAGCCCGTGGTGAGAACGCCGCGAGGTTTCCTGCTAGAATCGCCCCGTCAAGGGGACCGCCATGACCGACACGACCTCGATCATCATCTTCGGCGCCTCGGGCGACCTGACCTCCCGCAAGCTGGTCCCGGCGCTCTTCAACCTGCACCGCAAGGGCCGCCTACCGGAGGGCTTCCACCTCGTCGGCATGGCGCGCAGTGATGGGGATACGGCCGCCTTCCGCACCGAGCTGCGGGGCGCCGTCGCGCCGTCCGACGCGGCCGCCTGGGCTGCGTTCGAGGCGCAGCTCGACTACCTGCGCGGCGACCCGGCCGATCCCGAGGCGCTCACCCGGCTGGAGACGCAGTTGGCCGCCGCCGAATCGGCGCACGGCGGCGCCGCCAACCGCCTGTACTATCTGGCCACCCCACCGCATGTGTACGCCGACGTCGTCCTGCGCCTGGGCGCCGCCGGCATGGTCGACCGCCGCCGCGGCTGGCGCCGCGTGATCATCGAGAAGCCGTTCGGCTCCGATCTCGCCTCGGCCAAGGAACTGAACCGCCTGCTGCATCAGGTGCTCGACGAAGACCAGATCTACCGCATCGATCACTACCTGGGCAAGGAAACCGTCCAGAACGTCCTCGTCTTCCGCTTCGCCAACAGCATCTTCGAGCCGCTGTGGAACCGGAACTACATCGACCACGTCCAGATCACCGTGGCCGAGACGGTGGGCGTGGAGCACCGCGGCCCGTTCTACGACCGTGTCGGCGTCGTGCGCGACATGTTCCAGAACCATCTGATCCAGGTGCTGGGCATGGCGGCCATGGAGCCGCCGGCGTCGTTCGACGCCGAGTCGCTGCGCAACGAACGCATCAAGCTGCTGCGCGCCGTGCGCCCGTTCCAGCCGCAGGATGTGGTGCGCGATACGCTTCGGGCTCAGTACGACGGCTACCGTCAGGAGCCGGGCGTGGCGCCGGACTCGCACACGCCGACCTTCGCCGTCCTCAAGTTGTTCATCGATAACTGGCGCTGGCAGGGCGTCCCGTTCTACTTGCGCTCGGGGAAGAGCCTGGCGGCCAAGGCCACGTCAATCGTCATCCAGTTCAAGTCCGTGCCGCACGTGATGTTCCCGCTGCCTCCCGGGCAGGGCATCCGCCCCAACTCGCTGGCCATCTGCCTGCAGCCTGATGAGGGCATGCACCTGCAGTTCGAGGTCAAGGAGCCGGACACGCTGGCGGCGATGCGTCCGGTCGACATGGAGTTCCACTACGCCGACGACTTCGGACCGGGCGCCATTCCCGACGCCTACGAGCGCCTGCTGCTCGATGCCTTCCACGGTGACCCGTCGCTCTACACCCGCGGCGACTCGATCGAGCTGGCCTGGGCGCTGATCGATCCAATCCTGCAGGGCTGGGAGCTGCCCGTCGCGCCGCCACTCCTCACCTATGCACCCGGCACGTGGGGGCCTCCGGAGTCCGGGGCACGGATGGCCGCCGAAGGCCGCGCCTGGTCGGCCGACTGCGCGCGGCATGACAGCTGAGTCGAGCCGCGGAGGCAGTATGCCCGAAAAGGAGCTCGTCGTGTACGGCACGCTGTGGTGCGGCGACTGCCGCCGCGCCCGCCAGTTCCTCGACGAACAGTCCATCGCCTACCGCTGGGTCGATATCGACCAGGACAGCGAAGCCGTGGCGCTGGTCAAGCAGCTCAACCACGGCAACCGCAGTGTACCGACGCTGGTCTTCCCCGACGGGTCGATCCTGGTCGAACCGAGCACGCTCCAGCTGGGGCGCCGTTTCGGCGCGGGCGCCTGAGGAGGGCGGATGGACAAGGATCTGCACGCCTTCGTGGATCGCCTGCAGGCAGCTGGCCAGCTGGCGCGCATCGCCGCGCCTGTTTCCCGCGACCTCGAGATCACCGAGATCGCCGACCGGGTGAGCAAGGGGCCGGCCGAGTCCAACCGCGCCCTGCTCTTCGAGCACGTGACGGGCTTTGAGATGCCGGTGGCGATCAACCTGTTTGGCTCCGCGCAGCGCATGGCCTGGGCGCTGGGCGTCGACGATCTCAACGAGCTGGCGGATCGGCTGGGCGCGCTGCTCGACCTGCGCCTGCCGCAGGGGCTGGGCGGGTTGCTCTCCCGCGGGCAGGACCTCTTGTCCACGCTGCGCTCGATCGGCCTCGGACCCTCCAAGGTTCGCAACGCGCCGGTGCAAGAGGTTGTCGAGAAGGATGCCGCCTCGCTCGACTCGCTGCCCATCCTCACCTGCTGGCCGGGCGATGGCGGGCGCTACATCACGCTGCCGCAGGTGATCACCCGCGATCCGGAGACCGGTGCGCGCAACGTCGGCATGTACCGGCTGCAGGTCGTCGACGGGCGTCGGCTGCTCATGCACTGGCAGCGGCACAAGGGCGGCGCCGAGCACGAGCGCCTCGCCCGCGCCCAGAACAAGCCCACCATCCCGGCCGCCATCATCCTCGGCGGCGACCCGGCGTCGATGTGGTGCGCCTCCGCCCCGCTGCCTCCGAATCTCGACGAGTACCTGCTCGCCGGCTGGCTGCGCGGCAAGCCGGTCGAGTTTGTCGAGGCGGTCAGCGTCCCACTGGAGGTCCCGGCGCAGGCCGAGATCGTCATCGAGGGCTTCGTCGATCCGAACGAGCGCCTGCCCGAGGGCCCCTTCGGCGATCACACCGGCTACTACACGCCGGTTGAGCCGTTCCCCGTCTTCCACGTCACCGCCATCACCCGCCGCCGGGACGCCATCTATCCAACCACTGTCGTCGGCATCCCGCCGATGGAGGACGCCTGGATGGGCAAGGCGACCGAGCGGCTGTTCCTGCCGCTGATGCGCCTGTTCCTGCCCGAGATCGTCGATGTCCACATGCCGACGGCCGGCGCCTTCCATAATCTGGTGCTGGTTTCGATTCGCAAGCGCTACCCCGGACACGCCCGCAAGGTGATCCACGGACTGTGGGGCCTCGGGCTGCTGATGCTGGCCAAGGCGATCGTCGTTGTCGACGAGTGGGTTGACGTGCAGAATCTCAACCAGACTGCCTGGCAGACGCTGGGCAACGTCGACTGGGCACGTGACATCGTCGTCACCCAGGGACCGGTCGATCAGCTCGACCACGCCTCGGCGCAATCCGCCTACGGCGGCAAGATCGGCATCGATGCTACGGCCAAGCTGCCCGAGGAAGGGCACGCTCGCCCGTGGCCGCAGCCCGTGGCGATGGCACCTGAGGTCAAGGCACGTATCGACGAACTGTGGAAGACGCTGGGGCTGGGCTGAGCCGCTGCCGGCTCACCGCCGAAATCCGGCGTCTGACCGGGAGGGCTCCATTCCTCCTCTCCCCGAAGGGGAGAGGATAGAGGTGAGGGGGTGGCACGGCTCGCCAGCACGACCTCGAACGGTGAAGCATCCCGCCCGCCGGTAACCGACACGACGTAACACGTGGCAGGGCCTTGTGTCACGTCGTGCTTGCGCAGCGCGATAATCGGCCCACAGTGCCGGGCGATCCAGTGGGCGCATCCAATTCGCCCGGAAGGGAAAGGTCCATGTCGGAGACCCGGTTGCAAGAGTTGCTGACCAAGCTCGAGCGCGGGCAGCGCAAGACGTCCGAAATGATGCGCAAGCTCACGCCGGGACAGTGGAACCAGGTGGTGTACGACGAGCCTTCGCCCTGGTCGCCGCGCAACCTGCTGGCCCACTTCCTCTCCTCCGAGCGCGAGCTGCTACGCCTGTGCCAGGATGTCGCCGGCGACGGCCCGGGAGCGCCGGAAGGCTTCGATTACAACAGCTTCAACGCCGAGGAACAGACCCACTACCAGTATCTCCTTCCCGAGCAGCTCCTGGAGCAGCTCGAGGCGGCACGGGCCCAGACGCTCGGCTGGCTGCGCACGGTTGAGGAAAGTCAGCTCGACCGCATTGGCCGGCATCCGGCGCTCGGCGAGGTCAGCCTGGAAACGATGATCCTGGCGATCTACGGCCACCTGCTGATGCACATGCGCGACCTGCAGTCGAAGCTGGGGCCGAGGTAGCCGCGTTGGCGTCGCACGCAACATGACCTGACAGGTGGCAATGCCACCTGTCAGGTCATGCAATTCCGCTTCAGCCCGCGAATCCGCCCAATGCCCGGGCGGAGGCCTTCGGTCGCAGCCGCTGCACGGCCAGGGCCAGCGGGACGAGCGCCAGTGCCGCGCCGGTCCAGGCCATGACGCTGTAACCCAGCGCGGCGAACACCAGCCCGCTGCCCAGGCTGCCCGCCGCCGAGGCGAGACCGACACACAGGTCGTTGAATCCCTGCGTTCGGGCGCGCTCGTCCGGCGTGAGCTGGTCGGCCAGCAACGTCGAGCCGCCGACGAAGCACAGGTTCCAGCCCAGCCCGAGGATGAACAGCGCCACTGCCAGCGGCACGACGTCCGGCGAAAGCGTTGCCAGCATGCAGGCCAGCACCAGCCCGGCCGCGCCGAGGGCGATCGTTGGACGCCGCCCCCAGCGATCCGCCAGCCGCCCGGAGACGACCGAGAACGCATACATCCCCAGCGTGTGCGACGAGATGACCGCCGAGACCTCGCCTAGCCCATGCGCATGGGCCCGCATGTGCAGGCTGGTGATGACCGGGTGAAGCCCGCCGCAAGCCCCCTGGCTTTAGCCGGAGGGGACAAGGCGGGCATTCTCGGACGGCTTTAGCCGTGTTGTTTTGTGGTATACTGTCAACATGCGATTCAAGTACCGCAGAG
>Ga0315293_10000080_pt1 | contig 73937 bp, 71 predicted proteins | sample YL17G13_20_MG_FD_203071 | JGI IMG/M metagenome (GOLD analysis project Ga0315293, IMG submission 203071) | Sediment microbial communities from Yellowstone Lake, YNP, Wyoming, USA - YL17G13_20 | ecosystem: Environmental > Aquatic > Freshwater > Lake > Sediment | place: USA: Wyoming | collected...
GAGTGGATCGCGGCCAGATCAAGGTTGGCGAGGAGGTGGAGATCGTCGGGATTCGCGACACGTTCAAGCGGGTTGTTACGGGCGTTGAGATGTTCAAGAAGTTGCTTGATTACGGTCAGGCGGGCGACAACATCGGCCTCTTGCTTCGCGGCACAGAGCGCGACGAGGTTGAGCGCGGGCAGGTGGCAGCGGCTCCGGGCAGCATCACGCCTCATACGACATTCCAGGCTTCGGTTTACATTCTGACGAAAGAGGAAGGTGGGCGTCATACGCCGTTTTTCCAGGGATATCGTCCTCAGTTTTACTTCAGGACGACGGATGTCACGGGCGTAGCCACCCTCCCGGAAGGAACGGAGATGGTGATGCCCGGGGATAACGTTAGTTTAAAGATCGAGTTGATCACGCCGATAGCGATGGAGAAGGGTCTGCGCTTTGCCATCCGTGAGGGCGGCCGCACAGTCGGCGCCGGCGCGATCAGCGAGATATATGAATAAGGGTGCATCAATATGCTCAATGAGAAGATTAGGATAAAATTAAAAGCTTACGATTACCGTATCCTTGATCAATCGATCGCGGAGATCGTCAAGACGGCGCAGCGGACAGGCGCAAAGGTGATGGGTCCTATCCCATTGCCGACGGATAAAAACAGATACACGGTTCTCCGCTCTCCGAATATCGACAAGAAATCGAGGGAGCAGTTTGAGGTCCGCACGCACAAACGTTTGCTGGATATCATTGAGCCATCGACCCAAACGATTGACGAGTTGATGAGATTGGATCTCCCGGCTGGAGTCGATGTTGAGATAAAAGCATACGGTCAGGAATAGCATAACAGTCTAATTTTCTGACAAAAAGATTACGACGGTGAAAAATGTATAAGGCAATAATCGGTAAAAAGTTGGGAATGACAAGGCTTTTCGTTGAAGACGGAAAGTCTGAGCCGGTAACCGTATTGGAAGTCGGACCCTGTGTAGTGGTTCAGGTAAAAACGCTTGATAAGGACAAATATCAGGCTGTGCAGCTTGGCTTTGACACAAGGAGAGCCGAGAAATCGTTGAATAAACCCATCAAGGGTCATTTCTCAAAGAATAATGCCCCCCTCCACCGCCTGCTGCAGGAAGTTGATTTTGACGGCGATATCCAATCTCTGAAGCCCGGGACTGTCGTTACCCTGAAGGATATGCCTGAAACGCCGTTGGTCCGCGTGAGCGGGTACACTAAAGGCAAGGGCTTCCAGGGTGTCGTGAGGAGGCATGGATTCAGAGGGGGAAGTGAAACTCACGGCTCTAATTTCCATAGAGCTCCAGGTTCTATAGGGGCATCGTCCTGGCCTTCGAGAGTATTCAAAGGCATTGGGATGCCCGGCCGGATGGGAAATAACCTGGTTACGGTTAAAGGCTTGAAAGTTGTAAAGCGGGATGCCGAAAGGAATCTGCTGGCGGTACGCGGAGCAGTTCCGGGCAAGAACGGCGGATATGTCGTTGTGAATTTCGCTTAAGATGTACCGTCGAGATAAGGTGGAACCAAGATGGCAAAGATCGACGTTTTTGATAAAACAAACTTAAAGGTCGGAGAGATCGAGCTTTCCGATAAGATCTTCAATGCTCCGATTAACGAGAGCCTGATCTACTATGCTGTAAAGCATTACATGGCAAAGGGACGCGCCGGAACAGCGAGCACAAAGAGACGCGGCGAAGTAAGCGGCAGCGGTAAAAAAATGTGGCGCCAGAAGGGCACAGGAAGGGCCAGGGCGGGGCAGATCCGCAACCCTGTTTGGAGACACGGCGGTATCGTCTTCGGCCCTAAACCGAGGAGTTATGATTATCATCTGCCCAAAAAGATGAAATTCGGTGCCTTGTGCTCAATCCTCACCCAAAAACTGCAGAATAAACAGGTGAGGGTGCTGGAGGATCTCGAACTGGAAGTTCCGAAGACCCGTGAAGTTGTTAAAATCATGGATTCGTTCAGCATCAGCGGGAAATTTCTCCTGGTTGACGATATCGGCAATAAGAATCTCATGCTCTCCGTTAGAAATCTTCCTAATGGCAAGGCGTTGGGCGGATACGGGCTGAATGTTTTCGATTTACTGAGATATGACAATCTGTTTTTGACCCGCAAGGCAGTCGGACAGATAGAAGAGGTGTTGAACAAATGATGAAGCACCATGAAATAATTATCGAACCCCTTATAACGGAAAAGAGCACTCTCTTAAAGGAGCAGCAGAAGGTCTATTGTTTTCTGGTTAGAAGGGAAGCAAGCAAGGTTGATGTTAAGAAGGCTGTTGAAGCGATTTTTAAGGTAGATGTGGACAAGGTTCGGCATGCAAATTTCAGAGGAAAGATTAAAAGGCTCGGACGAAACATCGGTAAAAGACCGGACTGGAAGAAAGCCTGGGTTACTTTGAAGCCGACTTCGAAGACGATCGAGTATTTTGAGGGTGCATAATTCACTTTGTAAGAGGTTAAGATGGCTATAAAAAGTTACAAGCCAACTTCAGCAGGACGCCGTTTTCAGACGGTTTTAGAAGGTGATTTCAGAAAGTTCGAAGGACCATACAAACCCCTGACAGCGCCGAAGAAGAAGACTGGGGGCAGGAATTCTGAAGGTAGGATAACGATACGCCATCACGGCGGTGGCCATAAGCAGAGATATCGTATAATAGATTTCAAACGGAACAAGATTGCTATACCGGCGAAGGTGGCTTCGATAGAATACGATCCGAATCGTTCCTCGCTGATTGCCCTTCTGAGCTATGCTGACGGCGAGAAGCGCTATATTGTCGCTCCGCTGGGCCTGGAAGTGGGGCATACGATTATGAGCGGGGAAGAGGCTGATATCGCGATCGGCAACACATTGCCTCTTCGCAAGATCCCCGTGGGAACGATAATTCACAATATCGAGTTGAAGATCGGCAGAGGCGGTCAGATCGCGCGTAGCGCGGGAGCATCTGCGCAACTGATTGCGAAAGATGACCGTTATGCGCAGATCAGGCTTCCATCGAACGAGGTGAGGAAGATATTGCTCGATTGCAGCGCCACGATAGGTCAAGTGGGCAATGTGGAGTTTGAGAATGTTTCGGTTGGCAAGGCAGGCCGCAAGCGCTGGATGGGCCGTAGACCGAAGGTTCGCGGTGTCGCCATGAATCCGGTTGATCACCCGCATGGCGGCGGTGAAGGCAAAACCTCCGGTGGGCGTCATCCTGTGACTCCCTGGGGGCAGCCTACCAAAGGTTACAGAACCAGGAATAACAAGGCTACACAAAAATATATAGTAAAACGTCGGAAGTAAGAGGTTTGTTGTATGGCACGATCGATTAAAAAAGGGCCGTTCATTGACGATCACTTGGCAAAAAAAGTCGTCGAGATGAATGATACCAATCAAAACAAGGTAATTAAGACTTATTCTCGCCGATCCACGATAATACCGGAAATGGTGGGTCATACGATTGCGGTCCACAACGGTCGTAAATTTATACCCGTTTTTGTATCGGAGAACATGGTCGGTTGCAAGCTCGGAGAGTTTTCCCCGACCAGGACTTTTCATATGCATTCGGGTGACAGGAAGAAATAGCGGAGTTGTAAAATGGCAATAATAGCTAAAGCCCGATTCATTAGCATGTCGCCTACCAAAGGCGTGGGCTTGATGCGGGAAATTCAGGGCAAGCCTGTGGAAGATGCATTTGCGATACTGAAGCTAAGTAAAAAGAAATCTTCGATTCACATCAGAAAGGTTTTGGCTTCTGCGGTAAGTAACGCCCGGAATAACCCGAAGTTGAGAGCCGTCAAGGATAAAATAGAGACAACGGATTTGTACGTCAAGAAAGCGATGATTGACGGCGGCCCTACTCTTCAAAGGATAAAACACAGGGCGATGGGCAGAGTCTTTCGCATCAGAAAGAGAACCTCTCATATCGTGATCGAGTTGGGCTTAACAAACGAAAAGGTTTAAAACTGGAGGTTAGTTTTGGGACAGAAGGTTCATCCATTCGGATTCAGGCTCGGTTTTAACCGAACCTGGAATTCACGCTGGTTTGCTGTTCGGGACTACGGCAAGATGCTAAAGGAAGATTTGGATCTGCGCAGCAAGCTGAAACAACGTTTCTTCCACGCCGGTGTGGCAAATATTGAGATAGAACGGGCTGCGAACAAGATGAGAATCCGCATTCTTGCGTCGAAACCCGGTATTATAATAGGCCGCAAGGGAGCGGAAGTTGATAAGCTGAAGCGGGAGCTCGAGAAGGAAACCGGCAAGGAAATTTATATTGATATCCAGGAAATAGATAAGCCGGAGCTCAATGCTCAGTTGGTTGCTGAATCTGTTGCCATCCAATTGGAAAGGCGCATCGCTTTCAGGCGCGCCATGAGAAAAGCGGTTGATTCAGCTTTGAGGTTCGGGACTGTCGGAATTAAGATTCGTTGTTCCGGCAGATTGAATGGTGCTGAAATTGCGCGTGACGAATGGTATTTGTTTGGGAAGCTTCCCCTTCACACTTTGAAGGCGAATATTGATTACGGGTTCACCGAGGCCATGACTACATACGGCGTTATCGGTGTCAAGGTCTGGATGAACAAAGGGGAGCTTGAGAAAGCTAAAGGAATGAAAGTACAAGCATGATGCGCTTTATTGCCGGGTTATAAGGAGAAGGACTGATGTTACAGCCGAGTAAAGTAAAATTTAGAAAGCAGCATAAGGGAAGAGTGCGCGGTAAGGCGACACGCGGTTATACAGTTGATTTCGGCAGCTATGGGATGAAAGCCCTTGGTGTGGGCAAGATGACAAACCGTCAGATCGAAGCTGTCCGTGTCGCTGTAATGAGAAAAGTAAAGAGGACCGGAAAATTCTGGCTCCGCGTATTCCCCGATAAGCCGGTAACTAAGAAGCCTGCCGAAACCCGTATGGGTAAAGGCAAGGGCAACGTTGAATTCTGGGTTGCGGTAATCAAGCCGGGCAGGATCATTTGCGAGCTGGATGGCGTGACGGAAGAAATAGCCCGCGAGGCATTTATACTCGCCGGGCACAAATTGCCGTTCCGTACAAAGTTCGTAAAAAGATTCGAGATGGGAGATTAGTGTGATGCTGAAAACGAATAAATTAAGAGAAAAAGGCGACGAGGAATTGTTTGAGATAGACAGGGATTTAACCGAGGACTATTTCAAGCTTCGTTTCCAACACACGACAGGACAGATGGAGAATCCGACCAAGTTGAGATTGATCAGGAAAGACATCGCCCGAGTAAAGACAATAATGCGTGAACGCAAGCTGGGTCTTCAGCGCCAAGTTAAATCCGGCGTAGAGGAGGGTGCCAAGAAATGAACGAAGAAACGAAAAACGAAAAAGTCGCATCGCACAAGAATATTAAGACCGGGGTTGTTATCAGTAAGAGCGGCGACAAGTCCGTGGTTATCAAGGTTGCCAGGCTAATGCAGCACACTAAATTCCGCCGCGTAGTAAGGCGCTCGAAGAAGTATATGATTCACGACGAGAACAATGCCTGCAAGATCGGCGACAAGATTGAAGTTATTGAATGCAGACCTTTCAGCTCCAGGAAAACATGGCGCTTGGTCAGAATAATCGAATCCGGAAAATGAGGCGGAGGAACAAACGATGATTCAAATGAGAACAATTTTACAGGTGGCTGACAACTCCGGAGCCAAGAGGATATCGTGTATTCATCCTCGCGGCGGAGGCGTCAGCAGGATAGGAGTCGTCGGAGATGTCATAACCGCTAACGTAAAGGAAGCAGCTCCGGACGGGAAAGTGAAAAAAGGACAGGTTGTGAGAGCGGTTATCGTAAGGACTAAAAGCGTCACCAGGCGGAAGGACGGCAGCTATATTCGTTTCGACCAAAATGCGGCGGTATTGATTGATGATGCGGGCGAACCGATCGGGACGCGCGTTTTCGGTCCGGTCTGCAGAGAGCTGCGGGAAAAGAAATTTATGAAGATAGTTTCGTTAGCGCCGGAGGTATTGTAATGAAGGCTAATACCGAACGCAGTCCCAGGAGCACCAAAGTGAAGAAGAACGATATGGTAAAAGTCCTTTCCGGAAGGGATAGGGGCAAGGTTGCAAAGGTGCTGAAAGTGTTCCCTATCAAGGGGACTGCAATTGTTGAGAATATCAATTTTGTAAAGAAGGCGACCCGCCCGAATCCGGGCCGGAATATTAAAGGCGGAATAATCACGAAGGAAGCCGACATCCGGATTTCGAGTCTTATGGTCGTCTGTCCGCAGTGCAACAAGCCGACCCGGGTGGCGATTCAGCGTCTTGAAAATGGGATGAGGGCGCGTCTGTGTAAGAAATGCGATGCGATGATTGATAAATAGTGCGCACGAGGTAGCAAATGACTAAGGAAAAATACGTCCCCAGGTACAAGGAAAAATACGAAAAAGAGGTTGTGCCTGCGTTGGTAAAGAGGTTCGACTATCCGAATGTGATGGCAGTGCCGAAGCTCGAAAAAATTGCCTTGAATATAGGTTTGGGAGCCGCAATATCCAATATTAAGCTTCTTGACCAGGCGATGGAAGAGCTGGCGATCATTACGGGGCAGAAACCTGTGATGAAGAGATCGAAAAAATCGGTGGCTGCTTTCAAACTCCGTTCAGGGATGCCGATTGCATGTATGGTAACTCTTCGGGGTTCGAGAATGTTCGATTTTTGGGACAGGCTGGTAAGCATAGTCCTGCCCCGCGTGAGAGACTTCCGTGGTGTTCCTTCGAAATCGTTTGATGGGCGCGGGAATTATACGATGGGAATCAAAGAGCATCTGGTTTTTCCGGAAATAGATTATAACAAGGTGGAGTTGGTTAAAGGTATGAACATAACCTTTACCACCACGGCAAAAACCGATGAAGAGGGGATGGAGCTTATGAAGCTTATGAATTTCCCCTTCCGCAAGCAGTAACGGTAGAGGTGTGCAGTGTCTACAAAAGCTTTAATGGCAAAGCAAAAAAGGGAACCGAAGTTCAAGGTTCGCAAGTATAACAGGTGTCAATTGTGCGGCAGACCGAGAGGTTATTATCGGAAATTCAAAATATGCCGGATTTGCTTCCGTAAGCTTGCTCTGCAGGGCGATCTACCCGGCGTAACAAAAGCAAGTTGGTAAACGAGGTAAGCTGTTATGACAATGACTGATCCAATTTCCGATTTTTTAACCAGATTGAGAAATGCCCTGAAATCCAGGCATGAGACTGTGGATATTCCTATTTCGAAAATGAAGGTTGAGGTTGCAAGGCTCATGAAAGAAGAAGGATTCATCGACAATTTCAAGGCAATGGAAGATAAAACGCAGGGAACTCTCAGGCTGTATTTAAAGTACGGTCCTGACAATGAAAATATCATTAATGGACTTAAACGCGTGAGCAGACCGGGACGCCGTGTTTACGTCGGAGGAGACGAGATTTCGAATGTAATGGGAGGTTATGGCATCAATATAATCTCCACTTCCAAAGGGATCCTAACCGGCAAGGAAGCGAAACGGCAGAATATCGGCGGCGAAATAATTTGCGAAGTCTGGTGAGGTATATAGATGTCACGGATTGCTAAAAAACCCATCGTGGTACCGAAAAATGTACAGGTTTCGGTTTTAAGTGACCATGTTGAGGTCAAAGGGCCCAAGGGAGAGCTGAAGACGTTTCTTCCCGCAGGTATCAAATGCACTGCGGAAAATGGAATGGTAAATGTTATCCGCGAGAACAATTGGCCGTCCCGAAGAGCGAGCCAGGGTATGGTTTATCGGATGATCAGCAATAATATCGTCGGCGTAACCGAGGGTTTTAAAAAGGAACTCGACATCGTAGGTGTCGGTTACAAGGCGGTTGTCCAGGGGAATAAGCTCCAGCTGACTCTCGGTTATTCCCATGAAATCAGCTATCCAGCCCCTGATGGCGTAAAAATAGAAGCTCCCCAGCCTACCAGAATAGTTGTCAGCGGACGCGACAAACAGCAGGTCGGGCAGTCTGCAGCAGAGATCAGGGCATTCCGCAAGCCGGATGTGTACAAGGGCAAGGGAATCAGGTACGTAAATGAAATCGTTCGCAAGAAAGTCGGTAAAGCCGGCGCATAGTCTTGATTAAAGGTGTGATAATGCCAAAGAATATAGATTACAGAAAAAGAATTCATTTAAGAATAAGGAAGAAAATTCAAGGAACGGCCGAACGTCCGCGTGTTGTTGTTTTCAGGTCGTTGAAGAATATATCTTTACAAGCCATCGATGATTCGAAAGGGCATACGATTATTTCGATCTCAACTTTGGAAAAAGAATTGAAGGAATCTCTGAAGGCCAAGAAGAAGGCAGAGGTTGCCCGCGAGATAGGCAAGAAATTCGCGGAGAGGTTGAAATCAAAAAGCATCGTATCCGTCGTTTACGACAGGGCTGGTTTCCGCTACCACGGCAGGGTGCAAGCAGTGGCCGAAGGTATGCGTGAAGCGGGAATTAAGGTTTAAAAAGGGAGGTATCCGTGCTGACTGAAGGTAAACTTGAGGAAACCGGGCTGCTTGACAGGGTTGTAAGCATCAACAGGGTCACCAAGGTTGTTAAGGGAGGGAAAAACCTCCGTTTCAGCGCTCTTGTGGTAGTTGGAGACGGCAACGGTCGTGTCGGATTTGCGAGCGGTAAAGCCAAAGAAGTTCCGCTTGCTATTAAAAAGGCCCTTGAAAGAGCGCAAAGAGATATGGTTCGTATCCCTATGAAAGGGACGACCATTCCTCATGTCGTGATAGGAAATTACGGTTCCGGTAGAGTTCTTCTAAAACCCGCGTCGGAAGGTACCGGCGTCATCGCCGGAGGAGCGGTGCGCGCCATACTGGAAGTCGCCGGGGTCAAGGACATCCTGACAAAATGCCTGGGAACTCGAAATCCTCATAATGTTGTAAGGGCAACTTTCAACGGTTTGACAAGTCTTTTCAGGATTGAAGAAGTCGAAAAGCTCCGGGGTAAACCGGTTGCGGAACGCGATGTATTGTGATAGATTGAATTTTTGCTTTTTTACCGGGAGAATAAAATGAGCGCCGAAGCACGAGTTAAAAAGATACGAATACAGCAGTATCGCAGTAAGATTGGTTTTAATCATCACCAGCGGGACGTATTGCGCGGCCTTGGGTTCAAGCGCCTCAATCAAATTGTGGAGCGCGATGATACCCCGGAGGTAATGGGCATGGTAAAGAAAATACCTCATCTTGTCCGCGTAATAGAAGAGGAATAATGAAATGGAACTTTATAATTTAAAAGCGCCTTCAGGCGCAAATAAAAATCGGAAGAGGGTTGGGCGCGGGCAGGGTTGTCACGGCAGGACAGCCACGCGCGGCAACAACGGGCAGAAAGCCCGCTCCGGGTACACACGAACGCTCGGATTCGAGGGTGGTCAGATGCCCTTGTATCGCCGTGTTCCAAAGCGCGGTTTCAGTAATAAATTTGCCAAAAGACCGGTCGAGCTGAATTTAAGGAACCTGGCTGCAATAGAAGATATCAGTGAATTTACGCCTGAAATCCTGGCCGAGCGTGGAGTAGTGAAGGGCGCGAAATACGGCATTAAGGTAGTCGGCAATTTCGACCTGAAACGCCCGATTAAGCTCAAGGTTCATAAAATCAGCAGAGGGGCGAAAGATAAGATCGAAAAAGCAGGTGGATCAATCGAGGTAATCGGCTGATGTTGGAAAGTTTAAGAAATATAATGGTCATTCCGGATCTCCGGAAGCGTATTATTTTTACGTTTGCAATGCTTGCAGTTTACCGGGTCGGAGGTCATATACCGACGCCGGGTATCAACGGCGATGCCGTTTCCCAATTCTTCCAGGAAAATGCCGGCACGGTTTTCGGATTTGTCGATATGTTCACGGGCGGCGCGTTCTCGCAGATGACAATCTTCTCTCTCGGGATTATGCCATATATAAGCGCTTCAATCATCTTGCAGCTCCTTACCGTCGTCTGGCCATACTTGAAGCGGCTAAGCGAGGAGGGAGAAGTAGGAAGAAAGAAAATAACCCAGTGGACAAGATACGGAACGGTTTTATTAAGCATCGTTCAAGCTGCGTTCATCGCTCTTTATCTTGAAAGAATGCCGTCCGCATCCGGACTTCCCGTGGTTACGATGCACGGATGGGGTTTCCGGTTGATGACTATCCTTACATTGACGACAGGAACCTGTTTTATAATGTGGCTGGGAGAACAGATATCCGAGCGCGGAATCGGAAACGGTATTTCTCTCATAATCTTCGCGGGCATCATCGTAAGGCTTCCAGCGGGACTGCTCGATTTATATCAAGCCGTCGCCGAGGAAAGAAGCTCGATATTCACAGTAGCAATAATTATGGCTTTGATGATCGGTGTTATCGCTGCGATCATCTTTGTAGAAAGAGGTCAGAGACGAATCCCTATTTCATATGCAAAGAGGATTGTCGGCAGGAGAATGATGGGCGGCCAGGGCAGCCATTTGCCTCTGAGGATCAACACCGGCGGTGTTATACCGGTTATTTTCGCTTCATCGGTTTTAATGATACCGGGGACAATAGGCCAGATATTCAAGGATGTTCCCTGGATTGCGAATGTCATGCGCGCCTTGAATTATCATGAACCGCTGTATAACCTCTTGTATTTTACAATGATAATTTTCTTCTGCTATTTCTATACTGCCATCATCTTCAATCCTGTTGATGTCGCAGAGAATATGCGCAAACACGGTTCTTTCATCCCGGGCATCAGGCCCGGGAAGAATACTGCGGATTGTATAGATCGCATTCTTTCCCGTATCACTTTTGCCGGAGCTATGTATCTGGCATTGGTGGCATTGTTCCCTCAGCTGCTGATGAGCGGTTTCAAAGTGCAAACGATTCCACTTATCGGTGCGAGGTTGGATGAAGTTCTGCCGTTCTGGTTCACGCATGGACTGGGATTTAATTTCTATTTCGGTGGCACATCCCTATTGATTGTCGTCGGCGTGGCGATGGACACTGTACAGCAGATCGAGTCTCAGTTGATTATGCGCCATTATGACGGATTAGTTAAAGGGGCGAAGATAAGAGGCAGGAGATACTAATCTAATGATTGGGATCCTTCTGGGCGCACCTGGGTCCGGAAAAGGAACACAGGCGAAAAGGCTCGTTGAAAAATATGGCATTGTTCAGATTGCGACAGGCGACATACTCCGCCGCGCAGTTATGGACCGCACTGAGCTTGGAATGAAAGCGAAGTCTGCAATGGATGCCGGATTATTGGTGAGTGACGAGATCGTAAATGGCCTTGTGCGGGAAAGAATCAGGGAAACGGTTTGTGAAAAAGGATTGCTCTTTGACGGTTATCCTCGGACGGTGGAACAGGCGAAAATACTTGATGACCTGCTATTGGAAGCGGGTAAAAGAGTGGTTTTCATTTTATTGCTAGATCTGCCGGATGAAGAGGTTTTGCGAAGATTGACCGGCCGCAGAAGTTGTCCGCAATGCGGGACGGTTTATCATATGGAATTCAATCCGCCAAAAACGGATTGGATATGCGATAATGGGTGTTCCACACCGCTGATAGTGCGCGACGATGACAGGGAGGCCGTGATTCGTGAACGGCTTCAGGTTTACAGGGAACAGAGTAAACCTCTTGTCGAGCGATATAAAAGTCACTCCGGCTTTCGAATTGTCGACGCGAAAGGCGGGGTGGACGAAGTTACGGAGAGAATATTTTCGTTAATTGATAAATTGGTTTAATGATCTATTACAAGTCAGCGAATGAAATTGAAAAGATGAGACGCCCGAATCAGATTGTGGCGGAAATTCTTAATGAAATCGAGGCTATGATCAAACCGGGAGTGAACACTGCTGAACTGGACAGATATGCTGAAACGATCATTAATAAACGTGGCGCGCGGCCTGCTTTCAAAGGCTACAGAGACTACCCCGCCACCTTATGCACATCCGTCAATGAACAGGTTGTGCATGGGATTCCCTCGCCGAAGGTGTTGCTTAAAGAGGGCGATATTATCAGCATAGATATCGGGGCTGAGTATGACGGGTGGTTCGGAGACGCCGCAAAGACCTTTGCGGTGGGGAAAATTGCCGTCGAGGACACACGCCTTCTCACAGTAACCAGCGAGTGTTTGGAATCGGCGGTCAAGGTGATGATAGAAGGCAACCGGTTATCGGACATCGGCAATGCGGTTCAGAGTCATGCCGAGTCGAACGGATTCGGTGTTGTTCGGGATTATGTCGGTCATGGGATAGGGCGGCAAATGCATGAACAACCGCAGGTTCCGAACTACGGCAATCCCGGAAGGGGGCCGTATTTGCGCCCGGGAATGGTCCTCGCGATCGAGCCGATGATAAATATGGGGACATGGGAAACGGAAGTTCTTGAGGATGGCTGGACTGTTGTTACGGCTGACGGCAAAAAGTCCGCGCACTTTGAATACACGGTTGCCGTGACCGATAACGGTCCTTTAGTATTGAGTAAAGTTTAAGGTATGATTTATGCCGAAAGATGATGTCATCGAGGTTAATGCCACAGTGCTTGAAACGCTTCCAAATGCGATGTTTCGTGTGGAGCTGGAGAACAAGCACAAGGTTCTTGCGCACGTCTCGGGAAAAATGCGGAAGAATTGGATACGTATTCTTCCGGGCGACAAGGTTAAAGTGGAGTTAACACCATATGACCTCAATCGTGGCAGAATCGTTTACAGGTATAAATAGGTAGCAAACTAATCGTGAGCGAATGAGTAGAGGATGAAATGAAAGTACGGCCTTCAGTAAAAAAGATTTGCTCTAAATGCAAAATCATTCGTCGTAAAGGGGTTATTCGCGTGATCTGTGAAAACCCGAAGCATAAACAACGTCAAGGCTAATGTGGGAGGTGACACTTGGCAAGACTAATAGGTGTTGATCTGCCGGCAGCTAAAAGAATTGAAGCGGCACTTACTTATATTTATGGAATAGGTTTTGCGACATCGCGAAAGATCCTGGAAGATGCCAATGTGGATCCGAATGTCCGTGTCAAAAACCTGTCTGAAGGGCAGCTGAGAGCCATTCGTGAGAGCATCGAACGTCTCGGTATGCCTGTGGAAGGTGATTTGAGAAAGCAGGTTTCTCAGAATATCAAGCGTTTGATGGAAATCGGCTGTTATAGAGGATCAAGGCATAAAAAAGGTCTTCCCGTTAGAGGTCAGAGGACCAAGACGAATTCGCGAACCAGGAAGGGTCCTCGTCGTTCTTCGGTTAAACAGAAGAAAAAATTGAAGGCTTAAAATGATAGTGGAAAACGGAGTAGTTATTAATGGCTGAAAATACAGTAAAAAAGACAACCGCCAAAAGAAGCGTTTCTGTCGGCGGGGTTATAAATATCAAAGCGAGTTTTAATAATACGATAATTAGCATCTCGGATATGGAAGGAAACATTATTACGTGGGCCAGCGGCGGAACCGCAGGCTTCAAGGGATCGAGAAAGGGAACCAGTTTTGCTTCTCAGGTTGCTGCGCAATCTGCAGCGAAAAAGGCGTATGATCTCGGTATGCGGAATGTCGAAATATATGTCAAAGGACCGGGCTCGGGCAGAGAATCTGCTATCCGCGCGGTCCAGGCGGTGGGGTTTAATATAACCGTCATCAAGGATAACACACCCATCCCGCACAATGGCTGCCGTCCGCGTAAAAAAAGAAGAGTATAGCAATAATCCGGATTGAATTGAATGGAGGAATGAATTGTCTCGATACACTGGACCAAAATGGAAGTTAACCCGCAGAGAGGGTTTTGAATTAGATGAAGGCAAAAATATTCTCGAAAGGCGTCCGAATGCTCCGGGAGAGCAGGGTAGAAGAAGAAGAAAACTGTTGGGTTATGGCCTTCAGCTGAGGGAAAAGCAAAAGGTCAAGAGAATATACGGCATTCACGAAAGACAGTTCCGGCTGTTCTTCAAGAGAGCCGAAAGACAAAAGGGCGTCACCGGCGAGAATCTGCTCCGAATGCTTGAGCAGAGGCTCGATAACACGGTTTTCCGCCTGGGTTTTACTATGACACGTCGCCAGGCAAGACAGCTTGTGACGCATTGCCATGTTCTGAAAAACGGCAAAAAGGCCAATATTCCCTCGATGATTGTCGAGGTCGGCGATGTGATCTCGATCAAGGAAAAGAGCCGCAGCAATGTTCAGATAAGTGAAAGTCTGAAGAGAGTTTCAGGCCGTGGTGTGCCCGAGTGGCTGGACCTGAAGAAGGAAGAATTCAGCGGGAAAGTGCTGCGCCAACCTTATAGGAAAGATGTAACGGTTCCTATCAGCGAGCAGCTTATTGTAGAACTTTATTCGAAGTAACGATTTTTATATGAGCGCTGTTTTCGCGTTCAAGGAGGAAGTTCAGTGCAATGGAAAGGATTCCAAAAGCCTAAAAGGCTTGAGATCAATAAAGAAACATTGACGAATACATACGGTCAGTTTTGGGCTCAGCCTTTTGAAAGAGGCTGGGGAACTACGGTCGGCAATGCCTTGAGAAGAGTCTTGCTTTCTTCCATAGAAGGCGCAGCGATTACTGCTGTAAAAATCGAGGGAGTCCTGCATGAGTTCAGTACCATTCCCGGAATTAAGGAAGATGTCACCAATATTATTCTGAACCTGAAACAGGTTCCCTTGAAGTTGAACGGTTATGATCCGCAGACATTGACCATCAATGTAAAAGGCAAGACTGAAGTCAAATCGAAAGACATCATCATCCCGGATGGAGTTACCGTGCTTGATCCCGATGTTCACATTGCGACATTGTCGGAAGAGGCGGAGCTGAACATTGAGATGAGAATAAAAATGGGGCATGGTTATGTCCGCGCTGACCGGAATGAAGATGAAGACCTTACGTCCGGCTATATACCGGTGGATTCTGTGCATTCGCCGGTAAAGAAAGTGCGTTACGATGTTTCAGCAGCGAGGGTCGGCCGCATGACCGACTATGAGCGGCTTAATATAGACATATGGACTAACGGCGGAGTTACGGCCCTGGATGCGATAGGATTGGCAGCGAAACTTTTCAAGGACAACCTTACGATATTCATCAATTTTGAAGACGAGGAACCAGTCGAACCGCAGGAAAAAAGCCTGCCGCAAGAGATAACAAACGAGGATTTGAATCGTTCCGTTGAAGAACTGGAGCTGACCGTCAGATCCGCAAATTGTCTGAAGGCGGCAAATATAAAAACCATAGGCGATCTTATTCAGAAATCTGAAAATGAAATGCTTGAAACGAAAAACTTCGGTAGAAAATCACTGAAAGAGATAAGGGATATCCTGACAAGGATGGGATTATCGCTTGGAATGACGCTTGAAGAAGCGAATCGGGTTAAAAGGCCAAAGGAGAACGAAGAATGAAACACAGGGTGGATCACCGGAAGCTTGGCAGAACATCAAGCCACCGCGAAGCTATGTTGAACAATATGGCGACATCGCTTTTCAAACATGAAAGAATACAAACGACCCTCCCGAAAGCGAAAGAGCTGAGGCGGTATGCTGAAAAAATGATTACGCGGGCCAAAAAGGACTCAACGCATTCAAGAAGGATTATCTTTCGTTCCATCAGGGATAAGGAAATTATAGCGAAACTATTCGATCAGATTGCTCCGCGCTTTGCGGATCGCAACGGCGGATATATCAGGATTTTGAAGCTCGATTTCAGAATGGCTGACAGTGCGCCAACGGCGGTCGTGGAGCTTGTCGGCAGTGAGCATATAAAGACTAAGAAGTCGAAAAAGGATGCCGAAGGCAAGCAGAAAGAATCCAAGAAGGAAAAAGTTGCAGCCGCTGAAAAGAAAGCGGAACGCGAAAGCAAGGCTGAGGAAAAAACCGAGGAAACGAAAGTTGAAGCATCGGAACATACACCAGGCACGGATGCGACCTTTAAAAAATCCAAGGCGCGCGACGGTGCAAGAGAAGCCTTCATGGATAAAACATCCGGAGTGGATGACAAGGTAGAAAAGCGTAAAAAACTCTTTGATATCTGGAAGAAGAAGGCGAAGGGAAGCGAAGAATCAGCGACAGAAACGCCTAAATCCCCTGAAATCGCGAAAGAAACCAAAACCGAATTGGCAGAGAAATCGGATACAGCGGCTGCTGAGGAACCTAAGGCGGAGGATAAAAAGGAATAAATTCCTTTTTCAGATAGTATTAAATTATAATATGCCGCCTTTCGGGCGGCATTAATTTTTTGCTTATTTAATATCAACCTCTTCGCATTTATATCGGTATCTGAAATCATCGAGGTATAATTGCGACCGGTTAGATTACCGAAAGATAGAACCTCTGAATTAATGATTTTGATTGAAATCCAGAAACTCTACCGGTTTGCCTGCATCCTATGTTCGTGATATTATAATTTTTTAGTGAGGTTTAAGGGTTTTCGGTAATTTAAACAATCCTTTCTTATATTCGTTCAATGAGGGGAAATAAAACTAATCTGTTGGGAAAAACCGGATCTGAAATATCCGATCTGGTAGCTGATCGTCTCGACGCGAAGTTCCGTATCGCGCAGATCTATTCCTGGATTTATGAAAAGAAAGTTTTTTCATTTTCGCAGATGACAAATCTGAGCAAGGATCTGAGACAGTCGCTGGATGAACAATTTTCCATTGAGACTCCGACTATTAAGGAAACTCGGACCTCAGGCGATGGCACGATGAAGTATCTCATCTCGCTCTTTGACAGCTCGACTATAGAAGTCGTCAGGATGGATGAAATCGGCCATTTCACGTTATGTCTGTCTTCCCAGGTTGGTTGCCCGCTTGGCTGCGTTTTTTGCGCAACCGGCCGGGGGGGGTGTGAGAGAAATCTCACGTCTGAAGAGATTACGAGCTCCGCTGTTCTGCTTATCAGGGAGCTGCCTCCATTGAAACCGGTAAACATTGTCTTCATGGGAATGGGAGAACCGCTGTTGAACTATGATGAATTGGCCGAATCCATCGGCATTCTTACCGATCCGAAGGGAATGGCGATACCGGAGCGCAGAATCACGGTCAGCACCGTCGGCATAAAGGGGAAGATTAGGAAGATGAAAGAAGATTTTCCGCGAATAGGTTTGGCTGTTTCTGTCAATTCGACGTTTGAATCACTTCGTTCCCAACTTATGCCGGTCAACGAAATGAATCCTCTTTCAGAAATTATTAAAGAACTGAAGACTGTGAGATTCACAAAGGAGAATCCTGTCACGCTCGAGTTTGTTCTGGTATCCGGGATAAACGATAATTATAAGGAGGCGAAGAACCTTGCTTCGATCGCAAAATCTTTGAAGGCTAAAGTGAATGTCATTCCTTTGAATATGGTAAACGGGTATGACAGGAAGCCACCATCCGAAACGGCAATAAGCGAGTTTGTTCAGATCATAGCCGGTTTGAAAGTTTATGTGACGGTGAGGCGAAGCAAGGGGGGCAGCCTCGATGCAGCATGCGGACAGCTGAAAGCCGGAGTAAAACGATAATATGTTGAAAAAAGAGTCCCAGCTTGACGGTTTGCTTGAAATGGATTGGAAGAAAATCCGGGTTACGGCTGAAACCTCGGTTGATATAAGTTTGGGGCATCATTTATACCTTCAAACGGTGGCCTCGAATGCAAGAAACGGAACCTCGCTGTTTCAAAGACGAAGGTTTCCAAATGTGACCATTGATGATGTTGTAAAAGCGCTTAAGCTGAAAACGGACAAACTCAAAACCGAACGCCAAAGAATGATCAACGATTTTCTCACCTGGGTTGATAATGCTTTGAGTGGAGTAACACGAGGCCGTCTTGTAAATGAAAACGATGAAGCGCTGTTTCTTATCACCCCTCTCGGAAAGTATACGGTTAATGCCGACAGCGTGATAAGAGGGATTTACCTGTGGTCGTCCATACAAAAAAAAGAGATCATCAGAAAGACAGAAGCAAAGTATAAAAAGACGATCGGTCATGGGTCGTATTATCTTGTTGATATGCAGCAGCTGGCAAAGAACGGAATAAATGCGGATGATCTTGAGCACTTCGGCCATGAAGACATGATAGACTTCTACAGGGAAATCAAGATGATCACAAACCAGGAAAATGTCTGGCGCGAACCGGAGGGCAAGATTAAATATCTTTTCATCAGGCATTCGCTCGGAGCTGGGATATCTTCGGACCTGGCGATAGTCCTTGCAGGCATTATTTACGGACGGGACGCGGCTTTTGGCGTCGTACTGAGCCAGGTTCTCGAGGCGATCAGCATTTATACGCATCAATTCATAGACTACAGTGCTGATATAAGCGGAGATATAAAACGTAAATTCGAGAAGCTTGATATAGATGAAAACGAGCTGATATCCTTCTTAAACCTTGTGGTTATGCCGGATGATGAGAACAGGGACGCTGTGCCTTCCAGCTCTCCGCTGGAACTTTTTATAGTTGATGCAAAAACGGGGGTTTATCCATTGGAAGCATATCTCGCTTTCATCGAACAGAAACCCCTGGTGCCGGCTTATATCGGCGCGAGCAGGATACTTTCTCTGGACTTTTTCAGATATGTCAATAAGCTTTTACTTGCATTTAAAGTATTGGATACTATTCCCTCCGGGAATTATTTGAAGATGAGCCTTAATCTGCCGGCGGCTGATTTTGCTTCAAGGGATTATATTGTTATCAAGGCGGATGATCCGATTTCGAAGGGCATCAATCAGATGATCCAAACGAGAAAGGATATCCTTATAATCGTGGACAATGAAGGCAGGCTAAACGGTGTTTTACACTCGTCCGATATTGTTCGTCTTTTTGAGCGATGATTTTGAAACAAGGACAAGCCCGAATACGTTATAAAGGTAGTAAGATAGTTGAGCGGCGAATGGAATAAAAACAAGCACGAGGAGATGACGGATCTCGATCTCGTAATCAGCTCTTTGAAAGACGATGAAGACGCAAAAGCTGTATTAATGCATCGTTACTATAAGAGAATATATAATATCAGCTTCAAATTTGTCGGCAGGTTCAATGAAGCTGAGGATTTGACACAGGAAATCTTTTTTCGCGTTTTCAGTCAACTGGATAAATTCAACACGGACGGTAATTTTCTTTTTTGGGTTCAGAGAGTAGCCAGGAATTATTGTATAGACCATTACAGAAAGACAAGAAAAGAGCGCCAATTTCTTCTTCAACAGCAACCCGAGATTTCTTTCAAAGACCTACAGCTTATAGATCAGCAGGAAGCGATGGAGGGGCAGGAAAAAATGAAGAAAATTATGGAAGAGATAAACAAACTTCCGCAATCACTTAAAGATTGTCTCGTTATGCGTGATCTCCAGGGCTATTCCTACCAGGAGATCGCCTCGATTTTAAACCTGCCTGTGGGAACCGTGAAGTCCCGAATAAACCGTTCACGCAAAGAGCTTATGGAAAAGTTAATTTTTTAGTGAGGTGGGTTATGATTGCAACAAAAGTTATGCGCAAAGCAATTAATCATCTTTTCTCCGGGATCGTTTTTCTCACGGTGGGAATTATACTACAGATAGGTAAGCTGTCGGATTCATTCGATTCCGGGTATATCATTGGTAAATATTGGCCTCTCCTGATAGTTTTCTATGGCCTGAAATACATTCTATTTTCCATCCTCGGCGTGAGTCGCATGCCGAACGAAATGTCGCCGGAGGCGGAAGAAGAGGGTGCCCGCCTTCTTCATGGATTCAATCCCGCAAGCGGCATCGTGTGGGGCGCCGGATTGATCGCGCTTGGGATGATCTTTCTGCTGAAAATGCATAAGGACATCTCGGCATGGAACCTCTTTTTTGTTTATTGGCCTTCGCTTCTGATAATTGCGGGTTTGAGCGGAATTTCGATTTTTCTGCTCATTATATTTAAGTATGTCAACATTCAGATGAATAAGTCCTGAATTATCTGGAAATTTTCCGCAGGGATAAGAAAATCAGGCAGGAGGCGGAAAATCTGTTCCTTCTGTAAGATATCTATTGCTGCCTACACGTCAGTTTATTAAAACAAGTGCTCTTTAAGGGGTAGTTTTTTCAACTCGTGGTTTTTTAGGTTTTCAACACTTGACGGGTATGTGCAATCCGTTGCTTGATAAAAATCGCTTTATGCTATATAAAATAATTCTATGAAAAAAGTGGATAAGCCCTGGGGATTCGAGCTTATCTGGGCGCATACGGACAAATATGTAGGTAAAATTCTGTTCGTCAAGGCCGGAGAAGCCCTGAGTCTCCAGTATCACAGAAAAAAAGATGAAACCATTTATCTGTTTTCAGGCGAATTAGACTTGCTCCTGGAGGAGAAGGGTGAGTTAAAAAAGCTTAGGGTTCATCCAGGCGATGCTTTTCGGATACTCCCGGGCGTGAGGCACAGGATGATCGCCGTCAAAGACAGCGAAATATTGGAGGCTTCAACGCCTGAACTTGATGATGTGGTACGCCTTGAAGACAGATATAAACGAGATGACAAGGAAATTTGAAGGAGGCTGTTTTGAATATAGCGGTTGTCGGCACAGGATACGTGGGACTTGTTACAGGCACTTGTTTTGCGGATTTAGGTGTTAATGTCACCTGCATTGATAATGATAAAACAAAGATTTCAAACCTTAAAAACGGAAAGATACCCATCTATGAACCCGGCCTTGAGGAAATGGTGAAAACCAATCTCCAGGAGGGACGCCTGACTTTTACGACGGATATAACCGAGGGGGTTACAAATTCTCTCGTCATATTCATCGCCGTTGGAACCCCGCAATCGGACGATGGAAGCGCTGATCTTTCATATGTGGATCAAGTTGCCAAAGAAGTGGCTCTCAATATGACCGATTACAAAGTCATCGTGACGAAATCAACTGTGCCGGTCGGAACAGGCGTGCGCATCAGAAAGATTATCGAGAAAAACCAGAAGACACCGTTGAAGTTCGATATAGTATCAAACCCTGAATTTCTGAGGGAAGGTTCAGCCATCGAAGATTTCATGCGGCCGGACAGGGTCGTCATTGGGGCGGACAGCGAACAGGCCGTTGCCATAATGAAAGATCTCTACAGGCCGTTGTTCCTCATCGAGACGCCGTTCGTGATCACGAACATCGAAAGCTCCGAGATGATAAAGTACGCTTCGAACGCATTTCTTGCGGTCAAGATATCATTCATAAACGAGATTGCCAACTTGTGCGAACTCACTGGAGCTGATGTTCATACCGTCGCCAGAGGGATGGGATTAGATGGAAGGATCGGTCCCAAATTTCTCCACGCCGGTCCCGGATACGGCGGATCCTGTTTCCCGAAGGACACAAAAGCTATTGTGCAGATAGCTCAAAATATCGGTTATAACCTGGAGATTATTCCCGCCGCGATACATGTTAATGAAACTCAAAGGCTCCGGATGGTTGATAAAATCGTCAATGCAATGGAAGGCAACGTGAAGGGCGCGACTATAGGTTTTCTGGGGCTTGCATTCAAGCCTAATACCGACGATATGCGCGAAGCTCCGTCCATAGAAATGATCCGCAAGCTGCAGGAGATGGGTGCCGTGATTCAAGCCTTCGATCCTGCGGCGGTTGAGGAATCTAAAAAGCACATGAAAAATGTAAAATACTGCGATGATCCGTATCAAGCCATCACCGGATGCGATGCCTGCGTATTGGCGACGGAGTGGAACCAGTTTAGAAAGATGGACCTGGACAAAATCAAGGAATTGATGAAGAACCCGGTTTTTATTGATCTTAGAAATGTTTACGATGCGGAGCAGATGACGTCGGCCGGATTCAAATACATCGGAGTGGGAAGAGCATCAGGAAAAACGGCTAAATAAAATTATCATGTCTGAAGCAGGTCAAAGAAAGATAGTCAACAGGATTAAACGTAAAAATCGTGGCGGTAGCGTTCTGGAATCTATGCCTCAAGTATCTGTTGAGCCAAAAGAAGATCAAAATACATGGAAGGGATATAGAAAGGATCTGAACGGGTTATACCTGGATGAAATATCATCACCCTATCTTTCCGATCTCTTGAAAAATGTCAGTCTTTCGGGAAAAGATAGAGGGGAAAAGACCGGACTCAAAGCGAAGATTGCAGATATATTGGCAAAGCTGTCCAGACCCTTAGCGAAGATAATTGCATACGACCTGTATAGGAAAATAAACCGGCAGCAGCTTTTTAACAGCCGGTCCGCTTTACTTGTGCAAAGACTTCTCGATCTTAACAAGAAATCGAATGATATTGTCGCCAACAAGATTGAGCAGATGGAAGAGAAATATGATGCCTTGATCGGCGAGATCGTCCATAAGTACCTGGTGAATTTCACGCGAGACCTTGTTTCGAGAATGGATATTCTTTACCGCCGCCTTGATGAGAGTTTTATTTCGCACGACGTGGAACTCGAGAAACTCAATTCCGAGTTCGATTCTCTCCTTATTGAGAGGGAACGTTTAAGCTCGGAGATGCAGGATTTGAAGGGAATTCTCGGCGCTCAGCGCAGGTCTTTCGAGGAAATATACGCCAGGGCTTCGAAGCTCTCTGATTCCGAAAAAGTAATTGCCTCGCCTTCAACTGGAAGGTTGAGAGACCTCGACTATGTTATCTTTGAAAACCGCTTCCGCGGATCCTCAGACTTGATCAAGGATAGGCAAAGAAAATATACCGGCTCTTTCAAGAACTGCAAGGCTGTTCTCGATGTGGCGTGCGGGAGAGGCGAATTTCTCGAATTGATGAAAGAGCAGGGGATCGCGGCCGAGGGAGTGGATATCAATGAAGAGATGACGGCAATCTGCCGTCAAAAAGGCTTGAGGGCTGCAACAGCCGACGCGCTGGATTTTCTGAATAATAAAAATGAAAAGTATGACGGCATCTTTTGTTCAAATCTCGTCGAGCATCTCGATTTCCCGCAGATCAAGGAACTGTTGCGGAAAATCGTTAAAGCGTTGAAAGAGAACGGCATTTTGGTTATCGAAACAGTAAATCCTGAAAGCCTAAATGTTTTCGGTGCTGCGTTTTATCTGGACCTGACGCACATCCGGCCAATTCATCCGCTCGGTCTGGAGGCTTTTCTTGAGGCAAACGGTTTCCATAATATCAAGGTTCTCAGAACCACTCCTATGGGGGAAAATGAAAAGCTCGAAGAACCCGATCTTTCGGATAAAATCCCGGTGGAGATGAAGCATACACTGAAAGCTGTCAACAGAAATTTCGGCAAATTGAACAGCTTGTTATTCGGTTACCAGGAATACGCGATAACTGCATTTAAATTGAAAAAATAATCACTGTCAGGAAATAAAAGTGGGAAGCTTAAAAAAGATCAAGTGGGGATTCGGTTTAATATTGATACAGTTTTTATTCCATTTCGGTTGCGGCGATGGGAAATTCAAGGGTGGAAGTTTGATCCCGTTTTTAGATTCAGATTCTTTCGAGGTAATAAACAAAGATCTTCGTCTTCCGGACGAGTTTTTTTTTGAAGGCATCAGCCCGGTTGAAAGCGCCGATTTTCGTGAATTGAAAGGCTACTGGGGGAAAGAGTATATGCGATGGAATTTCACGCCTCAAAACTATCCCCGCATAGATGACGGCGCGATAGAGATGACAATGAACTATCTGCCTCCTCAGAGGTTCAAATTGAATTTTCTTTTCAGAAGCAACGGATCTTCCTCTTTTACGACGGAGGTCTTTTCCAATGTAATAAGGATATATAAACAGTCCAATGGAATGTCCGCTAAAATTCTTGAGCTGCCGCTACGATTCGTGCCAGAAAAGAATGTTTTAAGACTATTTTTTTACGAGGACTTGCTTGCCTTATCCTTCAACAACAAGGAAATCTTCAGGCTGAGAGAAAGCCAGGCGGCAGGGTCCGGATACTTTAATTCCATTAGCATCAATTCAGCGGGAAACCTGGGAACACGCACTCATATCAAATATTTCTCTTTTAACGGCGATAAAGACAAGAAACAACATCGAAAAGTTTTTAACGTTTTATCTTCGTTCGATGTTGACAGCTCTGTGGAGGAATATATTCGCCAGGTAAGAATCGGTGACCTGACGATGCCGGCTGTGCTTGCCCCGTCGCCGTCCAGAATTGTCATTCCAATCTCGGTTCCCGAATTTGCCGATCTTCGTTTTTCAACCGCGACATTACCGGTTTCAAAAGCCGGCGGCGCTGTTGTCCGATATAAGGTTGATTTTCTGGAAAAAGGGACAGAGAAACCGGCCGGCCTTTTCGATGATACGGAATTGCCCGTGAATATTTTCGATCAAAAATGGACAAGCTGCAGGGTTGACCTGAAGGACTATAAGGGGAAGAAAGGCGATCTTATTTTTTCCGCGGAAGTTAAAGGCAAAGGTGGCGCGATAAAGGATGGAGTGATTGCGCTCTGGGGCGCGCCCCGGATACTTATCACACCCAAACATGCTGATACGAGGAACGTGATACTGATCACTGTCGAAAACTTCGGACAGGAATCCTTAGAATTAAAAGCGAACACGAAAACCCTCACGCCTTCGATTCATAACTGGATTGCGGATTCGGTTGTCTTCAAGAATGGTTACCCAACAACGAAATGGGTTTCTGCCTCATTGTTTTCCATGCTGCACGGTGATTCCGAGGCTTCCGACGAATATGTCTCCTGGGCGAAAGATTCATTCAGACCTTTGGACAAATTCGGGTATTCTTTAGCGCGAGTTTTTTCGGAGAACGGTTATGATACTGCCGCGTTTATGCAGGGGGTAGCTTGTCAGCCCTTTCTCGGTTTATCCGACGGGTATAACGAATATTGCAATGGAAATAAATTCCATGACAGCGAGGCGGATATCTCAAATTCGGACAAACTGGCTGCCCGAGCGTCCTTGTGGGTCGAACAGAGGATCAATAAGAACTGTTTTCTGCACATTCATTTCAATACGCTATCAGAGCTCGATATCGAGTCTCTTGTGAAAAACATCAAAGACAGTCGCAACCTTCAGTGGGAATTTTGGCGCCGGTACGGTGATGCGCTGAGCCGGCTTGACGGCAATGTCGGAAAGCTGCTCCGATCTCTGTGGAAAGTCGGCGCGTTGAAGTCCGCCGTAATTATCATTGCCGGGACGGATGGAATAAATATTCCTTCGGCGCAGGGCATCCCGCGGGAGACCGCGATCGGGAAAGACCAGTTCCTGAGAGTGCCGGTGATATTCAATATTCAAAGCAAGTTTCCGCCCACTGGCGAGCGTAAAAGCCCGATTTTCCTGAGCGACTTGTACTCCACTATATTGGAATATATGGGTATGAAATATTCTGCTCGCGGGGATTCGAAGTCTTTTCTGAAGTCTATTGAAAGTGACGAGGAATCCCCAGAAGAAAGCAGGCTGACAGTAACCCGATTAAGCGAACCTATGAATCCTGCGGCAGGCTATTCTTTGCACGACAGCCGTTACAAAGCGCTTCTTGTTGGTGAGGATGAGAATAAACCTTTCTCGCTCTTCTTTTTCGATTTGAAATCCGATCCTTACGAAAGGTCGCCTCTTTCAAAAGAAATGATTAAGAATGCCAATATGAGCTCCGAATTAGATTCGAGGGTAAAGGGTTTGATGGATAAAAAGCCGTCAATGGCGGGTAAACAGATAATCGAACATTATGTAAAGCTGATAAACCAATCATTTGCAGCCGGGCAGTAACGTATTTTTTGAATTGATTTGGTTTATCAGAATCTCGCATTCTTTAGCTATTATCCTATCAGGATGATAGTCTTCATTTGAATCGTAGAAATATCAACCAGTTTTGCCGCCGTTCAGTATCTGCGGAAAGCCGGAAGCGATCTGCTGAGTGACATAATCTTCAGTCTCTTTGCTTGTTGACAGATCCAGCAAGCCGGAAGCGATTTTCCGAGCGTCTTCAATTTTAATGGAACGTATAATATTCTTGATCATTGGAATCGAAGGCGGGTTCATACTAAGGATGGAATATCCGAACCCCAGGAGCACGATCATAATCACCGGGTCTATGGCAACCTCCCCGCAGACTGCGACAGGTATCCCGGCTTTTTGCCCAGATGCGATGATCATTGACATCAGTTTTAATATTGCCGGGTGCAGCGGACGGTAAAGATAAGAGACATTTTGATTGGACCTGTCGATCGCAAGCGTATATTGTATCAAATCGTTGGTGCCGACGCTGAAAAAGTCCACCTTCCGTGCAAGCTGATCGGCGATCAGGGCGGCGGAAGGGATTTCGATCATAATGCCGAGTTTAATGTCATCTTTAAACGGTATCTTTTTTCTCTTAAATTCGCACTTTATTTCATCGATGATTTCAATAGTCTGTTCTACTTCCGTAACGCCGCTGATGAATGGAATCAATATCTCCATATTGCCATGTACACTTGCACGAAGCATCGCTTTCAGCTGCGTGATTATTGTGTCGCGGTTTTGAAGAAAGAGCCGGATAGCCCGCATCCCGAGCGCTGGATTTGCTTCCTTGTATAATAGCTGCTCTCCGAAATATTTGTCGCTTCCGATATCAAGGATTCTGATTGTCGCCGGGTAAGGCGCCGCCTCTTTCACGAGGGCGCTGTAAATGTCGTAATGCAGCTCTTCGTCGTTTATCCGGTCGGGATATTGCATAAAAATGAATTCAGAGCGGAACAGTCCGATTCCTCTCGCGCCGAATTCCTTTGCATTTTTAACTTCCGAGGGAAGGTCTATGTTGGCGAGCAGGTTCACTTCTGCGCCGTCAAGCGTCACTGCGGAAAGATCCTTGTTTCTGATGAGTTTTTTCTCGGTTTGCCTGAATTGTTTCAGCTTTTCGCGGTATGAATTTATCTGTTCTGTTGTGGGATTGACAATCAAGGTTTCTTCCTCGCCGTCAATTATCGCGATGCTGTCCGGATCAATTTCATCCACGAATCCCCGCAATCCCACTACAGCGGGAAGCTCCAGAGATTTTGCGAGCAGGCTGATATGGGATGTTTTTCCGCCGACTTCAGTGGCTATGGCGAGGATGGTATCCCGTTCGATGGAGCTTAAATAGGAGGGGGGCAGATTTCGGGCGACGATGATGGATGGTTCAAATGGTTTTTGAACATCCGTACTGGTTTCCCCTGCGAGATTATCTATGATCCGCCGGGAAAGGTCCCTGATGTCGTAGCTTTTTTCTTTAATATGCTCTATGTCAATATTTTCAAACGCCTTGATATATCTTCTATTGACCTTTTCAACCGCCCACTCCGCATTAATTTTTTCCTTTTCCAACAAATTCCTGATCATCCCGATATATGCATCATCGTCGAGCATAAGGAGCTGCGCGTCGAATATAAACGAATGGTCAATGTTAATCTCTTTAGCGATCTTTGCGCGAATGTTTTGGAGCTGAGTCCTGGTTTTTTTAACCGCATTGGACAACCTGTCTATTTCATTTTCCACGCCCTTTTTATCAAGGAGGCAGTGCGCGATGATTACATTTTCTTCGCGCAGCACAATGACAGGTCCGATTGCGATGCCTGGAGATACGCCGATTCCCTTGAATGTTTGAGTTTTTTTCATTGTTATAATGTCTCGTTGAAGCCTTCTTCCACAATTTTTATGAGGGCTTCCAATGCGGATTCTTCGTCCGAGCCGGTTACAGCGATTTCAAGCTTGCCGCCGTAAGGAGCGGCGAGCATCAGAAGGCCCATTATACTCTTACCATTTACCGTTTGGTTATTAAATGTTACGAATATTTTTGATTGAAATTCATTGGCTTTATGGACGAATTTTGCAGCAGCGCGGGCATGGAATCCCATTCTGTTTATAATTGCGACCGTTTTACTTCTCATTATTCATTTTTTTTCTGGTAATAGATTTCACCTGGAACCTTTATGCTTTGCCTGGCCCTGTCTTTCAATTCTGTTAAGAGATGAGCCATATTTTTAAAGGACTCGGTCTGTAGGTTCACGAATTTTATCAGCATTGGAAGATTGACGCCTGTGATTATTTCTATCTTTTGCTTCTCGAGGAATGGAAGGCTTATATTTGTTGGAGTTCCGCCGAACATATCGGTAAAGATTACAACTCCGTCATATGAACTCAGATTGGAAAGAGCATCCCTTATCTTAGTGATACCCTGTTCCTGATCGTCATTCCAATCCACGGATACGCACTGGATTCCCTCCGTCTTGCCAACAATGTTTTCGAGGACTGAGAGCATCTCTCTTGCGAGAGTGTTGTGTGCCACGATTAATGCCCCGTACATTATCACCCCCCGTTAAATCATAGCCCGGATAAATAAATATCCCTGTGTTCAATGATAACATTATAATTTTCTTTCGCCAGCATTTTATAGACTTCCTCGGCAACGGCGACGGACCTGTGCCGTCCGCCGGTGCATCCGAAGGCGATGTTCAAATAAAATTTTCCCTCCCTATTATAGTTTGGCACAAGGAAATGAAGCAGGTCTTTAAGCTTTGGGAAAAACTCCTGGAATTCAACGGTTTTTTCAATGTATTCGATAACCTGCTTGTCGAGTCCGGTTTTCTCCCTGAGTTCAGGCTCGAAAAAAGGGTTCGGGAGGAATCGGACATCCAGTATCATATCCGCTTCGAGAGGAAGCCCGTTTTTAAATCCGAAGCTTATAACATTGATTCTGAATTTTCCCGCCTTTTCTTCTTCAGTGGCAAATTGACTTGTGATAAAGCTCTTCAATTGATGAACGTTGAATGCCGACGTGTCTATCACTATATCAGCAAGGGATTTGATGCTCGATAGCATATCCCTTTCTTTTCTGATTACCTGCGAGAGCAAGTTTTCGTCCCTTAAAGGGTGCGGCCGTTTTGACTCCGAATATCGTCTTACAAGAGTTTCATCGCTTGCTTCAAGAAAGAGCAATGTCAGGTCGAGATTGCCTTTCTTCAGTTCGTCGTATGTCTTTTCGAAGTTCTCGATAAATCTCTTTTCCCTGATATCACAGATGATCGCAATTTCGCTGATATCGGCTTTTGTCCTTTCGATGAGATTTAAAAAAGTGGAAATAAGGTCCACCGGCAGATTATCTATGCAGTAATAACCGATGTCCTCGAATGTGTGCAGCGAATATGTTTTTCCGCTGCCCGACAGGCCGGTTATTATGACGAGTTTTTTTCTCTTTTTCATCAATCACCTGTCTTTTTATTTTGATAATTCTGGTTTGCAATCATTTGCCTGTTCATTTTCTTTTCAAATTCTTCAAAAGCCCGTCCATAATGCAGTTTAACGAGATGATTTCTTGCGGCGGTCTCGATTAAAATGGCAAGGTTTCTGCCCGGGGCGACTGGAATTGTAATGCATGGAACAGCGCATCCCATCATTTTTTGATTTTCTTCGGCAAGTCCGAGCCTGTCGTATTCCGCTCCTTTTTTCCATTGTTCGAGTATGACAATCAGTTCGATCTTCTTATGGTGCCTCACGGCTCCCATGCCGAACAGATCTCTGATATTCATCACGCCCAATCCCCGGATTTCCAGGAGGTTGCTGATAAGCTCGGAGCAATAACCAACGAGCACATCGTTTTCGAATTTTTTCAGAATGATCGCGTCATCAGCCACGAGCCTATGCCCTCTTGTTATCAGGTCGAGCGCCGATTCGCTTTTTCCTATGCCGGCATCTCCCATTATAAGGACACCAAGTCCGAATATTTCCAGGAGCACTCCGTGAATATTCATCTGCGGAGCCATTTTTATGCGTAGTATCCTGGAGGTAGTTTCTATTGTCGGACTTGTGGGAAGAGGCGACTGCATAAGGGGGATCTTCTTGCTATTGCATATATCTATAAGAAAAGGGGGTATGATTAGATCTGCCGATACTATAATGCACCTTGTATCTTCTGTGCAAAACCGGTCGAGAGAGGCGATCATTTTATCTCGGTGGAGGGAGTGAAGGTACCCGATCTCCGTTTTGCCGAAGATAAGAGTCCTGTCAGGCATACCTGTATTGAGATCACCATCAGTGGATAGCCCCGGTTTCTGGACGCGCGGCAAACCGATTTGTTTGTCGAGGCCCTCTATTCCTGCCGTGAGTTCCACTTTCATCTCCGTAGAAAGTTCCGCAAGAAGTTCGGCAACAGTTATTTGTTTATATGATATCTTTTCTTCTTCGCTCATTTCTCTCCGGGGGAATGGTACAGTTCCATCAATTTGTTATAAAGCTGATTCGCCGTAGCAACGTCGTTCAGCAGATTTTTTATTGACACTCGTTCGATCAACCGCGCCGTTTCGGCCAAAAAATAGATATGATTGTCTGTCTCTTTTGCGGGCGCAAGTTCTAGAAAAAACAGATGCAGTTTCTTTTTCACCGCCCGCCCTTTTATCCCTTTCAGGGATAGTCCGATGGACAGCTGGATATCTTTTTCGCTTTTCATACGCAGATGAGGTATAAAAATGCCAGGGGAGATATTGAACGCCGATTCGTCGGCATCCATCAATTCTGCTATGATATCATCAATGTCTTTCGGAAGTTTATCCCTCTTCAGCGCTGTGATGAGCTCCAGGTACGCTTCGGATAAAGATTCTGCCTTCATAGGGCAGATGAAATGTTCGAGTGAGAAATATTTTCTTAAGTCCAAGAGAATATCACATTTCAGGCCTGGGATTTATTTTTGCGGCTCGATCAGCCCATGATTGCCGTCTTTTCTCTTATATATAACGTTGATTTTATCGTTTGCCGCGCTCCGAAATACTAAAAAAATGTCATCAGACATGCTCAGACGCACCGAAGCCTCATCGATATGAAGTGGTTTCAAACTGAATCCTTTATAAGGAATAATTGATGGCGTGGAAGAACTCGCCGGCTCCTTTTCAGCTGAAAGCAAGCCCTGTTTTTCGACTTTTTCTTTCCTATGCAATGAAATGATTTTTTTCCGTTTTCTTCGAGCCTGTTTTTTAATTTTATCGAAGGCAGTGTTTATAGCGGCATACATGTCGGTTGTTTCTTCGACAGATGTATACATGCCGTTATCCGTATGAATGCTGAGTTCTGCAAGGTTGCGGTATTTTTGAACGGTGAGTATAAGTGTCACCTCGTCAATTTTTGGGAAAAATTTGGTTATTTTTTTCAAATTATTTTCAACATAAGAGCGGATGGCTGGAGTAATTTCAATTTTTTTTCCTGTAATCTCAAGGTTCATTTTTCACCTCGCTATTCAAATTGTTTTTTTCTTGTATTGGAGGAAGGGATATTCATTTCCTCCCTGTATTTCGCGATGGTCCTACGGGCGATTCTTAATCCTTCCTTCGTTAAGATATCCATTATCGCGGCATCACTCAGCGTCTTGTTGTGACTTTCGTTTTGTATCAGATCTTTGATCTTCCTTTTCACAATCAGCGAAGATATATCATCCCCCCGATCAGAAGAGACACCGCGCTGGAAAAAATATCTCAGCTCGAAAACGCCCAGGGGAGTGTGCATGTATTTGTTGTTTACAACACGGCTGATGGTTGATTCGTGCAATCCCACATCGAGCGCGACATCGCTAAGAACCATCGGTTTAAGGTGCTTTTCTCCATATCGGAAAAAATCAATCTGTTGGCGTAGAATGCTTTCTGTTACTCTGTAAATCGTTTTTTGCCTCAAGTCGAAACTCTTCAGCAGCCAAACGGCGGATTTCATTTTTTCGCGGATGTAGTCTGCCGCGTCCTTGTCGCCGACGGATTTAAGCGCGCCAAGCTTCTGATAAAATGAATTGATCCTGAGCTTTGGCATCCCATCGTCATTGATTTTCACCTTGAATTCGTTAATTTCTTTGACTATATAGACTTCCGGTTCGATATAGACAATACGCTCAACATTATATTTCAGGCCGGGCTTCGGATCCAGTTGCTTTATAATTTCGATCTTTTCCTTGAGTTGGTCCTTGTTGATGTTTAGAATTTTTTGAATCGCTTCGTAATTGTGATCCTGCACGTGTTCGAGATGATTTTCAATTATCGTTACGCAGTCTTTGTCTTTTATTCCCAGGTATTCTAACTGCAGCAGAAGGCATTCTTTAAGATCGAAGGCGGCGATACCCATCGGATCGAAGCTCCGGACCAATTTAAGCGCTTTTTTTACGGTCTCTGCACTGAATTCCGTGTCCATCGCCACGATCTCTTCGATTGTTGCGCGCAGATAACCTTCCTCATTCAGATTTCCGATTATGGCGTGTCCGATTTTTTTCAACAATTCGTCGCTTGTGCTCAATTCCAGCTGCCAGATGAGATGATCTGATAGGGATGTGGGTTTTGTCAGACTGTTTTCGAAGGATGTGTGGTCTTCATTTTCATATCTCTCGTATTGCCTTTTTATTGGCCCGGAGTCCAGATAGTCCGCAAAAAACTCCTCGATATCAATTTTTTCGAACGGGTCATCTTTTTTTTGCTTCTGATTATCTTCGGATGAAGCTTCCTGGAAATTGTCTCCGGTGGGTGTGTCCGTGGATTCCTGCGTTGCGGTCTCTTCAGTGCCGATCTCGAGCACAACGTTCTCCTGCAGCTCGGTTTGAACGAGCGCTTCGATTTCAAGTTTATTCATCTGCAGCATTTTGATGGATTGTTGCAGAGCAGGCGTAATAACAAGTCTTTGTGATAGTTTGGGCGTTAACTGCTGTTTTAAAGCCATAGTTAAAGCTGGAACTCCTTGCCCAGATATTTATCTCTTACTTGAGCATCGCTTGCCAGTTGCTGTGGGGTCCCAGAGCGAAAGATTGCTCCCTCTGTAATTATATACGCCCGGTCGGTGATTTTCAACGTTTCCCGAACATTATGGTCGGTTATAAGGATTCCGATCCCCTTTTCCCGGAGCATTTTAATAATCTTCTGAAGATCCGCTACAGCCAGCGGATCTATACCGGCAAACGGTTCATCCAGTAGTATAAAGGACGGGGATAGCACGAGCGCACGAGCCACCTCCACTCGTCTTCTTTCCCCGCCGGAAAGCTGATATCCTTTGTTCTTCCTCACGAGGTCGAGGTTGAGCTCTCCCAAAATTTGGTCGGTTCTTTTATTCCGTTCCTGGGCGCTAATGTTGAGCGTTTCCATTATTGCCAGGATGTTTTCCTCGACCGTCATCCTTCGGAAGATTGAGGCCTCCTGTGGGAGATAGCTTATCCCTTTTTTCGCTCTGATATACATCGGCAGCTCGGTGATATTCATCTCGCCGAGAAAGATATTTCCTTTGTCCGGGGGGATAAGGCCGACAAGCATATAGAATGTCGTTGTTTTTCCGGCGCCGTTCGGTCCGAGGAGACCGACGATTTCCCCCTGCCTGATCTGAATGGTTACCTCGTTTACGACCCTTCTTCTCTGGTATATCTTTACCAAGCCGTCGGTGTGGAGAGTTCCGTTACCGTTAAAAGATTTTTTCCAATTCATTTCTTCTTTTTATCTTCCCGATCGCCCTTCGCCTTATTTTCAGTCTTCCAAACCGCCTCAATTCTTTCTCCAGGGAGGCTTTTGATGTTTATGATATCACCCGATGATGTGAAGGTCAATTCACGGGCGATGATAAAGGGTTTACCCATTGAAAAGAGAATTACCTTCGATCCTTTTAAGGTTATCAAGTCCTTTTCATAGTCATAATGAAGATATTCCGAACTGGATTCGTATGGGAGTTTCTTGAAAGCTGCATTTCCCGTGGCTTCGGTTATAACAGGCTCGGTGATTCTTTCTTTGAACTTGTATTCGATTTTTTCGCCCTTTATTTCCTCGCCCGATGAACGAAGAACCCGCGCCTTTTCTTCCAGCAGTATGCGGTTGTTGTTTTCGTCTATGGTCGCTTTATCGCAGACAAAGTCCAGGTATTTTTCCTCTTCAACAACCGATGGTTTTTGATGTTCGTTCTCTGGTCTTTTTTGTCCGACTCCGGATGGGGATGAAGCTTTCGCGGTTTTTTCTCCGGGAGGGTTAAGGCCTGAATTTCCGGAAGTGGGCGGAGCGCCGTTTTCTTTATCATAGATGCGCCCTTTTGTTTTGCCTTTCGCAATCATTAGCTTTGATTTATGGTTTAATTCGATGGAATCGGAAAAAATCTTGCTTCTTTCCTGATAGATTTTTACACTTCCTTTGTAGATTGAGGTATTTGTCCCGGCACTGTAGGTCATTGCGGATGCGTTTATATAGATATATTCGTTTTCGTTGAATACCTTGTTCGCCTTATTCGTATTTTTAATCCTGCTCACGACATTCCTTTTAAGATGCAGGATATTTTCTTGGGCGTCGAATTTGATGGATTCTGCAGCTGATACCCCGTCCTCGTGGACGAGAAGCGGACTTCCGTCGAAATCCAGCTGCGAGTCACTTGCATTATAGACCCCTGATTCGCTGTTTATGGAATAGGCAGGCTCCGCTATGTTCAATCCCCCAAGAAACAGTATCTTTGTAAAAATTCCGTCCGCGCTGAATGATCCCTCGAAAGATTCGCAGGTGATGACCCTTTTAGTCTTCCCCTGTTTTCCCATCAGTATCTGTGTCATCTCGACCTTTCCATCAGCGGTCATCTTTTCCAGTCTGGAATTTTGCTGAGAGGAAAGGATTATGAATTCATTCGAGTAGATCCTGAGTCTTTCCTTTTCATTCAAGCTGGTTTCATGGATGAACAATGATGATGGTTTGACGGTGCTGATCGCTTTGATATAGTTACCTTCATTCTCCCAGAATAAAAATTTTATAACCGGGGAAGAGATGACCTTAAGACCTTTGAAGTTGAAAGGTGATTTGTCATCTTTGTTAATTTTTGGCTCACCAGGGGTTGCCGCGGTCTCTTTGAAACACATACGCGCGTCTTCGAGTATATCGAAGGATAAAAGCTTCTGTGTTCCCGGATTCATAAGGCCATGCGCGGATTTGCCGGTTAGAAATTCATCACCCCGCACCGCATAGAACCCGCCAGACAAAACGAAGTCCCCGGTGTTTGTATCGTATTCCAGCGATTGAAATGCAATATTAAGGGGATCAACCGTGCTTCCGGCGGGAGATGGGGATTCGACTGTCAGGTTAATATTGCCGGACATTGTAACTTTTCCAAGCACGCTGTTGTATAGAAACGTCTCTGCGGAACCTGAAGCGTTTTTGCCGCCGAATGTTACCGGAGTTTCAGAATCCAGCGTTCCGCCCTGACGGTAAATCAATGAAGATGAAGAGATATACCAACCGCTGGCAAGCTCGCATTTAACCGCGCCTGTCATCCTGATCTGCGTAAAAGTCTCGATGTCGCCGGAAGTCTCGAGAATCGCCCTGTCTCCGCTGATTTCAATTCCGGAATTACCGCTTTTTTTCTTGAATATAAAGTTGCTAAAAACCTGTATTTCTTTCTGAGGCGAATTCTTGTCTTTTAACACTTCCATTTCTTTGGCAGATAGTTGATGCTCCCCCCATTCTATTGAAGGGTCTTTCATAATCAATGAGCGGCCGGGTTTCTTCAATTCATTCATTTCAGGGACCCGAAGCTCGGCTTCATCTTCGCTGAAGAAGTAAAAGACGATCACGGCGATGATCACCACAATCAGAAAAACAAAAATGGCTCTTAATAATTTGAATCTTAACATATCTGAATTTCAATTATATTTCCAAACATTCAAAAAGACTATCATGTTTTAGGGGGAGCTGCGAACTTAAGTTCACAAATCATCCCAGCTTATGATTTGGAGAGAAAAAAATCGCAAATCGCTTTCAAGACACAATTTGGGCAACCCGGTTTTCGCGCGCGGCATACCTCTCTCCCATGGCGAATAACATTCATATGCATCGAGATGCCTATGCCGTCTGGAATTAAATCTTTTAAAAAATAAAAGGCCTTTTCGGCAGTTTTTGATTCCGGCAGATTTCCGATTCTCTTCATCACCCTGAAAACGTGAGTATCTACCGGAAAAATGTCTCTCTTACAGGCAAAAGCAAGCGTGACGGCTATTGTTTTCACGCCAATACCTTTTACCCCTCGGAATGCCCTTAGCGCTTCATCAGTTTCCATTTTACATAAAAAACCGCAATCCAGTGTCCCATAGTTCGCCTCAAGCCATTCCAAGAGCGCCAATATATAACCGGCTTTAATTCTTCCCAGTCCGCCGGTTTTTATCACCTCGGCGATGGTTTCCCGCTTCGCGGATGAGAGTTCTTCCGCGGTGGGGAAATGGCTTCTCAGGTTGTCGAAAGCTCTGCCGCTGTTCCTGTCATTTGTATTCTGGGATAGAATCGTCAGGATCATCTCATCGAGGACCGAAAGAGGCCGCCTCTCCCCAATATCAGGCTCGCCGTAATGTCGCCGAAGGATTTTTTCCATCTCGGCGATTTTTCTCCTAATCTCCGGGTTATTCATAATTTCTTTCAGAATATTTCATTATGTTATAAAATCGCAGATGATTTCAATCAAGTCAATGTGGTATTTTAACGAACGAGGTGTTTTGTGTTTTTATTAAAAGCCTCGGAAATGAGAGAGGCGGACCGTTATACTATCGAAAAAGTGGGGATACCCGGCATTGTTTTGATGGAAAACGCCGGTATCGCTGTTGTGCGGGCTCTGGACGAGGCGTTTCCTCCTGAAGATCAAAGAAAGATTCTTGTTTTCTGCGGCAAGGGTAATAACGGGGGAGACGGTTTTGTTATAGCGCGCCACCTTTTTCTTTCCGGCGACGATGTCGAGGTTATTCTTTTGTCCGGGAAGGAGCAGCTTAGCGGTGATGCGGCAGCCAATATGAAAATCGCCGACGCGCTGGGAATTCCGATTGCAGAGATTACGAAGATCGCCGATTTCGAGAAAATGAACGTTTCTTTAAATGATTTTGATGTCATTATAGACGCGCTGCTCGGAACCGGAATACAAAAACCCGCGGAAGGGCTCTATGCATATGTAATCGAGCTTATAAACGGCTGCGTATCTTTCGTCGTGTCTGTTGATCTTCCCTCCGGGCTGCCGACGGACACAGGGGATCTAATAGGCCCGGCTGTGGAAGCGGATCTTACGGTAACATTCGGTTATCCCAAGATATGCCATGTTTTGCCTCCGGCGGATGATCAATGCGGAGAGCTTGTGATCGCCGATATCTGCATCCCGGAAGAAGCGGTGAGATTTGAGAAAGAGAGAAGAGAGATCATAACCGCCGAATCGCTCGATGGAATAATACAGCCGAGGCTGCCTGACAGTCATAAGGGCGATTATGGACACCTTCTGGTCATCGCCGGAAGCATGGGCAAACTGGGCGCGTCTGTGATGGCGGCAAGGAGCGCAAGTAGAAGCGGCACCGGCCTGGTAACCGTAGCGGCTCCGTCTTCATGCGTCCCGGTAATCCAGTCGAAACTGACGGAGGAGATGGCGTTTCCGCTCGAAGATGGCGGAAAAGGCATCCTGCTGGACAAAAATGCGGCGCAGTTCCCTCTCAAAGGAAAATATACGGCATACGCAATCGGCCCCGGTGTTGGCAACGAAGAGGAAACATTCAGGTTCATTCGCAAGTTATTGCCCGCCATCCCCGTCCCCGCGGTTGTAGATGCGGACGGATTAAACGCTCTTGCGGGGCATTTGGAATTATTGGGCAATGTTCAGGTTCCTCTGATTCTCACTCCGCATCCGGGGGAATTCGCAAGGCTGACCGGTCTCGATGTTTCGGGCATTCAGAAGAACAGATTGGAAGCGGCTGCGGATTTTGCTAAAAAATGGAAGGTTTATATCGTGCTGAAAGGCCACAGGACGGTCATAGCCTCTCCCGACGGTGATGTATATGTTAATCTTACGGGAAATCCGGGAATGGCAAAAGGGGGATCTGGGGATGTGCTGACCGGTATCATCGGGGGTCTTCTAGCAACCGGAGTAAGCCCATTGGATGCCGCAAGATTGGGCGTTTATCTCCACGGGCTTGCAGGCGATATCGCCATCGAGACAAAGACGGAAATCAGCCTCAGCGCGAATGACCTGATTGAAGCACTTCAGTGCGCATTCGAAACCCTATAAACAGCCGAAGAACCAGATTGCAGCTGATTAGTAAAATTATAAGCAATAGTGAAGAGGATACATTTCTCGCCGGTGAGCGGATTTCGAAAACGCTTAATGGAGGCGAACTGATAGGCATCGAAGGAGACCTTGGGGCTGGGAAAACCGTTTTTGTAAAAGGGATGGCGGCGGGGCTGGATATAGACTGGGAAGAGGCCGTTGATTCTCCGACGTTCAAGCTGATCAACAGCTATAGTGGAAGGCTTACCCTTCATCACCTCGATCTTTATCGCCTCCAGTCCGCGGAAGATGTCCTCGGCATAGGATTTTTTGATCTGTTCGATCCGCGCGCCGTGATCGCCGTCGAATGGGCTGAGAAGCTTCAGCGGTTGAACCTGCATTACGATTGCTATATCAAGATCATCCACGCAGACGATGATCGAAGAGAGCTTCTTCAGTATCAGTAAAGCATAAAAATTGTTACATCACCGGCCTCTTTCTTACAAAAATTGTAACTCACCCAAAGATTTTATTATTTTGTTTGATTCTATTTTTCTAACTGTAAGATTATAATAAGATTCTAGATTTCCTGATTTCATCTTTTGGCATAGAGTTTGCAATTACTCCTGTTATAAGTATGGAGGATAATTATGAAACAGGGTTTCACCCTGATTGAATTACTAATTGTTGTGGCGATAATCGGTATAATTGCCGCAATCGCCGTTCCGCAATTGGTAGATTATATTCAGAGGGCGCGTTGCGAAAGAACGGAGGCGGATGCAAGGACTATCGCAACATCGCTAGGGGCATACTATAACGACTATGATAAATATCCCGGCACAGGTCTTGCAACCATGATCGCTTGTCTTGAGTCGGGATATCTTGAGCTTGTCGTCCCGACTGACGGTTGGAACAACCCATGGGTCTATACGACGATAGTGGTGGGAGGAGCGCCGGATCAGAATTATTCTCTTGAAAGCTACGCAAAGGACGGCGCTCCGGGGCCGATTGGGACGAAGGATCAGATCGATCCGAACGATCCGTTGCGGCATGCGTATGACGTCGTGATTTACGTGGGTAAGTTCAGCAGCAACTGCAAGTAACTATTTCCCTTTTCAGCGGCGGGGGGTTTTAAACCGATGAAACACGAACACAAGTTATAACGTTTTTTCTCTCGATGCCATTTGCTTGCGTTTATGCCTCTGGTTGGATAATGATATTTCCGCAAACATAACCCGGAAATCCGGTGACGGTCTTATAAGAGCCTCACGCTCAGGTTTGGGACTATCTGATCTGCTTAGATCTTTCCGGCTTCTTTTCGGGAATTGAAGACCTCGACATGCTTTATTTTAAGGCGAAGATAGATTTTTAGATGATCAAGCCTATCTTCGTGTTCCTGCCCCGCATTGAATTGATAGTTTTTTTACGGATATTCTGGCAGGATAACCACCTGCAATTAAATCGGGGAGCCCAAAGCGGCTCCCCGATTTTATTCAATATCGAAATGTGTTCTAACTGGAATTAGCTGATTAGAGAATAACCCTTTATCACATGTTTTTCGTATATCCCATAGAACAAATTGATCGGAAATCCCAATCAGAAGCGATTTTCTAATTTAATTTCCCCACCACACTAAAACGATTGGTTGGCTGTAATTGTTAGCTTCGTTGGATTCTTGAATGTCGTTGTAGGGATCGACGAAAACGTAAACTGTATTGTATGAAAAATTCGGATTCACATAGTAGCGCGGTGTGTATCTGCGGAACATGGATTTATCTATTTGCACTGTGAAAATCTTTATTTCTCCCGGTCCGATGGCGCAACTTGGCGGTGTGGCGTCGAATACGTAGTAGGGACAGCTCGCGCATAAATCTTCACCGCCCATGTTAAAATTTTCCACGCTTATGATCTTCCATTTGAGAAGCGGTACGCAAGAATTAGTGTGGTTTTTAACTTCGAATGTCATGCTCCATCTGTCAACGCCGACATCGGTAACATTCGAGACATGGACTTTTAGATCGGGCAGTATGGGAGCGATAACTCCGATTATGACGGGAGTGGTATTATTTTGCTGGAGTTCTTCTTTGGAAACCACTATAGGTATTTCAAGCCTGTTGTTTTTATTGTTCTTTATCAGAAAACTGTCGGGATCGGCCTGCAGGAAAATGAGATGCTTCCCTGCAACTGCGGTCCATTGGAAAGTCACTTTTTTCTTGGCTTCGTTAACTAAGTTCGACCAGGTTCTGTTGAATATAATTGTATCATCAACACCCCCGATAATCCGCAGATCGTTGACCGGGCCATCAATCACTTGGAAAGCTGCGGTGATGGTTACAACCTGTCCTACTGATGGGGCGGCAGGATCGACGGAATAACGGGGAAGCCAGATAACGTCGAGTGCAAAGGCGGCTGAGCATAAAAACAGAATCATTACAAAGAATATGCCGAAGTTTCTCATATGTCCTCCTTAGAGAATACTTCATTATATCTATTTATAGAAATAGATATGTTAGCTACATTACGGTTTTGTATTTTTTTTCAAAGATTGAGCATTTTTTCCAGGAATTAAAGAAGATTCTCCACTCCGAGCCGGTTTCTTTATTCACGGACACCGGTGGCGATAAAGATGCTGATCCGCGCAGTCTCGCACCCGCAGCTGGAATCTGAGCAACAATCCTCGTCCGCGCATTCCACAGACACGTCCTTCAACCCGGCGAATTTAAGCCATTTGCTGACATTTTCTCTTTTGAAGCCCATCCATCGGTCAAACTGTTCTGCGCGTAGAAATTCAAAGTTATGCTCGTCGAGGTCGGTAATAACAAGCCTTCCTCCTGGTTTCAGGATGCGCGCCATTTCCTCTATCGCATTTTGCGGGGACTCGGTGTGGTGGAGATACATATTCGCGAACGCCCGGTCAACCGATGCGTCAGGGAGAAACAGGTCTTCGGACTCCCCCGTTTTGCATTCGAGAAGGATGGAGTTGTTGAATTTCCGTTTCAGTTCGGCGAGCATCACATCGGACTGATCCACCGCGATCACTCTGATGCCGAGCTTCAATAAACCTTCGGTTATAAAGCCCGTCCCTGCGCCGATGTCCGCTGCCGTCATTCCGGCTTTAACGCCGGATAATTGAATCGCTTTTTCGCGCAAACTCTCGGAAAAGAATGATTTTCGCATATCATCCCACTGGTATGCTATATCATCGAAATATTCCCTGCTCCCGGGATTTTGTTTCTCGTTATTACTCCCACAACCGGTTTTAAACGGTCCTTTGTTACTATTACCATTTAATCTACTCATCTTATTTCTCACTTATTTAAATATTCTGACTGCAGTCCTGTCATTTGAACAGGCCGCCTATAAAATCCTTCACCATACTGGAGAGGTCTCCAGCTTTCTGGAGCGAGATGCAGCAAACACGCCCGTTCTTGTACCAGGTGGAAAGGGCGAGCTTCTCGCCCGGGGTGAAACCGGCCTTTTCGCGCACCTCTTTCGGTATAACCATTTGCCCCCGCTCGTCCATTGTAATGATAGCCTCCACCTTGCAGTATTCATCGGTTGCGCTTTTATCTTCCATTGCTTGCATATCTTGTTCGCTTATTTCTTTTGCCATTTCAATCCTTCTCGTCAGCACATTCTGATATATCAGAATATACTGATTAATATAATCCTTCTGAATCTATTTGTCAAAGGAGCATAGTTATCTATTATCAAATCGCATTTCTAATTGCAAATCTGGATACAACCGTTACTGCATTAGAGTTTGACAACGATTATTTCCGTCTTGGAATTATTTTATTCTTATATTCGTATAAAAATTGTCGGCATTCCCATTATTAAGGAGTATAAGAAATGATAAAAAATGTGGGTGGGTTTGACAGAATCTTCAGGATTGTCGTCGGAGCGGCGATAATCGCCGTAGGCATTATTTACAAAAGCTGGTGGGGGGGGAAAGGACACCGGGGGCAGCCGTGAAAGCGGCTCGGACGCATGGAAAGCTTATATGCGCCGGCAGACATGTACGATAAATTGGGACAACAACGTATCTTTTGCTCAGGGTATTGATTTTAAAACTGATTGAGCCCGGCCAGAAAAAGCACCATACCGGGTTTTAGCCCTGCAAATAGAGCCGAAAAGAGCTCGACTGCCTATAACAATATAAATTCGACAATAAATTTAACCTTGCTTCTACTGCAGCATCTAATCAAATGGACGAATTTTAAATAATCTGTAATAAAATGGAGATCGAATTATGAAAAATAGGATTGCATTGCCTCTGATTGTTTTAGCTCTGATATCATTTTCAATTAGCGTTGCAGGCAAACCAGTTTATCAGATGCGGGGATCTGAAGACGATATTCAGAAAAAAGAAGCTCCGCCGCTTGAAGACCGTTTGAAAAAATTATATGAGGACCTTGAGCTCTCGAATGAACAAAAAACGAAGATCTCGGAACTTGTCAAGCAGCTGTTGTATTTCTACATCGAATATCATAAAGAAGCTGATGATCTGCGGTTGACACAAGAGGAATTGAAATACTCTCCTTACACAACCAGGGAAGAATATAACTCAAAGATAGACAAGTTCACGGTGCTTGAGATTCAATGGCAAAAATCCCGGTTGGACCATTTTTTCGCTGTAAAAGAAATTCTTGATTCCGGCCAGTGGGAAGATTTCACCGATGAATATTTCGAAACCAAACCGTTCGATACAGCTGAACCCGGTTTTGGCAGATCGGGAGAAAACGACGGAAGGATGCCCGGAGGCATGAGGCCGCCGGATGGCGGTAGCGAGGGCGCTCCCCCCGATATGGGCAGCTCCGGCGGAGCAAACAGGGGATTTGGAGGAATGCGCGGAGGCAGCCCACGCGATATGAAAAAACTTGGCGTTTATGCGATGTTCGATCTTTCGAACGATCAGAGGGATGTAATAAAAAGAATCCTGGACGAACTTAATTCTGAAAAAGATAAAGTGGATGAAATATTGGAAAATATGGATGAAGATATAGAATTGCAGCAAACTCAAGAACCGTCCGATGAAACATCCGTTTTCCAAAAGATCGAACAACGTGAACAGAAGGAAGGCGATTGGGAGAAGATATCTTTTTCATATCATATGCGGATTATGCAAATACTCACAACCGATCAAAAAAACGAAATATACGATAGAATGATGGAAATGCTGGATAGAATGAAATCCCGCCGTGAGAATCCCCCGATGATGGAACCTCGATATAATTAATGCTATCTTCCTACGTACATTTTCGGCGAAAATTATAAAACCGGCGCTGGCGTATTGCCCGCGCCGGAATTATCCATTAGACCGTCATCACCCAACTTGGCAATGAGAATAATCAATTCTCCTCGCTCTCCATTCCTGCTTAAAACCTTAGCAGATAGCTTGCCTTGAAAAAAAAGCTCTGGCGGGTTTGATACCATTCGGCCAGTTCAGATCCGCTCAGCCATTCCTTGTTTGTCTTGTCCCATTCGAGATCGTTATGCAGAGAGCCGTAACCCAAGTGCAGGACCGTTCCCGGAATCAATGTGAAGGATGCGAGAAGGTCAGTCAGGACTATCTTCTGGGAGCTGTCATACTGGACTACCGCGCGGAGGAACAGGTACTCGTTGAATTGGTAGGTAGAACGCGAGCGGAATATATCCACGTTGTATAAACGCTCTCCGTTATCCGCCCGGTCAAACTCCTGCCGCTGATAATAAAAAGATTGGGTAAGGTTTTCATTCGGTTGAAGATCAACATAAGCGACATAAGAACGCCTCTTGCCGCCGAGCGGTTCTTCCGTGTCATAATAAATGCTGTCGCCCAAGCGGATGCTGCCGCCGACTGTCAGCCAGTTCGCGGGCGATATATCGCCCTGGCCAAGAAAATATGCTCCCTTGAAGGTCTGGTTTACCCAGTATTCCTGGAACTGCCGGTAGTCGAGTCCTAAGAAACCCTGGCGTGTAAAGTTGCAGCGCAGCGCGAGAAAGTAGAAATAATCGTCCTGTCCGGTGACCAAATCGTGGAGATAATACCCGTAGATAAACGGATTGATCTTCTTCAGCCAGGAGACCTTCTCAGGATCCGGATAGAAATTCGGTCCTATGTAGCCCATTATCTGTGAAAATCCTACCCGGCTGTAAAAGGCTGTATCCATCCGGAAGTCTTCGTCATAATACTCATAAAGTAACTGCGCGTCGAAAGGCTTGTCGGAATAATTGTAGCCGACGGTCAGTGCAACGCCGTCGTAATCGGTCCCGTCTTTGGTCGTGCTGTAGAGCAGGTTGCCCATCACGTTGTGGCTCTCCGCCCTGAAATTGAAATCTCCGCCGATCACTTTATTCGATACGCCGGCAAAATCTCTTGCCGTGAAAATACCGCCGATGTAATTCTCCCCCCCGATAGCAAGCTTCGCTCTCCCGATATAAAACAAAGCATTCTTGCCCTCGTCAGGATTTTCCTCGCCGTCGTCCCATTCCTTCCCGGGCCAGGCATCGCCGGCGGCAAGAAGAGAATAATTCAATGATCCTGCCTCGCCCTGGAGTTTTAATCCCCAGTCTGGGTCTATGATGCGCCGTGTATGTACGGCTGTGTACATATTGCCGTCGCCGCCCGTCCCGGCGAGGTTGAAGACATTATTAATCTCCATAAAGAAGGGGCGTTTCTCGGAGTAAAAAATCGGATACCGCTGATTGACCACCACCTGGAATTCGTCGCTTTCCACCTGGCTGAAATCCGGATTGATGGTAGCTTCGACGGTCATCGTGGAAGAAATTCCATAGGTAAACCCAACGCCGAAATCCGCGCTGTCGTCCGCGTCCGACCATTTGTCGGGCGTTTCCCTGTCCAATATGGCGCTGTACGTGAAAGAAGGCAGAACTTCTAGCTTGAGTTCACTATTCAATTCCCCATATACCAATTGGGCCATTTGGTTGAATACCCCTTCCGACGCCTCCATCTTCGGCCAGCTGCCGCTCATTCCCGTCCTGCTTACGCGGCGGACAAAAGCGACGTTCATCGTAACGTCCTTGCCGTTGCTGTATCGAATACTTTTCAGAGGGATATGATACTCCACGATGTATCCGTCCTCGACCAGCTTGCCGCCGCTGTTCCATACCCAGTCCGGGGCGGTATCATCATTGCCGGTATTTTTCAAATACAGATCGGATTGAACTCCGAGCGGGTTCAGGATAAATTCGTATCCGTACTGTTTATTCCCTATGGTATCTATAACTATCCCGACCCAGTCGTCCGTGAAGGCCGAATCGCGTTTCGCCATCGTGGCTTTTATTTTATCAGGCTCGGCGTCCCGGCAGTAAAAAGCGAAATAAAGGTTATGAAGATCGTATGCCGCATAAACCTTTGTTTTTTGAGGCAATACCTCGCCCCAGTTCGGTTGATACGTCACGAAATCCTCTTCGAGGATAGGCCCGCTCTGCCATGCCTCATCGTCGAGAACGCCGTCCAATTTCGGTGGGGTCTTCGTGAATACAGGCCGAAGAATCTTTTTAGCAATTTCGGATTGGTTTTCCGCAGCATAAGCAAAAAAGCCGTTAACTATAAATACAATCGCTATTAACCCAATAAACACCCTATTTTTCATATCTATATCTCCTTACTTATCCACATTCATTATTAAAGACGAAAGTTTTCATAAAAAGTTGACTGGTGTCTAAGCATTTTTCAGCGATCTTTTCCGATAATAGAAGCTTGTGAAATTCAAACGAGAAAAAAGATTTCCGAGGGAAACCCGGTGATTCTGTGTCCTCGCATGGAAAAAGGAACACTTTTTACTTGACAATATAGTGTAATATTATTATATTAGATAATATGTTGGGAGGGTAATGATGTCAAAAGTAAAGATAAACTATAATCTTCACGCAAAAACACCGGCCTTTACTGTAGATTGGAATTCAAAGCGATTTCCCATTACGGACAAAATGAAGGCTGCAATTCGTGAAGGCAGCGCGATCGCTCTAGTTCACGGTATAGGCGACCAAAAAATCGGGGACACCTTGCTGAATTTTTGCAAAAACCTATATCAATATTACTTTCCAAAAAGGAATATTTTCAAGTCAGCCTGGAACTTCATTTTAGGAAGAAAAACAAATCAGAAAAATTTCTATCAACTTGTTTTTTCCTTCAATGATGACGGGCTGCATAGAGCTTTCACAGAATGGCTCGATACATACTTACCGATGAATCCAATTCGGAAGATTATTTATAAAATCAGTAAATTGTTCAACAAAGCAAATAAAAGTTTTTTCTCCGTCAAAAAGGAGTCCGATTATAAAAATGCAGGTTACGAATATGCCGATATACAAATAATAAAAAATAATAAAAAAGGACTTCACGATACCATAGTATTCAGAGCCTATGAAGTTTATTGGGCCGACAGATTCAAGGCTCCCGATTGGCTCTACGTTTGGTCTATGTTCGGCTCTTCGCTTATCTCCCTTTTTAAGAAATTAGATATCCGAAGACCGTTCCATTTTGTCGGCTGCTTACTTTTGGATTTGTATCTGTTACTGGCTTTTATCCCGATCTCTGTTACTTTTCTCTATGTATGGGGAATGTATTCGATAATTCACGTTCTGGGAAACCCGAAAAAATTTAAAAACATTCTATTATTCCCGTGGTTTAAAAAAATGTTCGAAAAGTATATCGGAGATATTTCCGTTTACGTTGAGAGCCCCTCAGACGCAAAAGAAGTAAGAAAGGTTCTGCAAGATTTTTTAGCGCGGTTCGAAGGATTAAAATGGGATGAATACGATAGAAAGTATGAAAAAAGAAAAAAAGAAGAAGACTTCCTACATGCCTCATTTGGCACAATGAAAAAAACGAATAGATTCAAGTATCTGTCCATCATCGCGCATTCTTTTGGTACAGTCGTTTCATTCGAAGTGTTATCGAAATTCGATGACGATCCGATTGCACAGAGGATAACAAAGAGGATCAGGAGTTTCATCTGCACCGGCTCACCGCTCGAAAGGATAAGGTATTTCTGGGGGGACAAAAAGAGCCGTTTCGGATACGAACTCAAGAATAACCTGGCCTATAATTGGTATAATTTTTGGGATATCGCGGATCCTGTTTCAACTAAAATAAATACTTTTGATCCTCACCCGACGAATTCGATCTGTTTCAATGAATTTCTCAAATTTATTATCCCTTTTTCCCATAACAATTACCTGAAAAACCATCTTGTGATGAACCGGATATTGGATAAATCTCTCGGTCCGAAGTTCGCTCCTTTCCTGAAAAGATCACTTGTGAGCGAAACCGGAAGATATAACCCCTTTAGGCTGTTTAAAAATCCTTTTAAGATAGTTTATACCTTTTCCTTATACTCGTCGATTCTGATTGGATTAGGCCTTTTAGGTGGTTTTTGTGTTAAAATCATTATTGAGCTGTTATCCGGCCCTGCTAAGAATGTTTATGACGCGATTGTGAACTCTCAAATCATTCAAAAACTGTTTTGATAATGTATTAAAAATGGCAAGTAAATAATCTATACAATTGGAAGATATCCGGTCGATCTGGAAAAATAGAGCATTACATAGCTGACAGAGTTGTTCTTCTGTCGATAATCCCTTAATCTGAAATGCCCGATGAAGCATAGCTCAATCGGAAAAATCTTATCACGATCCTGCCCTGGGATTTTTGCCTTAAAATATATTTGTCCATTTTGCGGTTGCGGGTTTCGAAATGCCGGATAATATTTATGGTAGGATAAAATATTATTACGAAAAGGGGTTTTAAGATGAACCAGGCGATGCCGGACAACAAGGTTTTATATAAAGCGCTGCTGGCAAAGGACAGCAGCTTCGACGGCGTGTATTACGTTGGTGTGAAGACTACAGGCATATTCTGCCGGCTCACCTGCACGGCGAGGAAACCGAAGGAAGAGAACGTGGAATTCTTCCCCTCTACCCGCGACGCGCTGCTCTACGGCTACCGGCCTTGCAGGATTTGCGAACCGCTTCTGAACAGCGGTGAGGCTCCGGATTGGCTGAAACCGCTCCTCGAGGAGATTCATAAGAATCCGGATATCAGGCTGAACGACGCTGCTCTCAGGGCGCGTGGATTGGAACCGGCGCGGGTGCGAAGATGGTTCAAGAAACATCACGGGATGACCTTCCAGGCTTACCTCCGAACCCTGCGAATCAGCGGTGCGTTCGGCAGGATCAGGCAGGGCGGCAAGGTCATTGACGCGGCGTTCGAATCCGGCTACGAATCCCTTTCCGGCTTCGCGGATTCGTTCAAGAAGACAACCGGCATCCCGCCGAGCAAGAGCACGGATAAGCAGCTCATAAATATCACCAGAATCCCCACACCGCTGGGTCCGATGCTCGCCGGAGCAACCGATGATGGCGTCTGCCTCCTTGAATTCGTCGACCGGCGGATGATCGAGACACAGCTGAAGCGGCTTAAAAAATATATAAACGCCGAACTCCTCAGCGGAAAGAACCGGCATTTCGACGCGCTTGAAAAACAGCTCAAGGAATATTTTGATGGGCGGAGAAAAGAATTCGACATCCCGCTCGTCCTCCCCGGCACGCCGTTCCAGAAGAAAGCTTGGGATGCGCTGATGAAAATCCCCTACGGAGAGACCCGCTCATATTCCGAGCAGGCAAAGGCTATCGGCAATCCGAAAGCCGTGCGCGCCGTGGCGAAGGCGAACGGCGACAACCGCATCGGCATCATCATCCCCTGCCACCGGGTGATCGGCAGCAACGGCGAACTCACCGGCTACGGCGGCGGCCTCTGGAGAAAAAGGCATCTTCTTGATCTAGAAACGGGAAAGATTAAGCATTGATTTGAATTTTACTGATTTATTAAAATTGCTTTGGATTGGGTAAGATGACCCATTTTGATACTTCTTTTCTTCTACCATCATATAATATTGTGACTCCTTTTTTAATAGGTGCAAATAATATAGATGATATGCTGAATATCTCTGTAAAATTAATCGCATAAAACCAACTATTTTCCATCCACTGCGAAACGCTTAGAGATGGAGACATCATAGGGATTTTAATACTATTATCATCTCCATTTGATCTATATATTTTGAAATAATTGATATTAATACCATTATCTAAGCAGTGGTTTATTTTATCTCTAATTTTTACAATGTTTTTTATCCATTCTGAACTATCTATTATCACTTTTATCAGTATTTTCCCTTTATGTTTTAAATTAACTGGCACGTTATTTTGCAAAGCTTTTATAACGCCACTGCCCTCATTTGAAAAAGTTCCTAAATTCCAACATTTATTCCCCAGAATTACTTTAAGGATTTTTACTTGATGATCTAAAAGACTTTTTATTTGAACCACGAATTCGTCGAATTCAATATATAAATCTGAAGATGTGTCAATTGTGTCTAGGATTTTAACATTCAATATGGCCTTTTTTTCAATTTCTTTATAATTATTTAAATGATTATAAATTGCAGCAAGCTTGCGAAGAATCACGAAAAATAAATTGAACAAATCATCAAATTGAAAATCAGTAAGAGTAAGATGCTTAATTGTATCGAAAGCTGGAATTGCAACTTTATTAAGGATCAGTTGATCTGGATGAGGGTCTCGAAATACATTATCCCATTTATTCATAAAATTAATATTTGTTTGCTTTGTAGTTGTACATCAAATGACAATTCAAACTATGTAATTATCCCTGGATAAAGATATATTTTAGTAATTATTCTGACCTTTCTAAAGCTTTCCTTAATTTATTAGGAGATCCCCATCCCTCCTAATCAAATTTTCGTGTCGATTCCAGTTGATGTGTAAAATTATTTAGGAGATCTTTTACTTTTTTTTCTTTGTCTTTGCATGCTTCTTGACAATTTTTTAAGTATTTCTTATTGAATGAATGATCCATGTAGTATGATCCTGCGCATTCCATATAGTCTTCTAAAGATTTTTCAAGTTCGTTCCATGTGCTAGATAATTTATGATCACCGGCGTGGTAGTAGCCAATTAAAAATCTAAGTTTTAAACTTTCTCTGGCAAGCTTAGCAATTGATTTATTATAATTTTCCCTAATACTAAATCTTTGATCTTCAATTTTTTTTCTGTCCTTACCAGAATAAATTTTCGGATTATAAGATTCTTCATTAATATTAATGAGTTCCGAAGCAGAAAAAATGCTTTCTCCAGTAATTTCGTATATATTTTGAATGAAAGATTTTTCCTGACTTTGATATTCCTTGTAAGCGAGAAGATCTTGACTATGTTGATTTTTCATCATTTCCTGTTGAAATTCTCTATCCTTTAATCCTTTTTGAATAGTGAAATTTATCCATTGTCCGAGCAAGCCCCCGATTAATACTGTAATGATTGTTGTCCCCCCTGATGATTCCAAAATAAACCGCCAGAACGGTTTACTTTGATAATCATCTCCATTGCGTGAAATTCGTTTTTTATTTTTCACAGTAGAATCCCTTTCCCTTATATTTACTTTTTTCTTGATTGAATCCTTTTAAAGATCTCTCAAAATGATTAAATATCCATTATTAACTTTGTGTGTTCCGATTGTGATGGATCCTGGATTCCTATTCATTAATTTCTTGATTGTATTTACACTTACAATATTTATAATATCAACTTTTTCGTTAACATTACAGCAACCCTTTTCAAAGATAAAATAACTTTTATTCTTTTCAACGGGGATGATACCAATCAACCTTTTATTCTGTGATTTTTTTTCAAATAAAAATACTTTTAACTCTTTTTCATTAACGCAAAAATATTCTTGTACTTCAGTTTCCCCTTCTGCCAGGTCTTTATTTAATTTCTCATCGCCTGGTTCGGAAGTATGAATATCTGGTTCTGCAATAGGAATTGTACTTAACTCCCCACATTGCCAGAGCAGTCCTCCGATTAATGCAGAAGTAATTATTATCCGAGCAAGTGATTTGAAAAAATACTTACAGAATTGTTTGCTTTGATAACCAACTTCATTACAAGAAATTCGTTTATTATCATTCATAAGATGACCCTCTATTAAATAGAAGTCGCTTTTATTTTTAAATTAATTGAATCCTTTTAAAAATCTCTCAAAATGATTAAATATCCATCATTGACTTTGTGTGTTCCAATTATAATGGATCTGGGATTTCTATCCATTAATCTTTTAATTGTGCTTTCACTAATAACATTTATTAAGCGAATTTTTATATTGGTATTCTTGTCCTCATTTTCAAATATAAAATAGCTAATATTATCTTTAATAGGGATTATACCAAGTAGCTTCTTTTTCTGTGATGATTTATTATCTATAAAATCTTCTAAATCCTTTTCATTCATTAAAGTTTGTTCTACTACTTCAATTTCTCTTTTTGGCAGATCTGGTGGTTTTGGTTTTAAAGTTCCTTTTATTGTTTTAATTGGTGGAACAACAGGCGGATTTGTTGGTTCACTGATAGGAATTGTTCTCAATGTAAAGTTCAATACAACTTCATTTGATTGGTATAAATAGACGTCGTCCATTTCTTCTATTGCAAAACCGGAGATTTCAACTTTTATCTTATATATGCCCGGATTAAGTTCAGATACTCGATATCTTCCTTGGCTATCTGAGGTTACTGGTTTACTGAATCCTATATTATTGCTTATAGTGATTGTTGCCCTAGGTATAGGATTATGTTTTTCATCTGTAATGGTTCCGCTTATAGTAATGAATGTTTGAGATAATCCATAATGTGAGAAAAATATTATCAACATGAATGTCAAAAGAACAAATATTTGTTCAGGGTATGTTCGCTTAATCATAATGACACCTTCTTTAATTATTCTTGTTTTAAAAAGTGCTTGTAGCATCATATATTTCTTATCTCAGGAGAGCCATTGTTAAAGCAACATCTATTGTATTTTTCAGTAAAAACGAGCTAATATTAAATAATAATCTATCTAATCATAATATAATAAATATTATTAAATTAGTCAAGGAAATACTGATCATTCATCATCGGAATCATTAGCAATTAATCTCATGGCTATTCTTATAGTTGAAAGTAATATACTATTAAGAAAGGCTTTTTTAACAGTTTACTGTATCATTATAAAATCCTTATCTTTATATCCCCTGTAGCGTTTGAGGGCAGCGTAGCCGTTGCGGCTGCCGCCGTAGTTCGTGTTTCCCTCGATGGTGTGGAAGATTTCATTTTCGGCGGCGATCACGATGCCGGTATGGTTCCAATCCCCTTCGCTTTTTATGCTCAGGAATATGGAGCCCGGAGGAATCTTTGTCTTGTCGGCGATGTCAGCCCCTTTCTTAAACAGCCCATTCCGCCGGGCGCTCAAAGCAAGGTCATCGCAGGAGGTTGATGTTTCTATGGGCAAGGGGATCTTCAACCCCTCGCATGCCTGTTTCAGGAGGAAAGATACGAATCCGGCGCACCAGTAGTACGACTTCCCTTCGCCGCCGTCCATATAGAGCCGCACCCAGGGGCCGCGGTTATCACCGCCGACCTCGCGGGGTTGTTGCGCAAGATGCTGTTCGGCATAGGCGCAGACCATCTGCCCCAGAGTCCTGTTGTTCACAGGTATCTCCGCGAGGGCGTCCTTCATCGGTTGCGCTAAAAGAGGGAAGGTATCTTTCCCCACCTTGCCGTCCACGGTTATCCCTTTCGCGCGCTGGAATTCCATAACCGCTCTTTCTGTGGCTGGGCCGAAGACGCCGTCAATCATAATGTCGAATCCGTGCAGGCAGAGCCATTCCTGCGTTAAGCGGATCTTTTTCCCTTTGCTTCCCCTTTTAATGATCCTTTTAATCTCCAGATCGTCCATAACACACCCCTCTCTTTTATATTAAAATGGAAATGCGGGTATCTTCGCCGGAAATCGGTAAACCTCTCATGATAGTGAAAGAATACTTTACAATTCGAGTAACCCGAAAACCAATGGAAAGCCATTACCGGGGACTATTATAGTCCGCTTAATAATGTTACGCAAGCAGATTTGAGTGAATATAAGAAATTGCGTATTCTCCGGATTTTCAATAATGAGATCTTTAAAAAACCAATATTCCGTCATTCCGGCCGTTGAGCCGGAAATCCGGAGGATTCTATAAATCCGGAGGATTCTATAAATCCGGAGGATTCTATAAATCCGAAGGGTTCTGTAATCTGTAAATATAAATCTTATCAATGAGATGCCGGATCCCCGCATCAAGCGCGGGGTGTGCAAGTCCGGTATGACAAGGACATAACTACCGGTTTTTTAAAGCTCTTTACTATATATTTTACAAGCCGCGCTTCAATATATGCAGAAAACAGGCCGATAGTCTCACCGGCAAATTTGCTTAAGTATATCTCGATGCTTATAATCAATGTTATGAAAATTAATAAAATTAAAGCCGTAATTTTATTCGGACTTTTAATGGCTGTTATCGCGTTTTGGTTCGTTATCAAACAATCTACGCCGGAAACCGCTTTTTTTGATTTCATAAAAAATTTTAGCAAATCCGAAAAAAATTATTGTTACGATTCCGGGACATTGAGCTATAGCATGCCTGATAATAAACTTATAATCAAACGCAACAAATCCTTAACAGAAGTGTATAAGCTTCCATATAAAACTATCATCCTTGACAGGATCAACTCATACCGGGAATCCGATTTATTTATGAATGGGGTGTTCCGTCTGATCCTGACCGATATGGAAGAAACCGGAAGTTATCTGAATTTCGAATTGGCACCAATTCACTCGAAAAAGCAGATCAGGTTTACTTTTATGGCAGGGCATGATCCACGCCTGGCGATCTTCGAAATTATCGGTTCAACATCAACCGAGATTGCATCCATTGATCTTCGGACTGAAACGAATTCAAAATATATCCTCAATATAATATTTATGGAAAGCCAAATAATCGTCTTTGACCCCTCGGAAATACTTTTTATCTGGAATAGAGATGAAATTGATCAGTTCAAACTGATTCCACCAGAGGGCAAAGGTGAAATTAATTATTCCGTCAAATTTGCCCCGCTTGCGCTCTACATAGAAAGAAGTATTACCATGAGTTTGCCGAAATTGTTTCAAAAAAATCCGGGGTTCAATTATATATCATCGCGAAAGTGGAATGGACTCTTTCCTGAGCATCTCATGACGACGGATTCCGATAGCCAGGGGTATGTGCAAAGGATTAAAATCGGGCAGGACGTAATGCCAGCCATAATAATACCATCCGGGGGAAAAATTCGATACAAAGCACAAATTCCTGAAGGCGGGAAACTTGAATTCTATCTCACCCTTCCCCCCAGAAAAACTTCATCTCTTGAAAAACGACTATTTAATGTAAGCATTTTCAATATGGATTCATCGCCGCTGAAGGTGTTCGAAATAAATGAAATAAACGCTAAAAGGACGCTCGAATCGTTTGTGCCGATAAAATTGGATCTCTCAAATTTCTCAAGTAAAAACGTGGTCATTGAATTTAGATATGAAAACGGCGGGAAGCTGAAAATCCCGGATTTTGTCTGTGTCGCCGCGCCTTCGTTGTATCCTTCTAACCGTTACGATAAACCGAATATAATACTTATCTCCCTCGACACCCTCCGGGCCGATCATCTTGGGATCTATGGCTACAAACGCAATACGACCCCGAACATAGATAAGTTTGCAGGGAAAGGAACCATGTTTGTCAATGCTATTTCAAACTCACCATGGACACTCCCTTCTCACATGAGTTTTTTAACTTCACTCTACCCCTATGAAACCGGACTCCGTCCGAGCAATACTTGGTATTCGAATTCACGTTTAGCTCCGTGGTCAAAAACCCTTGCAGAATATTTAAAGGATTCGGGCTATAAAACTTCAGCAATAACGGGTGGTTCGTACCTATCAGCTATTTATGGATATGACAAGGGGTTCGATATATACCACGAGCAACCTCATTACCAGGATAAGGACGCTGCAAGGGAAGTTAACCAGGCAATAAGCTGGATAGAAAATAATCGAACGGACAAGTTCTTTTTATTCTTTCACACCTATGAAATTCATGAGCCGTATTTGCGGGATTACTTTTGCAAAGCAGAAAACATCCACACGAACGCAAAGGACATCAAGCCTCTGATTATCGCCAAATACGACAGCGGCATCAGATATGCAGATGAAAGTATCGGAAAACTGCTTGGCGAACTCGACAGGCTGAATATTTTACAAAAAACGGCTGTGATAATAACAAGTGATCATGGTGAGAATTTTGATTTGCTGAAGACCAATAAACACGGCACATCAGGCAGTCATGGAGACACTCTTTATGATGTAGAGTTAAAAGTCCCGCTGATAATTGGAGGATATTCGGATTTTATGACTGGAAGAAAGATAACGGAACAGGTCAGTCTTGTGGATATCCTTCCCAGTATATTAGATATGATCGGCGCAGAGGCCGGCGATAAAATCCGAGGGAGAAGCTTCCTGCCTCTGATAGATAGGCGGAAGACAAAAGAATCTTATGCTTATTCGGAGGGTATTTACCGGGCAAAATATGATAAGAAGGCGCTGCGTACGAATAATTTTAAATATATTTACGACACAACGCCATTCGATGAAGAGGCCGATCCCATGCATATAAAATATGAATATTATGATGTTAAGAAGGATCCGCATGAAAAGAGGAACATTGCCCAGAATAATCGGCAACTGATCGAAAAATTAAATATACAGTTGAGAAAAATAACTTCAAGTATCCTTGCCAATTATTCGAAGCTTAACATTAGAAAACAAGTTCCGGCCGCCGACACAAAAGAGCTTCAGGAGCAATTGAAAAAACTCGGATATATTGGAAATTGATAACGAGCTGTCTCAAAGGACAAAAAAAATTAAAAAGAATCTGTTCCCTGTTCTTCAGAGCGTTAAGCAATTTCATATCAGTAATATGACGGATCTCTTCGGCAAGCCCAGGGCGGGCAAGTCCGGCATGACAAATCGCCTGAGACAGCCAAACCTTGAAATCCCTCTTGTCAGACAGCAGCATTTGGTATACAGACCGCCTTCAATAAATTGCAGGGTAACATCTTCATAGCCCTTCGATATAACACCTCGGATAATTATTAAGCACCCTGTCCGCTGGCGCTCTGTCAATCGGGGGCAGGGAGCAGGTGATCTGCAGGCTGTGTCGCAATTATAAAAAAGTCATTCTCCGGGATACTTCGAAGGGCTGCGACGGGGAATCTTCCTTTTAGTATCAATATGTTATGAACATCAAAAAATCTCATACAGCAGCAAATTTGAATTATGACACAGCCTGATCTGAAGAGACTCCTGCTCCAGCAATGGAAGCAACATATTTAGATTTAGAACAGCTAGCGGAAACCCGAAGCATTGGAGACTTCGCGGGGTATGATCTCCTGACATACCTTGCTCCGCTTCCGTCGCCGTTCTGACACATAATTCGAAGGAATGCTGGGGAAGTCTCTTAAGGGATTTTCCTGCGGTGGCTTTATTCGGAATGATGGCAGGTATTGGTTTTGCAAATGATACAATAATACACATTCATCCGCAGTTTGACGAGAGATGTTCTTTGTGCTAAATTATGCTTCCTCGGTGTGCCGGAGTGGTGAAATTGGTAGACGCAGGGGACTCAAAATCCCCCGGCCTTCGGGTCATGTGGGTTCGATTCCCTCCTCCGGCACCATATCTTTTTTAAAATCAATAAGTTAAAAATCAGCCCAAAAGACATGTGATTTTTTTACATCTAATTGATCGGGATTCATTATTAAATTCTGTCAAAGTGATTGATGATATATTTGATTAATGATATATGTACTGTTTTTGATGTTAGAGACACTTTGAGTTTGCGGTTGGAGGGATAGAGAGAGGTAATATTTGTCGCCTGTCGGGAGGTTATACCGTCTTGCTCTGTAGTCAAGGGCTGCGCTACGCCGTCTCGCTGATGTAAGCAGGCTTGTCTTTGATGGGCGCTCGTCCCTTGACTCCATCGCCTGCGTCGGCAGATTAATCGTTAGGCGACGGAAAAATCCATCCTCGCGGACTCGAAGGAGATGTCTTATGAAGGGATCACGGAAGAAAGGGCTTCCCCAATTATTTCAAACAAGAATTCCTTATATAGGAGGTTCAGTAATGAAACAGGTTAGGACTTTGATTCTAGTCGTTTTTACAGTTGTTTTTTGGGCAGAAATGTTGTTGGCGACAAACCCCAAGGTAGACCCCGCTCTAATGGAAGCTCCGGTTGCTATCGCCTGCATGCAACGCGGGGATTTGAGTTTTTTGGTGCTAAGTCCTTTGTATAAACGATATACTAAGCTAGACACAGAATCTATCGTGCTGGTCGGCCTTACTCGTCCCAAGACAGAACTCAAGAGTTATCGTGATGGAGACTATATATTTTTCGGGTCGACGGCAGATGGTACCACTTGGCTACAATTTGGCCGGAATGCCTATCAGAAGATGTTGTTCAAGGGAAAAACATCTGAGCTCAATTCATTTCAGCAAGTCGGAGAGTTATGGGCTTGCGTAATCGATGATGTCCTTTATCAAGAGAGTAATGGCACGGCTACGGCCATTGCCACGACAGAATTGCGTTCATATAAAGCAGAAAACGGAGAAGTGCGCCGGGCGCAAATGACCAAACGGATCGAGAACGATGATAAGTGGTGCTTTGAAACGCAAGATGGAAAAGTTTATCTGCAAGAAACCTCTGGCAAAATTAACCATATCGGTTGGATGGAATGGCGAGTTGTGTCGTTACCGCAAGGTGAAAAAACCTTAATGTTAATGACCAAAGGGATCAATAAAAAAGCCAAATGGTCCGGAAGGCAAGGCGGCAAAGTATATATTGAAAAGTAATAGTAGGTGAAAAGCTTGTGAATGTTAATTTGCGTTGACTTACTTTAGCGAGCAGGTTCTTCGCATCAATTCATGTTCCCCTCAGCATGCTCGATAACACTCAGAAATTCCTTGGATGCCCGTGCGATTGCTAAACAGATCGTTCTTGAGCCGCGCCCCAATTTCCTAGACCACCAGGAGGGGTACTCGACGGAAGGGCGTATTGAAGTATGCCTCGATGTGCGACTTTTCCTTGCCCAGGCTTTCCCGTCATCGCGGCGTGATGGAGCCTTCGTGTGTTGCTGTTCAAAAGAAATAAACTAACAGCAAAACAGTCCAGAATTCGCGGGCTCGCCAAAGAAATCACCACTTCAGAGGCTGGTTTATCATTGGAATTAAGAATTCTTAATTTTAATGTTCCCAAGTTTTCCATCAAGCCCATCAATAAAGGAACAATACTAATAAACAGTAATATCCGTACACTTTTATTCATAAGAATTCTCCTGCTAATTTTTTAGTTTTTCCTTTGCGAGAAACCTGTTTTTATTTTGTTCCCACCATTTTTGCCAATCTTTTTGGTTATCCTTAAAGTCAGTACCGCTCATTTTTTTCAATGTGTCCATATAGTCATAATCGGGAAAAGAGCCGCCCCAATCATAGGTGTTAATAATAAGATCAATAAACCTCGGATCGCCTATTTTTTCGAAAACCTCGCTCATCGGGAAAGAAGAATGACCTGAATACATAGTCTGAAAAATTTTAATAAGAGGTTCAACAGCTCGATCTCCCATTTTGATAATTTCATCCTTGCGATTTAAAAAATAATCTTCAAGCACCGTTTCATAATCGTCTTTCGGTTTCCATTTAAAAAACCTCAACGTTTCAAACAGGAGGGCGCTTGCATTGCCATCTTCCATTTCCTTTTTTATATATGGAACAGCGGTTTTCCCAATTTTTTTTATCTCATCCCATTTCTCAAGCATAAAATAAAACAAGACTTTTAGTTCCGTAGTTTCCGGACGCCAGTTAAAATCTTGAAGAACCATGGCGGCACGGATTCGTACATTTCTTGAATCATCTTTGAGCATTCGTGTAAGGAACGGTATATATTCCGATTCCCCAGACTTTGCTGCCATCAAAATTGCAATATGCCTTGTTTCCAAGTTTTTGCTTTGGAATAACGGTGCAAGTCTCCCGCCGGTTTTTATTTTTTCAAATTCAATAGTATTAAGCATTGTATCTAACACGACCGGGTCTTTATCATTGAGCATTTCAAGAATGAGCTCATTCGCTTGGCTTGTTTTAATATCCTTAAAAAGATAGAGTGCCAGTTTCCGAATTTTTGGATTCGGATTTTTCATCATTTTTTTCGCTTCCTGCAGCGCGAATTCTGCGTCTTTTTTTAAAATCCAAATTAGATAGTCATACTCTGTAGGATTTGAATATAGCAACTCCATCAATTTAGGAGCGATAATTTTAAGATCGAGGTCTTCGACTGCATTGATGACACGTTTTGTTATTCTGGGATCTGTATCGTCAATATACGACAGAATTTGCTGGTAATGCTCTAACGCCATTTTTTTAAGGGTAATTGAAAACCAGTTCCGCTGGCCAAAATCAGGGCCATTGTAAGCTGCAGTTATAACTGCTTCGACAGCCTGCGCTCCGAGTTGAGACAAGACATCAGAACCGAATTCTTGCATACTGAGGCGGGAATTAGGAACCTCCAAATCCGATTTATCGTTTTGCAGCAAATCAATCAGAAATGGAATCGCTTTTTGTCCTTGTGCTTTCAAGAATACTCTGTCCATTTTTACAATGGCGAATAGTATTTTTTCCATGTCAGTGAGAGGCTGCCATTCAATTTTCTCTAACAGTTCAGCAGACCGATATCTTATCTCCAACTGATTGCTTTCAAGATGATTAATAAACAAAGATGACATACTCTTATCGACAAGGTTTTCAAGGAGGGTATATATCTTATTCAATTTTTCCCCATGTGATCTATCTATCATCGCGATCAATTGCAAGAGGCTTTCTTCCTTGTATTTCTGAATTGTTTTAACATCATTTTTAGCAATCGCGATTAAAATTTTTTCATCCGTTTTTTTCGGAACATATTTAATCTTTTCAAGCCCGTCGATCGCGATTTTCTGAATAATTTCATTTGTCGAAAGCAGGTATTTCAAAAGGTAATCCGTATTTGCGGATTGCGCGAGGTTAAGTAAATATTCGTTCATTACGGTTTCGGCTTCTCTGTAACAATGGGAATAAATTTTTTCCAATTTTTCTAAAGGCAATGGACGGCCGAAATTAGCAACCGCTTTGGCCATGAAATCATCCGAATGGGAGCTGTAAGACTCAGATGCTTCCAGATAATCCATAAAAACTGGAAAAATCCTGTTATCATCCTTGATGTATGAATACTCAAAAAAGAGTTCCGGCATATCCCAATCCTGCCCGCTTTTAATAGCATCCAGAACAGCATCCAAACCGCTCTTTTCACCTATTCTAATCAATGCTACTGCAGCCGATTGTTTAACTTCGCGATCATATTTTTTAAGGCATTTGATGATATCGGGAACGGATTCCGTATCTTTCAGGTTTCCAAGAGCTGTTATTAGCATAGATTCTTGCAATTTAGATGAACTTTTTCGAAACCTTTCTCTGATCTCTTTCATATGATCAATTGCGACAATACTCAATAGTGCTCCATATTCATAACTATAGTATCCATCGTAGTTTATTAAGGCCCCGAAAACGAAATCCCTGGCCTCTTTCGTGTTAATCTTCAACAAGGCATCGAATAGATTCTTATTATCCCAAAATCTCATCTTATCTTTAGTCTCAGCGAGGGAGATGAGCTTATCAACGACTTTTGGGCCATACGAAACCACGTCGTCCCATTTTTCTGACGCTATTGAATACATAATTGCTTCATCTCCACTATTGGGAGTCCATTCCATCGAATCCAATCCCCTCGCTGCTTCTTTTCTTATGTATTCCTTTTTATTGAGCAACAATTTTACGAGCTCCCGCTGTCCGTCATTACCGCTGTTTGCTAATGATTTTATTATGTATTCACATCCACGGAAATTTTCCATATTGATGCATTCCAGTAAAAACGGCAAAGATCTTCCATCTTTATAAAAACCGAGAGATTCCAGTATGATGGGATTTAATCTTTCGTTCTCGAACCGAAGAGTGTCCATAAAGATCGAATATGCCTCATCGCTTTGCAGCTGCGCCAATAGGGGTATCACTGCTATTTTTTCGGCAATACTCCCTTTTTTGAGATACGTTAATAACTTTTTCTCAGCGGATTTGCCCAAACTTATAAGAACAGTTTCATATTTTTCTTTATCTCCTGAATAGTGAATCCCGCTTACGATGGTAACTAATATATCGATCGATGACTTGAGCGGTTGTTTGCTCAATATAGACAGACAAGTGTTGGAAAAAGCGTCCCGTGTGTTTGATGATGTCAGAAGGCTCGCAAGGAAATCGCGATTGATATCTTTCATTTTCATCAGGTTTTGGGCATATATTATCTGTTCTGGTTCGGATAAATCCCGTAACAGGTTGATATACTGATCTAGACCGTCCATCCCCATTTTTATTAGAGATGCCGAATCCTTCTTAAGATTATAATAACGGGCTTTCTCTTTAATTGCTGAAGGTTTCCACCCCATTTTTTCGAGGGCTCCAAAAGCTAATACTGCAGCATCACTATCAGATTCTAGAATTATATCAACAAGGCTGTCCTCAGCCTGGAGTCCGATTTTGCTTAGAGTATTCGCGGCAGATGTCGAATGGTTTAAGCCTTCCTTATATTTTGTTTGAGTGTTTCTATAATCCCACTCGCGTTTAATTTCATCGATCCTTTTAATCTCGTTTATTAAAGGTTTGATCGCAAGTTCTCCAAAGGGCGGAATTTCTTCCCATCTTTCAGCGGCGATCAAATACTGTATTTTATCCTCCGGTTTCCATTGATCCCAATCGGTTTTGGGCAGGCACTGGACGACTGTTTTGCGTATTGAGGGATTTGTGTCTTTAAGCATCGCTTTAAATATGTCTACGTCCTCGGTAAGCATAATCTTGGAAAAAGCTTTGATTGCTGAAACACGTATCTCTTCCCGTTCCGAATATAAATTTTGCTGATAAAAGGAACGCATATTTTCCAGCTTATACTCGCCCAGAATATTTAGTATGCAGGCTTTTACAGAATCATTTTCGGAAACCTCGAAAAGCCTTTTTAATTCAGGTGCGAGCTTTGGTCCGTATCTGACTAATACATACGCGATATCTTCGATCTGATTGACATATTCATTTTGTAAATAGTTCAATAAATATTTAGCAAGTGACATATCATCTATAGATATGTTTTCCCATTCGGAGTTTTGAATCCGCAACACATTCCTTTCGAATTCCGTGACCGGTTTCCATCCCTTTGTATTTAGGATTTCCCTCGCAAGATTGCTGATTTTCTTATCAGGAGAAAGTGAAGCGATTAGTAGAATGGTTTTAGCCTGTTCCAAAGTCTTAGTTTTGATTTTTTTTAAAATGGTCATCTGCGAACTCGAGTCCAGCTGATGCCATCTTTCAGATACAATCTCCGCTGCCTTTTTTGTGCTGTATACGCTTAAAACAGTAAGTGCCGCTTCGATTTCCTCTTTATCGGGTTTTTCAGATAATAAGGCGATCATTCTATCTTCCAATCTTGTGTCATATACATATTGACACGCTTCGATGATATCGGAGTACTCCAATGATTTCGGATTGGTAAAAATCTTCAAGAATGTATCAGCTGCTATCGAACCATAGGAGGCCACCGCGGAATAATCCTCGGAGGCAATTAAATATTGAACTTTTTCTTCATCAGTAACGGCTGTCCAACCAAGCTCCGATAGACCATAAGCGGCTTGTTCTCGAACATAGTGATTGCTCGCCAGCATCAATTTTTTAAGTGCTTCTATACCTTTTTCGCTTCCAATTATTCTCATTGCTCGAGCACAATCTTCGGAAGACCATTCGCCTCTAAGTGCGCATTTATAAAGCTGATCTATGGTTGAGGGATCTTTTAATTCTCCCAAAGCTCGAGTTGACGCTTCACTGCAGTGCCCGGAATTGTTTCCGATTTCTTTTATAAACAGATCGAGCAGAACAGCCTCTTTCATCATTCCCAGCGCCAGGATCGCATTGGCCTTTGCGTTGGAGCATTGTTCGCCTATCGCAAGTTGTTTTAATCTGTCGAAAACCCACTCCCTCGGCATAGCGGCGATGGCTTCCGCTAAAATATTACTTGGGGGATTGATATCATTGAGCTTATTTAGAAGAGCATAAGCCGCTGGTTGTCCGATTTTTCGGAAGACGCCAATCATTTTCCGTATTTCATTTTCGGATGCTCGATATTCAAAGTACTCCTTCACAAGAATTGGAATGGCAGGTTCACCAATCTTCTCGAGCCTCTCCCAATCTTCAAGAGACAAGTAATAATATGTTTTCAGCTTTAAATCTTCAGTATCCCAGTTATACTTTTTAAGTATCTTTGCTACGTTTTTCCGCTTTGCCCAATCGTAATACGTCAAGTATTCGGTCAACTTCTTGGCGGCTTCCGGTTCATTCATTATACATAAAGCACCTATCGCTCCGATTTTTTCCTCCTCCGATCCGGACTCGGCAATGGATTTCAATGAAGGAATCACCTCTCGTACTTTTAGTTCGCCCAATAATGAAAGGAAATAATAAGGAATTTTGTCTTTGTCCATTTTTTTAAATCTATCAAGAAGCTTGGAATGATCATCCTTCAGCATTTCCTTTAAAGCTGGATATGCCGCTTTCTGAAGCTCATCATCCTCGTCCGTGATAGCAAGCAGCAAGAGATCTATAGATTTGGGATCTTTTAATAACGCCAACTGGTTGATAGCATCCGCATAGTATCTCAATGTGAAGTTGCTGTCCTTGCCGTAATTATCTATTAATAGACGAAGATGTTTTACAAGATCATTCCTTTTTTCCTTGATATCAATTCTAAATAGAGCGGCAAAGGCATTATCAGATATTCCTATGTCTTTATCATCTGTTGCTTTCAGCAGAGCATTGAACGCACTTTCATCACCAATTTGACCAAGAGCCCATGTCGAATAGAAACGGATACCGAAATCTTCGGATGATAGAAATTCAATAAGCTTTGGGACCGCTTCCTTGTTTTTTAGATATCCTAATAGCCTCAAAACCGCATGCTTCATATTGCTATTGTTATTTTCATCTTCAATAACATTAATCAGATATAATATCGCTATGTTTCCGTGGTTATTGAATTTGTCGAGAACTTTATTCAATTCATTTATATTGTTTCTATCTATATGTATAAATTCTCTGACCAAATTATAAAAATCGGAATTCTCTTCTATCTTATTATTCTGGGATGAGTAACTTAAACTCATGCAAAATATTAGCCATAAGAAAATTGTCGGAATAATTTTTGTTTGAAATACTGTTTTTTTAAAGAAATAGTAAAAAACCATCATACCCTCCGGATTAGAAATACTTACCTATTTAACGATAATAACATCATCTATTACAAATAGTAATAATACATATAAAAGTATCCAGTTTTTTGGTGTCAAAAATTAGAACAGGGTTATTTTTCTGCAAAGAGATTTTTTACCGTAACATTACCCGCCAGATCTTTTACGGTGAGAATATAATCATGCGGTTTTTTTTCATCAAATTCAGCAATAAATTCAGCGCTACTTCGATTTATTCGATTAATTCTATAATCTCCATTAAAGTCGAACTTTAAACTATTAAATGGTGTACCAATATCACTAATAATCGTACTTATCGTATGATTTTCATAATCTATTTGAATTTGATCTATCAAAGGTTTTCCAAAATTGATAATCATCAGCTTAGCTTTATTTTCTTCAAATTTATGTGTATTTATAATATGAACTTTTATAAAAAAAGTACCCACAGTAAAATCCGGATTATTTTTTAGGATGAAACCATTTTCAGTGTAATTCTCGAAGTCGTCGACTAAGCTTAATTCTTTAAAATACATTTGCCCTGCTTTTAACTGTGGATCAATCAAATGATTTTTAATAATGAATATTCTTGTAGCACCAGGCATGAGTTTGTCATTTGTGTTCATCCATTCACATTTCAAAGCAATTCCGTAAACAGCATGAATATCTTTAACAGCTTCTATATTAAGAATAACGGGAGGATTATTGCTTTGAAATCTTTCATTTTGTGTTTCTTCATTAGTATCAGTAACTTCTTTTTGATTTATATAACTGAAAGTTTTAAAAGCAATCGCTTTGTTGCGGACATTTACTTTCGTTAATAATTGTTGTACATTATGTTCAATTGACTCGAGAAAGGAATGCATTCCTTTTTTATCTTGATAAAGATCAAAGTTATCTATCGGAATATTAACTGTATCAGTTAATGTTTTACAAAAAATGCCTGATGAGAATGGAAGCAAAAACCATAAAATGAGAAAAGAATTTTTTTTCATATCACATCTCACTTAATAAAATAATATCAAAATTAGTGTATGTTTATATATTTACTCCGGCAGATCAATTGCCTGTACTTGTTCTTGATCATTTATGTAAAGAATACCATTCGCAAGAAAAAGGAATCCTTCTTTAATGCTATTATCTGGTGGGCTTTCCCATACCGTATCCCCTGTATCCATGTCGATGGTATAAAATTGACCATCTAATATTACATATAATATTCCTCTATATGAGAATGATTCACCAACTCGATCAGAGTTAAGGTTTCTTTTCCAATTTTCCGAACCGGTTTCCAGATTCAGCGATACTATTGTGCCATCAATGCATACTGCAATTATATTTCCCGCATTAATATAGGGTTTTCCTTTTAACGAAGAGGAATCGGAAAGAATATTCATCTCGGAGATCGGAAATGTATATCTCCAGGTCTCTTCCGCTTTTTTGAAATCAAATGCATGATAGATTCCAGAAAAATCTTCATAAAATAGTATATCATTGTGAATTAAAAAGTCCGAAAAGGAGGAAGGCCATTTAATCCTTGTTTTAAAGATTTTTTTCAAACTTTTATAGTCTACTGAATAGAGATAAGGATAAAAGCTTCCTGAGTCTATTGTAAAAATAACTTTTCCAAGTAGATAAGGTTCAGAGAACCTAGGTTTATTCTGTTGGATAGCATAACTATCTCCCTTATCTTCCTCTGCCGGGAATGATTCAATTACACTGCCATCGCTCGAATTTAGAATTTTTATTTCCGCGGGTATGTCTGTACTTATTATCAATTTATTGTCTATAATTCTAGGTTCTTTATTTATCGGCATTCCATACTCTTTATGCCAGATAATTTTGCCGTTTGAAAAATCGATGGAATATAAATAACCGTAGTTTGTTGGCGAATAAAGGATGTCATCATAGATCAATGGCGGTATAATTGGCCGACCCTTCAATTTAGTTTTCCATATTTCGTCACCCGTTTCTTTGTCAAGGACATATAGGAATCCGCTATCGTCGCCAAATATTAATGTCTTTTCATATTCAAAAGTAGTTTTATTGGTAACTATGCCAGACGTGATATATTTCCATGAATCTTTTGCCGTTTTCGTATCAATAGCATGGAACACCTTGCTTTCATCACTGAAATATATTCTTCCAGGATAAAAGGAGTTTTTGGCAGCTCCCATCCCGCATAGGTTAATGGTTTTATAATTCCATAACACCTTATTCGCTTTCATGTCAAAGGCTGCCAGATTACCATGGAGGCTATCTAAGAAATAAATGAATTCCCCATCAACCGCAGCGATTGAATAATCGGATAGAGAAAGTGAGGGAACATAGTGACCGATAATTCTTGGTGGGTTTGTAACAAATCTTTCAATAGCTGATGATTTTTTACTCTGTGTTATAGATACTGATGCCTTGACCTGCTCCAGCGCATGTTCTATTTCTTTCTTATCCGGCATTACAGCATAGATTGTCCCGTTCTCTTCAGCATAATAAATAACCCAATTTTTCACGATAAAAGTTAATTTCGATATCTTTGTCGGTGTCTTCAATTCAAAGAATATTTTACCTGTATAGGGATTAATAGCGAAAATTTTATAATCATTATTACAAAAGAGAATACCATCAAAGATAGTAAGGCTTGACGGCAAGCTCTCTTTGAAAGGTAGCTTCCACATCAAGAAACCTGTTTCCACATCACGAGTATAGATATTGCTATCATTTCCAACTATATAAATGATACCATTGTAAAGAAATGGATCAGTAAAATGATCGTTAAAACAAATACTCTTCCAGGCGATCTGCCCGTCATTTTTATTCAATGCTAAAAAAGTTCCATCGAATAATTTACATAGAATCAGTTTGTCATTTACTATCGGCCTCCCCATAACTAAATCGGATAATTCTTTCTCCCAAACCATCTTTTGTTGCGTCAAATCATAAGCTTTTAAAAATTTATCCTTGTTGCCGAAATATATAATGCCTTTATAAATTGCAGGAAATGATTGCATTCCGCTTTTAATTCCATAGTGTTCCACTATCTTGTCATATTTATTATTGAATATGAAAATTGAATCACGATCGCATGCAATATATGTCGAGCCGTCATTCGTTCGTGAATGATAGATAATCGGATGATGAGGAATCTTGTCTTGTTTAATTAGTTTTCCAGAGGCCGGATTAATAAAATATCTTTTCCAATCATTCTGTGTCAGCTCCAAATGATCAGAAACCATTTGCATAGAAAAAGGATTTGCACCAAGTCTTAACTTCCATAATACATTACCCCAGATAGGGTTGGTGTCATAGTTTATTTGAAAACCCAGTTTATGTGGATAATTACTGTTTTCTGAGATCGCCTCGCTGCCATCTGACAGTGTTTTTTTCAGATTCTTTTTGTCCAAGGCCATAATCGAATACACATATCCATCATAGCTTCCAAATAAAATTGAACCATTTATGACTAATATTGAAGATGTAATTTTTCCTTTTGTTTGCAGCTTTCCCAAGATTTTTCCCGAGGATTCATCCATGGCGTATAGTGAGCCATCCCATGAGCCAATGTAAATAACGCTATCAAATAGAACTGGTGTAGTTTCAATAGAGGCATTCAGACGCAACTTCCATTTGATCTTTCCTTGCTTTGTTGTGTTAAGGGAATAAAAATTGCCTGCCATATCGCCGAAATAAACTGTATTTCTCTCAACAAGCGGTGATGAGGAAATAGGTTCTCTTGTCTTAAAAGTCCAAAGCAGTCGCCCTTTTTTCGAGTCGAGTACATACAGATTTCCATCCCCGCTGCCGAAATATACAGCATTACTCAAAACAACCGCTGGAGATTCAATAACACCGCCAGTCTGAAATCGCCACAGTTCCTTCCCATCATTCATGTTAACAGCATGAAGAACACCCGAATCGTCGGAAATGTATACAATGTTATTTTCGATCGTTATTGCTGTAGGAGTTGTAAAATTAGGGCATGACCAGATTTTTGTATTAATGGGAACACTTTCATAGGGAATCGATTTCAAGTTTCTAGTGTCGTAGTCTGTATTAAAAAGTTCGATGCTTTTTGTATCCGACTGATATCTCAGGTAATGAATCTTGCTTTTGATATTGATAAAATGAGTGATATTGTTAGATATATCTTTCCTTAATACCACTTCTCCAGAAGTTGTGCTAATCCCCTTCATTTCTCCAGGTGATGACTTGATGTACATTACTCTATCAATGATAACAGGTTGCGCGGAGAGTTCCTGATCGAGGCCAAAAGACCAGAATCCATTGCCGGTTTTATTATCGATGCATATAAGTTCGTTTGCCGCGGTTGAAAAAATAATACTGTCATCAAGAATTATCGGGCCGTAATTGATTGGACCTTTCGCGTTGAATTTCCAATTAACTTTAAGGGAAGGTATGTCTGATGTTTTTTCCACTTCACCTGAAGAAAAAACAGGCGTTTTTGCAGGGAAAATCCAAAAAAGAAGGAGGATTAAGAGAATGCCTGCTATCCTAAATTTTGCATTTTGACATTTAAAAGAAAACATTCTTTTACTTCCTGTTATTTATTTCGGAACAACTTTATATGCTCTGACCTCATTCGCAATGTTTGAAATATATAATGTATCGCCTGCCATTACAGGCGCTGTATAGAATCCGATGTCCGGTTTATACTTTAATGCTAAAGATCCATCCTTTGTGTTCAAAGCGTAAAGACAACCGTCTGTTGCAATAAAAAATATAAAGGAGCCATAATGCCAGATTGTTTGGAAGTAAACCGTATCAACATCAAACGTTGTTCGGAATACAGGATATTTATTATCATACCTCCATATCTCGATACCCGTGACAGCGTCTACACAATAAAAAAATCCTTTTTTATCGGAAAAAAAGAGTCGGCCATCCGCATACACTAATGGAGAATCCACATTCTTCGAAATCCTTGCCTGCCAGATGCGTTTCCCGCTTCGTTTGTCGATAGATTGAATCCTGCCATTTTCTTCGATGATGAAAATATTTTTATCGGAACAAACAGGCGCACCCGAAGGACAGACAGAATCGCATTTCCAGATAATCTCTCCGGTTTCGGCGTTTAGACAGTGCAGGTTGCATCCCTGGTCAGCGAAGAAAAAATTATCTTTATCGAGTATGAAAGGTGAATATTTCCCGAAACTGGTTTCATATTTCCAAAGTATTTTTTTCGTTGCTGTATCCAGCGCAGTAATTGGATGTTTTTCACCCCATCCTCCGAAATACAAAATATTGTCCCTGGCGATCGGCGCAAAGTGGTCAATCCATGTATCAGCATGTGATCGCCAAGTAATTTGTCCGCTGTTCTTTTCCAGAGCATACATGCCTCCATATCTCTCGAGAACATAAACATTATCCTTGAACACAACTGGAGGTGATTTTGACATATTACTCAGACCGAATTTCCATAAAATTTTTCCATCCGTTGCTCGAACAGCGACGATCGCTTCGTCTTCAGAAGAAAAGCTTTTAGAGTTAAATACTGGAACGAATATTAAACTGTTCGAATATTGGATGTAATTAGGTGCCAGTGCTTCAATTTTACTGGTCCATAAAGGTTTTAAATCTATCTTTTCCTCAATCACTTTAACTGAGGTTGATTTACCCATGTTCGACTGTAAATGCTGGATATTTGCATCATATATATTCCAATATTCCTTATTGAAATCCGGAAAATTCAGCCGCTCACTTGAGGCATTCACTGTGAGGATAGTCCCGTACTCGAACAAAAGCAGGATCGAATCCTCGATGACAATGGCATCTCTGCAGTGTTGCTTGGGAAAATGGTCTTTCCATAACTGTGACCAGAGTAAAGCTCCGGATTTCAGATCAAATATATCAAGCCTTTCATCGTCGTCGCTATAAATGAATATGGTATTCTTGCCCATAAGAATATGACCGGATGATTTTATCCTTGTGTCAAGCATGTTTATTATTTGTCCGTTACTCGCATTACAGCTATATATCCTGCTGGCTGAATCAGACGCGTATAATAATCCATCTGATAAACCCAGAGCACGTATATTTTCCATGCTTTCCCAGATTGTCTCACCGCTGTTGACATCTATGGCAAAAAGCTTTCCTGTTGATCCTTCTCCAATATTTATATAAAGAATATCGCAAGAAACAATCGGGCTTCGTTTATAATTGGCATTCACTTGCCAGAGAGATTTTCCTGTATCAGTATTTACCGCTTCAATTGATAGACTATCGATAAGAATCAGTTTGTCTTTTATGGGGATTATTACTGTGTCATTTGTTTTTGATGAATCCCGCTTTCGAATTTCTTTGCCGTTTTTTGCATCAATAAGGCAAAATGTTTTTTTATTGGTTTGAGCATAGATTATTCCATCTTTTACTGTAAAACCCATTATGATGTTGTCATTAACCTCTTTCCAGACAACTTTGCCGGTTGTAATATCTATGCAAAATCTGTTTTCATTTGAAAACAAGTATAAGTAATTTTTTTCTAATACAGGTCCCATAAAGAAATATGATTTAAGATCAACAGACCATACCTTATTAGGGTTCCATTTCTCTCTAGCCAGGATGTAACCATAATCGGAGACGCTGATTGTTAATTTGTCTGAGATAGCGAGAAATTTATAATTGTTATTTCTATTGTTCAAATGAAAGTATAAAAACTTTGGATGATAGAGATTAATAGAATAAAAGCGCTTCGCCGAGCTGCCGACGTATATCTTGCCGGTCTTCGCAAGCGGTGTTGAATGACGAAACTTGGAAATAGTATCTTCAAATTTGAAAACCTCAGCGCCGCTTGATGATTCCACACCATAGATCTTTCCATCTTCAGATGTGAAATAAATGGCATTATCATAAAATACGGGTCTAACGCTAATCATCCCTCCATTTGTCCTGAATACCCATTTGATTCGTCCTGTCTTTAAACCCAAAGCATATAACAGGCCGTCGTTGTTCCCGATGAATACCGTATCTCCAACGATCAATGGGGAAGATTGTCCTGCATTTATTTTTTGCCACCAGATCTTTTCGCCATTGTCAGCTCTCAAGGCATATATAAATTTATTAAGGTTGCTGAAGACAAGGGTTCCGTTTTCAACCGCCAGAGATGAAGTGATTATATTGTCCATTTTCTTATTCCATACTAGCTTACCGGTATCTTTATTAAGCGCATAAATGCTGTAGTCGTAACTGCTGAAATAGACAGTATTATCTGATATAACGCCGGTATAACTTATCGGGCCTCCTGTCTGAAAGCACCATTTGAGCGTCCCGTCATCGGCATTGAGACAGTAGAAGGAACCATCATGGCTTCCAAAGTAAATCGAATTGCCGTCAATAATCGGAGTAACTTCGATTCTATCGCCGGTTTTAAAGCTCCACTTTTTATTCCCTGAGTTGACGTCAAGGGCATATAATGATGTATCTCTGGAACCGAAGTAGATTGTTTTCTTGTGAATTAGTGCCTTACTGTGGATCGATCCCCGGGTTTCAAATCGCCATATTTCCTTGCCGTCTCTTTCATCAATCGCCCAGAACGTACCGACCAAGTCTCCTACATAAAGAATATTATTTAAAGCAGCGGGCGTGGCTATTATTTCAGAATAATAATAAACTTGCCATTCCAGATCTCCCACAATCCTTTGCTTCGTCTGTGTTTCTCTGGTTGAAGTAGCAGCATCTGTTTTTGTCTTGTCTTCTCCGGATATCTCGCTTTCTTTGTAATGAATATTTTTATAACAGAGCAGCTTGCCGGAACTTAGTGCCACGATGAATTTGTCCTTTGTCGCTTTTACCGAGACAACCTCTTCGCCTTCGTACGTCTTTGTCCAGATTGTCTGTCCGCTGTTCAGATCAAGTATTGATATTCTGTTTTCAGTTGATATTGAATAAAGAAAGGGTTCAGCATATGTGAAGCTTTTAATCCATGGATCATTCAGTTTGATTTTATTCAATACGCTTCCGTCTGACGTACTGAGAATCGAAATGTATCCTGGATTTTCATAGAAGATTATCTTGTCTTTGTAAATGACGGGGGGAAGTTGAATGGAATCGTTGGATTGAAAGCTCCAAACTTTAGTCAGCTCCGATATTTCATAAGCCCAAATCTTTTTTTTCTCAAAAGTCACATATATTTTTTTGTCGTCTGCCATACTTTTATAACTTGGAAACGATGGGATACTCGTTGAATATAATCCTACGCCGTCAGGGGCGCTGGTAATTAATTCATACATATTGGTGGCAATAAACATTGGCATAAAAAGCATATTGTTTGCATAAACAGGATTCAATTCACCATGTCTTATTCTGGATGAAGATCCCTCGAATGTTCCCATGACGGATACTTTCTTTTTGCCTTCTTTTTTATTAATGCTGTATACAAAGCTTTTTTCGCCTTTAACGGATTCAAAATACAGTCTCTCTTTTCCGATGGTCGGTGCTCTTACGATTTGTCCCTGAGCTTTATATTCCCAGTTCGTATCTCCGGTCTGGATATCCAGGCTTAATATGTTTGAACCGGCTGTGACATATACATGTTCGTCCACCGCTATTTCGTTTTTTATCGGTATATCGACGCTTTCCCGCCATATCCGTTTCCCGTCTGATAGGCGGATGCAGTAAACATCACCTTCATCATCTCCGAAAAAAACCAGCCCGTCCTTTTCAACTATCCCTGGAGCTGCATTTATTTTCGCGCCGGCATCATACTCCCATAATAATTGCATCTCCGGCTTCTCATCGGATGATTCAGTGGTTTTTATTGAGGTTGTTAGAAATAATAATAGGGCCAAAGAATGAATCAGTTTCTTGATAAGACCTTTATGATTAATAAAATCCATAAGAATCATAATCCTCGTTCTCCTGTTTTTATTATGAGTACCTGGAAGAATAATCGTTGTAATAAATATTACTCTCTATAATTTACATAATCAAATTTTTAAATTATTCCTAAAGGATCATATTTAAATATTTTTACGGCTTCCTGGATTGATCTTTATTTAAATAAGTAGTTTTCAGTGAATACTGAAGATTTTTATGATTTTACTTATCGTAATTAGCTTTGAATCAGTTGCTATATTTTATCTATGTTGATATATACAACACCAAGACTACTGGTACGTAATCTACTTTTATATTGATGAATGGTTAATTTCTAACTCAAGTAATTATTGAATAACTATAATTAGTGCTTGAACAATGAAGAATATAATTAGCTTGAACAAAAAGGGAGGGCGGTTGTCTAATATAGTGCATTTAGGAAAGACAGATAAATATTAAAATTAAAAAGTAATGATTTTGTCAAGTGCTTAAAAATAGATATTATTCGCTTGACATTGGTAATTATCTGGTTATATTTCGGGTGTTTGTTATTAACAGGGATCAAGAGGCACTTTGAACAGGCCGTAGGTACGGCTGTTTGAAAAAAGGGATATACAGCGAGATCAGCAAAGAGTTTTAAGATTTTCCATCAAGTGATCAATTAAAGTCAGCTTTGAGACTTCATCTAATTATAAAAAGCAGTTTTAGTCGTTTGTCAGGTTCGCGCTGAATAAACTGAAGTTATTAAAAGCCGAATAGAGCGACAAATTATGCAGCAAAGGGAAATACTACAATAAGTATTTTATAGTTATTCGCATATGCTGGAACAAATCGCATTCATATAATAATAATTTGATTAAAAGGAGCGCGGGATGACAGAAAAGGGTAAATTGGCAAAAAAGTTCGCTGCTTTCTGTTTTGCTTTTCTGGTCGTGGGCTTTATTTCTGCAGTCTACTCACAAGTACAGGGTCAAGAAAAAGAGACAAAAGAGAAAACAGACAAA
>Ga0315293_10000081_pt1 | contig 73914 bp, 67 predicted proteins | sample YL17G13_20_MG_FD_203071 | JGI IMG/M metagenome (GOLD analysis project Ga0315293, IMG submission 203071) | Sediment microbial communities from Yellowstone Lake, YNP, Wyoming, USA - YL17G13_20 | ecosystem: Environmental > Aquatic > Freshwater > Lake > Sediment | place: USA: Wyoming | collected...
TCTCCCCCATATATAAAGTAAGCTTTAGAGGTAGGATAGTCTTTCAAGAAAGCTTTTAAACTTCTTAGTTCTGAAGATGAAATTTTACCTCTCCTTTTAATTTCAAACGCTTTTAATCCACGCTCTCCATATAATACAAAATCTACCTCTAAATTATTGCTTGTCCGCCAGTAGTAAATCTTGTATCCCATACCATAATAATTATTGATAGCATTTAATTCCTGAAAAAAAAGACTTTCATTAGAAATACCTTTGACCTCTTCAGGAAAATCTAGTGGACCCATTGGCCTTAAGGTTCTATAAACTCCCACATCAAAGAAATAAAATTTGGGATGAGCAACCAGTCTTCTTTTTGCACGCTTTGTAAAAATTGGAATCCTGGTTGCTAAAAGTAAATCTTCCAAAATTACAAAGTAATTTTCTACAACCTTTCTTTCAACTGCACATTCGCGTGACACTTCTGAAACATTTAAAACAGAAGCCTGCGAAAAGCTTGCTGCCTCCAAAAACCTGGAAAATACTCCGAGGTTTCTTGTAAGTCCCTCCTGGAGTATTTCTTCTTGAAGATAGGTCTTGATATAACTTTCAAGATAATCCTTTGGATTTGATTCAACATACACTGAAGGGAGCTGGCCATATAATAAAGAATGGTTTAAATTAAAATCTTTACCAAGCTCTATTGCAGTTAGCGGATGCATTAAGTAATTTAATGCCCTGCCGGCCAATAGATTTGGTCCCCTTCTCTTTAACTTTCTCGCACTTGAACCAGTCAAAATAAATTTATATTTATATTTTTCTATTAGCCTGTGTACTTCATTTAAAAGCTCAGGAATTTTTTGTACCTCATCAATGATTACCCAATTATTAAAGTTGGTTGGAATAAAATTCTCCAATCTTTGAGGATCAGCAAGAAGGTCAATAAAAAGGCGAGATTCTAATAAGTCAATATAGACAGCATTGGGAAAAGTCTGTTTTACCCATGTTGTTTTTCCGGTTCCTTTGGGACCAAACAAAAAAAAACTTTTATTACTAGGTGGTTTAATAAGTCTGGAATACATAATTCCATTTTACATATATATTTGGAATAGTCAATTCCATTTTGCATCATCCAACAGATTGTTTTCAGCAACCTTTTGTTTACAAGAAAAGTAATTTGTGCTATTTTTATAAACTAATCAGTCCTTTGTATGCGAAAGTCGGCTTCAAGCCGTGCGTTGATGAATTTCAACCTAGCTACAAGGGGCTTATTTTTCTCCCTAACAAAGTAAATAAAGTGAACTTCATTTTTTTTATAAAAGCTCTATAGACAGCCCAATTCATGTAATCAGTAATCTGTAAACATGGTTCGCCTATTGGTCTTTGAGGTTGGACTTTAAATATCCTCGAGCTTCCGAGCAACAAAAAATTCTGCTTTGCAATGCGTTCTCTATTATATTATTAAACAACTGTAATAAATTGTTGTAAAATATTGTTTATGACAAATTATAAAATATTGTCTTTAGACGAGAGCGGGAAAGCCTCCTATAATCACCAATCGGAGCTTTTTATTCTTTCAGGGATTGTCACGCCAGAAAAGTTTAAAACAAAACTTGACAGTAAGATGAGAAATCTAAAGAAGAAATACTTCCAGAATGAGGAAATAATTTTCCACAGCCGAGACATGTCAAGAAGAAAAGGGCCGTTTTCATTACTTCGAGATCCTAATATTGAAGTAGCCTTTTGGTCTGAATTTATCTCGATTGTTAATAATCCCGAGATAAGTTTATATTTTGTTATTGCGGATAAGAAAAATGCAAAAGATAAAGGCTGGCAAGCAAAAACTATACTTAAGAGAACCTACTTAAAGATGCTCGAAGAGTTTGCCAAGCGATTAGTTAGATATGATAATAATGGCAAAATTATCGCTGAATCTGACCCTTCACAAGACCTTTTCCTTATTTACGCCCACAATCGCATGCAGGGTATGGGGTCAACTGATGGGATTGTATCGGCTATTGAATATAGAAGAAGAATCACATCATTAAGCTTAGTAAACAAATCAAACATGGATGCTGATATTCAAATCGCAGATGGACTAGCTGTTATTGCTGGAACGATATACAAATTAAATTCCTTAACAGATCACAAAATGCTAAGTGATATTGAGAAAATGAAAAAAAGATTAATAGATCGAAAATTGATTAATAAATCAAATCAAAGTATTTTTGAGATCATTATATAAAACAAAAAGTCGGCCATGGCTAACCGCACATTTACCGACTTTTCGCAAAATAATAATAGCATAAAAAGCAAACATGGCAAATATTTACAAAAAATCCAATCTCCTCCACAAGTTCTTTTGCGCACTTCTCAGTGCTCCCGCATCATTTCTTAATGAAAGCGGGTTCAAGTTATTAATTAAAGCATTCCTGATATATAATTTTGTATTGTTTTTTTATCGATACCAACAAAACTTGAAAGCTCATTGTAGGAAACTTCATTGCCTATTTGCAAAGCCAAAGCCTGAAGAAGTTTCTCTAAAACCTCAGGGTTGCGAATATTCTAATATTGCAATGCATCCTACCGAAGTTGGAGCAAGAAACTTTTTATGGTATCTCATTTGTCTCGTTTTTACTCTATAGAATCTAGACCACAATACTCAGATAGATACTGCCTGCGGCCATTGCTCGCGGCGTGCCTCGGTCCACAGTGTGTTCACGTAGCTCAGCGCGAAGTGGTTCTGCGCAAGGTGAAGCCAAAACGCACCCGACTCGGTGAGTTCGAGGTATCCCCCGTTGCGGACCGCGAGCCCGAACTGTTCCGCGGTTCTCAGCAAGCGGCGGGCTTTGGGTGCGTCTTTACCAAGGGCCGCATCGAGGTCGTCCATTGGGATACGTGTGTCATAAAAGCGCCAGTACAACCACCACCAACCAGACATCTCACCTGCGAACGGCATATGCAGGGCGATCGTCGTGCGCCCTTCGTGTGTTGCGTGGATCCAGCTGTTGAGATCGAACGTGTTAATTACGAAGCCGTCTGGCAGGTGCGATCCAGCACCAGGGCCGACCCCAATATAGCCATCCCTGGTGACCGATGAGTAGCGCGGGACGACGCCCCGCTTGAAGCCCCACACCGACACTCGTTCGAAGCCATGTTCCGCGCACCATTCGCTGATTGCGCGGTAGTGCGCCCGGCGTATGCGCAGATCTGGCATGCGCACTGCATTCAGGCGCAGGTACTTACCGACCGAGGTGTACGGGAACGTGAAGAGTGGGTAGGTCGTGAGCTGGTTCGCACCTAGCTGTGCAGCGCGGGCTAAATCTGCAGTCACATCACTGGCTGTCTGGTCAGGCAGCGCAAACATGATATCCACATTGACCGAGGCAAAGCCGCTCTCAGCAAGCAGGGTAAGCGCGTGCTCCGCGACGGACGGTTCATAGCGGCGTCCTATCATCGCGAGGTTCTCAGAACGGAATGACTGCACACCAAGCGACACGAGCGCGACGCCCACATCGTGCAGTCGCTGCACTGTCACATCGTCCACGTCAGCGGGGTTTGTCTCAATGCAGATATCACCCGTCAGGTGGAACCGCTCGCGCACGAGCGAAAGCACGCTGGCGACGCTGTCCAATGCCAGTGTAGGCGTACCACCACCGATGTAAATGCTTGTTATTTCGGCAGGCCCGATCTTATCTGCCCACCAATTGACCTCGGCGAGTGCAGCTCGTGTGTAGGGATCCACAAGCGTCTCGTCATAGGGTACTTTGGTGTAAGGGCAATATGGACAGAAGTTGCGACAGAAGGGCACGTGCAGATACAGCGAAGTGCGTTCGACACGCGGTGGCGTCCAGCCCTGTGGGGGCGGCTCGAAGGACCATCGTTGATCGGGCCCCACAAGGTAGCGGCGGACGGCGCGCGTTACGAGGCGCGAGAGCCTGTGGCCCGGGCTGTTCACCAGTACCTCATCATGCCAAGCAGCGCACTCGGGCGCAGACGTTGAAACTCCGTAATCTCGGTGCAGGCAGCGTAGCCGCAGTCCGCACATACGTCGTCGGACGCACGACAGCACACATACTCTCCGTCGATGTCCACGACGTGGGCCACAGGTACGCGCCTCGGCCAGTTGCCGGACTTGAGTGCGAGAAGACCAGCCCGCGAGTTGATGACCGGCAGCCCGGCTCGTATACAGCCAAGGAGCCGGTCGATGATCGGTGCGCGCTCCTCGGCGTTCAGGAACAGCTCGTCGCGCCCATAGTAGGGTGTGTGAAAGTAGAACATGACACCGACAATGGGGAACTTCGTTTCATGCACCCACCACAGAAACGGCTCGATGCCATCGGCTGTGTTGCTGTCGATAACGTAGATGACAGCGGTTTTCGGATGCTGATCCTCGCGGACCGCGCGTTCAACTTGATTGAAATGATTACCTCGCCGCATTTCAAAGGTGCCGGGAAGCCCGTCCATGCTAACCCATACGAGGTCGGCCGAAGTGTCGAGTCCGAGTGTGCCGTTGGTGTAAATGTGCACATGGAAGAAGCCGATCCGCCTTGCCTCAGCGATCGCGTTCTCGAGCGTGTGCTCTCCGTCGCGCCACAGCATCGGTTCTCCACCGCTGAAGTACAGCTCGCGGAATCCGCGGCTCCACGCGTTCCGCATCACGTCGACCAGCCGGTTCCATGTCATGTCAGGACGGCCGGTATTGGAAACGTGACAGCCGCGGCAACCAAGGTTGCAGCGGTCCGTCACCGCGATGCCGTAGAAGAGCGGTTCCGGACGCCGCAGCACGACAAAGCGCCATGTGGACAAGGCGTAGAATCGGAGCCTGTCCCACATAGTTCCCCTAAGCCCTATATGACTGTCCCCACTCTGCCGGGGTCGATGTCCTGCTTTCCACACGCCCTTGCCGCCGGTTGAGTCCTGCCCTATCAACACCTGCCGTCTCACCATATATCAGATCCCTCCAATCGTCATCAGACAAGAAGACACCATTGCCCTATATACCTCTTTGCCATTCCATAGTGCAGAGCCTTTCCAGCGCCCAGTTGTGAAGGTATGGTAGCTTCAGGGTTTCAGACATGGAAGCTCTTTTCCACAGTACATCATCGATAGACCTAATAATTAATTATACTTAGTATAATTAATTGTTAAAAATTCAGTTTATCCTATAGCGCTAGATTTTTTTCTTTCAGTTTTATCCAGAATGTTGACCGCAATCCTCTCCGTGCTGTATGTATTGCCGGTGCCCGGTGGTCCGTAGAGGATGACCTGCTTTTTTTATTCAGAAGTTCCCTAATTTTGTAATATAGGGATTTATATGCGTCCTTTTCATCCGTTCGGAAATATTTCTCAACAAAGGTCAGGGAAAGGTTTATTGTAAATATCCCTTATTATTTTTGCCGTTTCGAATTTAAACTCGAACATGTATCCATTGTTTATGTTTCCATTGGTGTAATGAATGATTACATCGCCCTTTATGATGTTCTTCATGTTGCTCTACTGGAACACCTTCAGGTTACCGGGAGCTTTCAGGTATTTGCCAGATATCTCTTTTTCGAAATTATCATCCTGACAGACCCACCAGAATGAGGGAAAGCCCTGATTTTTATTCATTCTTTACTTATTTATTCTTAACCGTAACTTTCAATGTTTTTGATTGTGCCGGTTCTACATCTTTCTCCCATGATCTTACATATGCCATGGATATTTCCGTTTCGCCTTCACCCACTACTTCAAAAGTCCATACCTCCACGCCGCCAGATCCAGCAGTAATCGGTATTTCGGAAATGTATTCTGAACCAATAAGCTTTACTACGCTTTCATCAAGCGGTTCTGATAGTTCCCATTGATAGCCTGTCGTTGAGTTTGAATCCAGCGCTATTTTAAATTTCTCTCCGATTTTCGCTTCTATTGGAGCTCCAGTGTCTTCGGACACCTTTGTGTCCTCTGTTAAGTTTTTTAATTTAGAAAGATTTATTTTAGAAAATGGACAGCATCCTGAAATTATTGAAGCAACTGAGAAAAGTGTTAATAATATTATCAGAAAAATTATTTTTGGTTTTATCATTTAACCCCACTTTAATTTTGTATAAAGAATATAACTTTTATGACATCAATAAAAGTAATAGATTAAGAAACACGAATTGAGCGTAGGGATAAATTAATGAGGGTTAAGGAGCAGGAGTAATATATCTGTTGCTCATTCTCTGAGGACAAATCAACAGTACATAGCAGATCAAACGGACGTATGGGAAAGGATATGACGGCAAGGTTATCCACATGGCATTTTTCACCTTAGCTGAGGGAGACAGGGTGGGGAGAATGTCCAAAATGCAAAGGTAAAATGACTGCAGGAACCCTAAAGGAAATTAGAAATTATGGCAATACACCTTATGAATTTGCACCAGAAGAATGATACCCCATTCCCAGTTAAGGGAGTCCCAAGCAAAAGAAAAAAGCTGCTGCTTTATTGTTGTGAGAGCTGTGGCTTTGTTGAGTTATATGCACACTAATTTGGCTGGGGTAACAGATCCAAATTAAATGTGTAGCCTTTCTTTAGGAAATCTACGCAAAAACTTTTAATATTTGCGAAATTGTTATAATTTTAAAGAATTATTCAGTCAATTATGAAATAAATTCAAAGAGGAGAATTAATTGATGGACAAGCAAATCTATTTGGATCTATTAAATGAAGTTGAAAAAATAAAAGTTATTGATACACATGAGCACATTCAGCCTGAATCAGAACGAGTCTCACTAAATTTAGATTTATTTAATCTCTTTGAACACTATGCATTTTCTGATTGTATTTCGGCAGGCCTCAGCTACGATAAGATGAGAAGTTTTGTCGATAACAAGACAATCCCCATAGAGGTGAGATGGAAGGAGTTCAGAGATTATTGGGAAAAAGCGAAAAATACATCTTATGGTGAAGCTGTGCGGATTGCAATAAGGGATCTTCTTGGTATTGAAGATCTAAATGATGAAACTTATATATCAGTATCTAATAAGCTAAAAGAAGTTAACGTAAAGGGGTGGTACAAAAAACTTTTAAAAGATATATGCCTAATTGAAAGATGTATAATAGATTTGGACCTCCCAACAATAGCTGAACAGTTAAATGTTGACCGTGATCTTTTTACACCAGCTGTCCGCTTTGATCGTTATTTAGATTTTACTAAAAAAAGCACTATAGAACTTCTAGAAACAGATACTGGTATTTCTATTCATAATTTAACTCATCTACTCAAAGCTTTTGACCACCTGTTTTCAAAGATCCTTGAAGCTAAAGTATGTGCTATAAAGATTGGCCTTGCTTACGAAAGAAGTATAAAAATTGAAAAGTATACAAGAAATGAAGCTGAAGCCGACTTAAACAAGCTATTAGCAGAAACACTTGTCCGAATCCCTTGGCTTGAAGAAAAAACCATAAGCCAGAGCGAAGTAAGGCGGTTACAGGATTTCTGTATTCGCTATATTCTCGATTTCGCAGAAGAAAATAATATTCCGATACAGGTACATACAGGATTACAGGAAGGTCATGGAAATTACGTCGCTAACTCACATCCGCTATTAATAGTAAATCTTTTATTAGAATACAGAAGATTGCGTTTTGCTCTTTTTCATGGGGGTTACCCGTTCATGAGAGAAGTAATATCTATCGCTAAAAACTTTCAAAATGCATATTTGGATATGTGTTGGCTTCATATAATCTCCAGAAAAGCTGCTAAAGACTTTCTTGAGGAAGCCTTAGAAGCAGTACCCCTGAGCAAGATCTTTGGATTTGGCGGAGATTTCATGAACGTAGAGGGAACATATGCACATTTAAAGATAGCAAGACAAAACATCTCAAGTGTTTTGACTAAATTGATTGAGGAAGAAAGAATCGATAAAAAAGAGGCGTTAAAGATTTCAAAAATGATTCTTTATGACAACCCATCTATCTTTTACAAAATCTAATACAATTTTAAGGGTCAAAAAGATAGTTGTTTAAGCAAAAACTGCAGATTCTAAATTGATATCTCTGTATATTCAATTATCCTTTATTATTTTTAATTTTTTATCATTTTTTTATTTTAGGATTCTATTATTTTTACAATGAATACAAATTTTAAAGAAATTTTACGCTCACTTAAATATAGGAATTACCGGTTATTCTTTGCTGGCCAGAGCATATCACTTATAGGAACCTGGATGCAGCAAATAGCTCTAAGCTGGCTGGTATACCATCTGACCAATTCAGCATTATTGCTGGGTTTGGTTGGATTTTTTGGTCAAATTCCTTCTTTCTCACTCACCCCTTTTACCGGAGTTTTGATAGACAGGTGGAACCGCCATCGAATTTTAGTAGTAACCCAAACTCTTTCCATGATTCAGGCATTTATACTGGCTTTTCTCACTCTTACCGGAACTATAGAAGTTTGGCATATCGTATTGCTTAGCTTGTGTCTGGGGCTTGTTACTGCTTTTGACATGCCTGCGAGGCAGGCATTTGTTATTGAGATGGTTGAGAAAAGGGAAGATCTTCCCAATGCAGTTGCTCTAAATTCTGCTATGGTTAATAGCGCAAGATTAGTTGGACCTGCTGTTGCCGGAATACTTGTTGCCGCTGTAGGAGAAGGAACCTGTTTTGTTATCAATGGAGTAAGTTTTATAGCAGTCATAATTGCTTTGCTTTTTATGAAGGTAAAAAGAATATCGGTTAACGTTCCGATAAATAATATTCCAAAAGATATAAAGGAAGGCTTTGAATATTCATTTGGCTTTGTACCCATAAGGTCTATTTTGTTATTACTTGGATTGGTCAGTCTTATGGGCATGCCTTACACAGTTTTAATGCCTATTTTTGCTAAAGATATTCTACACGGTGGTCCCCATACATTGGGTTTTTTGATGTCTTCTGCAGGGATAGGAGCACTGATTGGTGGAATTTATCTTGCATCTCGAAAGAGTGTTTTAGGACTCGGGAGAATTTTAGCGGTGGCAACTGGTATATTTGGAGCTGGACTAATAGCATTTTCATTATCAAAAAATCTATGGTTTTCTCTGGCAATGATTTTTATTACGGGATTTGGAATGATTATTCAAATTGCATCAAGTAATACAATACTTCAAACAATAACCGAGGATGATAAACGCGGCAGGGTTATGAGTTTTTTCACAATGGCTTTTATGGGAATGTCTCCTTGGGGAAATCTTCTTGCGGGAGCACTTGCTAATAAAATTGGTGCACCATATACGGTATTGATAAGTGGAGGAGTGTGTATATTGGGAGCACTTATTTTTTCAACAAGAATTCCTTCGCTTCGTAAAATTATCCATCCTATTTATATTAAAATGGGAATAATACCAGAAGTTGCAAAAGGGATTCAGATTGCAAGTGAATCAAATATCCCACCAGATGCTTAATAGAGTGCCTATAAATTAATTATTACAATTTTTTCATTGAGACACTCTTTTTTACAGTGTCTCATTTGTCTCATTTTGACCTTAGAAAATCTAGACCGGAACGCTCAGCCAGCTAGAATGAATATTGGCATCAAGTATTGCCTCAAAGGGTTTTTTTTGGTTACCGTGATTTAGATTGTCGATTTTTTACCGCATTAACAATAACCATAATCAAACCGATGATAAATAAGATCAAGGCAATAACAGCAAAAAAGCCCCACATCAGACCGCTCGTACCATAGATTCCTGGCAACAAGGCCTTTCCATTATTCGTCGCACCAGCCAAAAAAGCAAAAGCAAAAAAGACAATAAAACCGACGAGCCCTCCCCAAAGAAATGCTTTCCCCATAAAATCTCCTTCTTATTTAAGACCTTGATTATATTCTAATAGATAATTGGATTACTTCAATTTTTTTGTGTAATTACACTTATGGTTTTATAAATCTTACAGAATAGTTCCAGAAGCTTCCAAAACCCCATCAAGCTTGAATCTCCCACCATTCCCTCTTTTATACCACTGCGCTGAATTACTTTATCGGGTGGCTGCAGTCTTCTTCTATGATTACTATCCAGGAAACGACCGATGATTGAAGGAGCTGGGGTATGAATGAACTTTCTTAATATTCTAATAATTACCAGGAGGAAAAATATTGTTCCAAATACGGTTAATAATATTTTGATGGTCAAGTGCTTTTCCTTAAGCAGTGCCCCTGGACACCATTAAATCTTTCATTTTTACATGAATCATAATTGTTTTTTTGAAATTACCAAATAAGTAATACTATGATTATCCTTATAAACAAACTACTTTATTGATAAGTTGCCCGATGTTTTCTATTTCACATACAATTTCGTCACTGTTGTATTAGAATCCTGTCTCAGTTCTCCATTAACATAAGACCTGATAAATAAATTATTGGGATCAGCGATTTTCTCTCTGGACATAATTATTCCTTTCTGCAAAATAATAATATCCTTAACCTTAATAAGTTAGAACCAAGAATAAACAAAACCCCAAGTTACCTTTCACCTTAACTGCTGAATTAGGTTACTCAGTACCCTGGGGTCTGTCTAAAAACCCAATAATGCGGGATATAAAGACGCTTACTTACTCTATATGTTTATTGCTATTATTTTTTCTTCTTTTCTAATGTACTTATACCCCAGAATAGTACTCCTAAACCCGCTAAAAAAGCACCGATACCAACTGGGCCAGTCCAAAAAAGTGCAAGCCACAGAGCATCCATTGTTTTCCTCCTTTTATAATGATGTTTTTACAAAAATTACTATTCTTTGAGCCAGTTGTATTGATTATTGATTTAATAAAACTCACCGCGATATATTTGTGCATACATATTATCATTCTTTGAATACTGCTAAAATTAAAAATGATTGACTTTATTCTTTCCGTCCAGCAACAATTATTTCTCCAAATGGCTGCTCGGCATCATCAATCAAATTTTTCAGGTGGGAATAGCTAATCTCAAAAATGAGGCCTTATTTGTATTTTATTATCTTAAGTGCCTTAATCTCCCCAGTTCAAGCCACTTCCATTGCCATACATGATCACCTTTAAATAACCATTGGGTAGCGATTAATCCCCAAGCCACTGTCATTATTATATGAAATACAATAGCAAGACCCCCAAGAACAATACCAGCAATTGCCATATTTTTTGCACTCTGTGCCGATATGTTTTTATTTACTCTATCAATTTCTATTGCACCCAGGACTATGGCAGCAATACCAAGTGCTATAATAATTAGTCTACCGAAAGGAGCCCAGGAGATAGTAATTGATATAATTCCAAATACTAATGATAGAAGTCCCATTACTTTAGAGTTTTCACCACTTGCTAAATCGTTCATTCTTAACCTCTCTTTCGTTTTTAAATTAAATAAAATTTATTATTCTTTTTACTTAATTTATATAATTAAAAAATGTAGAAAATATGGAGATTCTGAAAATATTAGATTGATTCCTTATTCTTTTTTAAGAGGGGAAGAAATATCTTAAAAGTTATGGCTTTTTTAACTTCATCATAATTTACCTCGATTATGCCATTATGGTTTTCTACAATCTTTTTACTTATAGAAAGACCGAGACCAAAACCTTTTTTACCTAATCTATTAGAAGTCTTATAGAATCTGTCAAAGATATATGGAATATCCTCTTTATTTATAGCTTCACTTGTATTGGTAATGCTAAATATCAAATTCTTTCTTTCATTATCGTTGATTAAATTAATTGCTAGTTCACTTTTATAAGAACTGTATTTTATGGCATTATCAAGTAGGTTAAATAATAATTGTTCTATTTGTGTATCAATTCCTAAAACTTCAAATACTCCATCAAAGTAAGTTTTTAAATCAAGGTTTTTAGAACTAATTTGATTTTTAAATAACTTGAGCATCTTTTCTAAAACTTTTTTTACATTAACCTGAATAAATTCAACCATGTTACTGTTTTCCTCAAGGTCTGATAATGTCAGCAACTCCTCTGTAATTTTAGATAGTCTCATAATTTCGCCATCAATTAATTCCAACGTCTCCATACATTCTTTGCCTGTAACGGCTTTTTTCTGTTTTAGCACATCAATTTTTGTTTTTATTACTGTAAGCGGTGTATTTAATTCATGGGACGCATTCTGTATAAACTGTTTTTGGTGAGTAAATGAATTCTCAATTTTATCAAGCATAGAATCAAATGTTGCTGCCATCTTTGAAATTGCATCTTTGCCTTTCAAATTCAACCTTATATGTAATCTCTTTTCATCTATTTCTTTAACGCTGTTTGTAATAAATTCAATTTGGTCCAGTGATCTTTTTAAGAAAAGAAACCCACCCGAAGTTGAGATGATGATGATGATCAGCACTCCTCCTGACAATATAAACAATATTCTGATCAACAATAAAGGTGATAAAACAGTTAAGGGTGGTAGAAATATAAATACTCTTGGTCTTTTATTAATTTTTTCAATATTCTCTATCATCATCCTGTCAATATCAGGATTATTTTTTAGCTCTTGTAAATGTCTTTCGCCTTGTATATTAAATTTGAATAGGATAAGCATTAGTAAACCATAAACAATTAGAGAAATTAATGTAATAACAACAAACCATATAATTATTTTTGTTTTAAGAGTGGATTTTAATTTGGTCCTGAAATTATTTATCTTCATTAATCCTGTAGCCAGAGCCATAAATTGTCTCAATTATGGCACCGTAATTTCCTAGTTTTTTGCGAAGATTTTTAATATGCGTATCAACAATATTTGTAAAAATATCTACATTTCTATCCCAGGAGTGTTCCAAAATTTGATTTCTGCTTATTACCGTACCTTTATTCCTGAGCAGATATTCCAATATCATGAACTCCTTTGCTGTTAGTTTTAATTCCTTTGTGCCTATAGTAACTTTTTCTTTATCTATGTATAATTTCATTTCACAAACCTGCAATATATTTTCCTTGTTTTTTGAATTTCTTCTCAAAAGAGCCCTGATTCTTGCAAGAAGTTCAGAAAATTCAAAAGGTTTAGTAAGATAATCATCTGCTCCACAATTTAATCCGTTTACAATATCACCAACCTGCTTTTTTGCCGTTAACATAAGCACATATGCCTTATTTTCATCTTTTCTTATCATTCTACAGATTTCTTCTCCCTGAATATCAGGCAGCATCAGGTCCAGAATGATAATGTCGTATTCAAATTGTTGTGTTAGAAGGTACCCATCTTCCCCATTATAGGCAACATCGACACTGAACTTATGACATTCGAGCCCTCTCTTCAGGGTATCCGCAATTAATTTTTCATCCTCAATTATCAAAACTTTCATATCTTTTAAATTCTTTACTCATACCTTAGAGATTCGATAGGATTAAGTCTTGCTGCTCTCATGGCAGGGAAAATTCCAAAAGTCAGCCCGATTATGGTTGAAAAAGATAATGCTAAAATTATAGACAGAGCAGTAAAAGTTGTATTAAATCCTATAAATCTTTGTAAAATAACAGATATTAAAACAGCAAATAAAATTCCTAAAATGCCCCCGGTTAAACTTAACACGATACTCTCTGTTAAGAATTGAACTAAAATGTCCCTATTTTTGGCTCCGGTTGCTTTTCTTATCCCTATCTCTCTTGTTCTTTCAGTAACAGAAACAAACATTATATTCATGATGCCAATTCCTCCTACAAGAAGCGATATTGCCGCAATGCTCGAAAGAGTAATTGAGAAAATATCTGTAACAGAGCTAACCATCTCTAACATTTGAGTCTGGCTAGTGATTTCAAAATCTTTACTTTCACCATGCAATATATTATGCTGTCGTTTAAGTATATCTTCTACTTCGTTTATAGCTTGATCGATGGAATCCTTATCTTGAACTTGAGCCATTATTCTATCAACAGTATCAATTCCGTATAATCTATTCTGTGCAGTCGTGATGGGTATAAGAATTACATTATCCTGATTCATGCCCATTACATTTGATCCAATAGTCTTTAAAGTGCCGATCACCGTAAAATTCTGTCCATCAATTTTCATTATTTCCCCAATTGGATTTATCCTGCCAAAATAATCTGTGATAACTTGTTGGCCGATTACCGCAACATTTAAAGAATTCGCTACATCACTTGAGCTGAAAAGATTCCCTTTATCAATTTCATAATTTTGAAGTTTAAAGATATCCTCTGTTGAAGCGGTTATGGAAACCTGTGAATTTACTCCCAAATAAGTAACTGAGGAAGACCTGGATATTACCGAAGCAATTCCGGTAATCAATTTTGCTTCTTGTTTCAGGGCTTTATAATCTTCAAGCTTCAATTCCCCTGCCACAATCTGTTCTTCCTGGTCCGAAGCATTAGTAAATCTCTCACCACCTTGTCCTGGCCCACCTTCTCTTTCTCTACCCGGTGATATTGTTATTAAGTTGGTCCCCGTACTTTGAATATTTTCAAGTATTGAGCTTTGGGCACCGGCACCAACAGCCATTATAGCCACCACTGCACCAACGCCGATTATAATTCCAAGCATGGTGAGAAAGGATCTCAACCTGTTTAAAGATAATGACTGAAACGCAACTCTTATATTTTCTAAAAATCTCCTCATGATTAAATTCTCCTGCTTCTAATCTAATTCATCTTCCAGTTTTGGCATTTTTTGCAGCATTTCCTGCGCATTTATCTGGTTATCCACTTTTTCCTCTTTAAATATTATTCCATCGCGTAAATAGATAACCCTGCTTGCATGTCTTGCAATATCTAACTCATGTGTTACCAGAAGTATTGTTTTACCTTCGCTGTTCAATTTCTGAAATATCGCCATGATTTCTTCACCGGTTACCGAATCTAGATTTCCGGTAGGTTCATCAGCCAAAATAATTGTGGGATCATTCACAAGTGCCCTTGCAATTGCCACGCGCTGTCTTTCTCCACCGGACAATTCACTAGGTCTATGTCTTTCCCAACCAGACAGTCCAACTGATTTTATTGATTCCGCAATTTTCTCTTTTCTGTTTCTTGCCGTTTCTGCACTCGCATAGATTAAAGGCAGTTCAACATTATGCACTGCATCAGACCTTGACAGCAGATTAAATGTCTGGAAAACAAAGCCAACTTTTTTGTTTCTAATCTCTGCAAGTTGATTGTCATTTAACTTGCTTACATCCGAACCGTCAAGCAGGTAAGTTCCGCTCGTTGGCGTATCCAAACACCCAATTATATTCATAAGTGTTGATTTGCCGGAGCCAGAAGGCCCCATAATTGCTACAAATTCACCTTTGGAAATTTTGAGATTAGCTCCTCTTAGAGCTTTTACTTCAATTTTGCCGATCCTGTATATCTTTGTAACATGAGCAACTTCTATAATATTATTATTACCCTTGTAGCCAGTTCCCACTTGCCATCCTACCTTAGTTATTTTTTAATATTTCTTAATTTAGTTTTTACTCCATATTTTCAATATTAGAAGTTATTACTACATCGCCCTCTTTTAACTCGGATGTTATTTCAACATAGGTATAATTACTGACACCAGTTGTAACTTCCACTTTTTTTATGGATTTTCCTATATCTTTTTGATTTATTTCTTTGGTATCGGTAGTTAATATATCAACATATTGCTTATCGTTTTCCTTATATATTGCCTGGACAGGAATAAATAATACATTATCTGCTTCAGCGGTAATGATCGTTAAATTTGAAGATATGCCATATAACAACTTATAACCCTCTTCAATCTTTGGCTTAACTGTAACCTCAAAAGAAACGATATTGTCCTCCACAGTTGGTATTTGAGATATATCTATAATCTCCCCTTCAAAATCTTGTCCCTGATAAGCATCAAAATTTAATTGGACTTTGTTGCCAACCGAGATTTTTGTAATATCTGTTTCACTTATATTCGCTTTTACAACGAAATCATTATTGATAATTGAAACTGCAGTAGTCCCCGAACCCGCATATTCGCCTTGAGCAAAGCCTGTTGCCAGGACAATCCCATCAAATGGTGCAGTAATCACGTTTTTATCTAAGTCAAGTTTTGCAATATCCAAACTGACTTTTGAAAGTAAAACCTGTGTTTCTGCTTGATCTACACTGTTTGCTGCAAGTTTGATTTGCATATCTGTTGATTGCTCGCTACCCAAATTATTCAAGTTAGCAATATCTCTATTTTCCTTGGCCTGTTTATATGAATTCTCGGCTGAAGTAACCGCATTCTGGGCAGCTATATAAGCATTTTCACTTGATGCATAACTTGATCGTGTATTTATCTCATCTAATTCTGCTGCATGCTTTTCAGCCGCTGTGTCCCAGCTCTGTGAATCAAGATAGCTGATCATTTCATTGTATTTATTCTGGGCTTCAATCAACTGCTTCTCAGCATAATAAAGCGCATCCTGAGCAGCGGTTAGCTGGTTTTTAGCGGCACTTACCTGCTTTTGTGCAATATTGTTATTGCTTTCAACTGTTTGGATTGTTATATGATTTTCATCTAATGCCTTTTGGTAATTTAATTTGGCAGTTTCAACCGATTTTTTGGCTGACTTTAAATTCAATTCAGCCTGTGTTACCTGTAATTCTGTTTCGCTATTGTCTACTTCTACAAGAACATCACCTTTTTTAAAAGATGAACCCATATCCAATACCTGTAATACCTCCCCGGAGACTCGAAGCGAATAATTTTTCTTACTCGATGCATCTACAGTACCGGCTGCTGAAACTGATTGGATAACATCCCCTTTTTTAACCTCAAAAGTTTCAATTCCGGTTGTAGACGCCGTATCTCTATTTTGTGCAAATGGCATACATGCGGTAAAACTGAATAGAATAATTGAGATCACAAATATAACCGTAGCCATTGGAATGAATTTAATTTTATTTTTTCTATTCATAAATCCTTCCTTCCTTTTTGCCGGAAAAATACAATAAAAAAATGAAGAAATAATGGAGAATGCAGTTTCAATATTATGAATACACTTTTTATAATACTCTAACGCTAAGATTTCTATCTATTAAGGCAGGTAAGGAAGTGGTTCAACCTTCAAAAGAGATAGATAATAAAAGAAATCCTCTTAACACAGCACTTATCTCAGTATTTTGGGCGTCAGTTGCTATATTTATTCAACGATCCTACAATCAAAAACAAAGATGTTCTCTTTGCCAGATTAGGAAAGCAGATCCAATGCCCTGTAGTAGCAATTCATGGTGACTATGATCCACAATTGTTTTTAGTATTTACCACTTGTTTATGTGAATAGCTGATTGATTATATCTATTTGATGGTTCCTTACTTTCGGCAGGATGGCCTATTGATACGATTGAAAGTGGTATTATATCTTCGGGGAGATTAAATAACTCTTTTAACCCTTTTACTCTTTCTTTCCTAGGATAAATACCAAGCCATACTGCGCCAAGACCCTTATATTGTGCTTCTATTAAGATATTCTCGGTTGCTGCCGAACAGTCCTGCACCCAGTATCCCTCGTGTTTTTCTTTATCCAGGTTGCCGCAAACGATTATCGCAAGTGGAGCCATCATCAGCATTTGGGAATATGGGTGAACTTCAGGAATTTTATTTAATATTTCTCTGTCATTTACTACTATGAATTCCCAGGGCTGCTGATTCCCTGCCGAGGGGGCTGCCATTGCTGCCTGGAGCAATTCTTTTATATCCTGATCAGATATTGGTTCATCGGTGTATTTGCGAATACTTCTTCTTTCCAGTATGGCTTTCATTATTACGCTCCTAATATATTTAGAGAGTTATTTATGCGTTAATTATTCCGGGAATAACTTTTAGCTTTCTCCAGCGCAGCCAAAGGGCACCAGCAGTTGCCAACAGTGCCACCACAGTAACATATATTTCTAACTGACCAATTGTTATTGTACCCACCGTAAGGATTACAACACTATAGTTCGCAACCGCATGTATGAAAGAAGCCAGGAGATAGAATTGCCAACCCCAGCCACGAGCAAGACCCCAGCCAGCTATAGCACAAATAGCGATATGTAAAGCTATTGTAAAAAATCGCTCCCAAAAGGGGACCAGAGCAATAAGCCCGCTAGTCTGTACTGCCGCCCAACTCCAACCAGAAGAAAAAAGAGTATTATAAACCCAAACCGCCTCAAAGATCCCAAAACCTAATCCGGATACTGCTCCTATAGCCAGTCCCAGTTTTGGATCAATATTCCTACCCTTTCTCCACCAATATATTACTACGGGCACAAGTTTAGAACCTTCCTGAACTAGCCCACTTAGTAGTATTTGGGGTATACCGGCAAGCAGGAGCCCGCGCATAAGAACTTCCTGGCTCCAGAAGGTATTTAATATGTTACCTGTCCAAGCCTGGAGAGGAATCTGGATAAAGGAAACAACTATCCAGGTTAGAAAGGCACTACTTGCAAGTACTACCCAGGACCAGGTTTTCTTGAGAATTGGCGTCCAGTAGGCTGTAAACCAGATGGCCCCAAATACTATGCCCAGGCCAACCCCCAAGAGTATCTTATACCATGAGATATTATTAAATACAAAGCCAGAGATGAAGAAACTAACCAATTGATTAAACATTGTAACCCCCTAAAACTCCTTTCCGTTATTAATATATAAGATACTATCTCACAAAGATTAGATATACCTCCTGCTTCTATTTTAGGGGAAAAACCTTTTTGTTATTTTATCATTACTTAATCCTGAAGATGTAATAATTACCAGGATTACTGTTAATAGTGCCGTTGAAGCAAGACCAATTAATATTTGCAGTAAACAAAATGATAAATCAAAGTGTCTAATAATTATTATTTATATTTATTTAAACCATTCATAAAGGCAGGTGAAGAAATGATGGAACCTTCAAAAGAGATAGATAATAAAAGAAATCCTCTTAATACAGCGCTTATCTCTGTATTTTGGGCGTCAGTTGCCATATTTATTTTATTTATATTAAGCACTATGTCTATTCCACCAATGATACCCAGTTTGAGGTTTTTCTCTTCTACTATTGGCGGAGGTATATTTTTCCTTTTAGGTATTGCGATCATTGTTTTAACAATAAAGGCAAAGATAAAAGGTCTGCTTAAGAAATTCTTATTACTGACTGGAGCTTCTGTTACAGGAATTTTTGCAGGTATTTTATTACACAACTTAGTTTTTGGAATATTTATTTACTTCTTTGGAGCTGATTTCTGGGATAGGATTGGTATAGGAGATGAGCCCGTCTTCTTTACCTTAGCAATAATTGTATGTCCCATAGGTTTTTTAGTTGGTGTGATAGGCAGCATAGTGTTGTTTGTAAGAAAGAAAAGACTTATTAAGGAGAACCTGGGTAATGGTAGATAAAACTTTAAAGGTATATGGTTACAGATGGGTTGTTCTCTCAGTATTCATGCTGATTGTTGGCATGACGCAGTTACTCTGGATAACTTTCGCTCCTATTACAAACATAGCAGCCAGGTTTTATAACACCTCTGATCTTATAATCGGGGCTTTATCCATGAGCTTCATGATCGTATATATAATTATAGTAGTACCGGCTGCATGGCTAATAGACAAACGTGGTTTTCATATCGCTGCTGGAGTTGGAGCTGCAATAACAGCAATATTCGCTTTGACCAGAGGAATATTTGCTTCAGATTTAAATATCGTCTTTATATCGCAGATCGGTATTGCGATTGGCCAGCCGTTTGTACTTGGTGCTATAACTAAAGTTGCAGCTAAATGGTTCCCGGTAAACGAAAGGGCTACTGCAACAGGATTTGGAACTTTGGCAATTTATATCGGCATTCTCATTGCAATGATATTGACACCATACCTGGTCATTAAAAATGGGATAGAAAATATGCTATTAATTTATGGAATAGCATCTGCAATTTTAGCAATGGCATTCGTTATATTTGCAAGAGAAAATCCACCTACTCCGCCTTATCACTATGAAAACAAAGAAAGGCCTTTAATGTTTGAAGGGATCAAACACATCTTCAGGCAAAGGGACTTCATTTTGCTCATGGTTATATTCTTTGTTGGCCTGGGCATATTTAACGCAGTTTCTACATGGATAGAGAAGATTGTTGAGCCAAGAGGGTTTTCAATATCACAGGCAGGAATACTTGGTGGCGTTATGCTTATAGGTGGAATTTTGGGCGCAATTATCATGCCACTTTTTTCCGATAGGTATCTCAAGAGAAAACCCTTCATAATTATGTCATTGATCGGCTTAGTGCCGGGTCTTATTGGAATGACGTTTGCCAGAAGTTATTGGCTATTACTATTATCAGGTTTTGTTTTTGGGTTCTTTTTGCTGAGTGCCGGTCCGATCGGTTTTCAGTATGGTGCTGAAATAACATTCCCCGCACCTGAAGGTACATCTAACAGCGCACTTTTAGTAATGGGACAAATCTCAGGCATTATTTTTATTTTCGGAATGGACTTATTTAAGTCCAAAAACGGGGGGAGCATGACAATTTCCATGCTTATGCTTATCGGGCTTACGTTATTAAGCTTAATTCTCAGCATATTGCTAAAAGAGTCCAGCTTAATTAAACCAAAAGAGCAAGCTGCTGAAGATTAAAAAGCTAATAGATAAATCATAGTTAGCAGTCCCCATGAATTTTTTAAAAAAAATTTACACTGTTAAATGAATATCTGCTTCCTCAAGAAACCAAAGACCTTTGCGATATCTTTTTGGGAAAGAAGCTCTTCAAACTTCGGAAGTCCAATCCTGCCCACTATGCCTGAAAAAAGTTCAAGTTGCTCGATGCTCTCAATCACAGCCGAGAGGGGATCTTCTCTATAGGGGAATATGTCAAGAGAGAGATAGCCGTCATACCCTGCTCTTTTCAGATAATAGATTAGCTCAATGTATTCCCAAAAATGAACGGTACCCACAATCATATCGTCGTCCCACAACCTGTAGTTATCGTTAAAATGCATATGGAAGAGCTTGCCCTCCGAAAGAAGGAGCGAAGCTGACTCAGCGACATTTTCATATGCATTTAAGGCATGGCCCACGTCAATAGTTGCCCCAAGGTTGTCGGCACCAACCTTCTGGACAATATAAAGGGCTTTCTCGACTGTAGCTATAAAGGTATGCGTGCGTGGTTCTTTCTGCTTGTACTCAATAGAAATCTTTACATCATTCCGATGCCTCACTATTTCATCAACCGATTTCAGCAGACGTGTCCAGGACTTCGAGTAATCCACCTGGAAGATGTAGTCGTAACCATCTTGACCCAACCACAGGTTAACGCACGGACAGTCAAGTACCGCTGCAACATCCATGGTTTCATGGAATACCTTGACTGCTTTTTTTCTAATCCCTTCATCAACCGAGGATAGGGCACCATTTGCCCACTCTCGCTTACAGGTGACATCTGCCCCTATCATCACAAGACTAAGACCAGCTTGCGAAAGTTTCTCCTTTGCCATCGGCAGGTCATCAAAGAAAGAGGACGGATAAATCAACTCGACACCTGATACCTTCTCTAACTTCGAGATTATTTGAATGACATCATCAAGAGCTTGCCCTTCTCGGTAGCTATCAAGGACAAAACGGTCACCCGGTGATTCAAATGCCCAAAGCCCGACTGCATACTTTGACTTCATATTATCATTCCTTTCTTTAATATACGCCACCGAAATTAAACCACGTTAGCAATCTTAATTTAAGCAGCCCGAGCTGCCTTTGCTCTTCATCGATATCATAATACGTGCATGTGATTGTAAAACGTTTTCTTAAAATCATTTTTACATTTTATCAGTACTTTTTATTCCAACAAGCCTTCAACCAAATACTGTTAAGTTGTATTATTTTATGCGGACATAGTAGGGTGATGATTGGATGGCATGAGCTCATTTAGAAACTATCTGGCAATTGATCTTGGAGCCGAAAGCGGACGTGTTATTTTGGCTAAATTCGATGGAAAAAAAATCGTCACGGAAGAATTGGACAGATTCTTTAACGAACCGGTGCTTTTTAATGGAACTTTATACTGGGATATCTTAAGGTTAATCTTAAACATAAGAAATGGAATTAACAAAGCCCTTAAAATTACTGAAGGTAATGTAAAAAGCATAGGTGTGGACACCTGGGGAATCGATTTCGGTTTAATTGGAAAAGACGGAAGTCTACTTCAAAATCCTGTGCATTATCGAGACAAAAGGACAGTAAATCAGGCTCAACAAGTACAGAAAAAGATATCCCTCACAAAAGTTTTTGAAGAAACGGGCTTTAACAATAAGGAGCTCTCAACAATTTTCCAGCTGAATTATCTTGTAGATAAAAAACCATGGCTGATTGACACTACTGACAAAATTCTGATGATCCCGGATCTGCTCAACTATTTCCTTGCCGGAGTAAAATTTAATGAATACACAGAAGTAACAACAACCGGAATTTACAGTCCATCCGAAATGACCTGGTCAAAAAAGATATGCAGCGCAATTGGAATACCGGAAAGAATCCTACCTGAAGTAATCATCCCAGGTAAAAAAATCGGCGATCTTTTGCCAGAAATATTAGATTACTATACAAATAAAAAAATCGAGGTTATTTCAACCCCTTCTCATGACACTTCCTCTGCAGTAGCATCTACACCCTTTGATAATCCCGATTCGGGATTCATAAGCTCAGGCACCTGGTCAATTTTCGGTATCGAAACAGATGAACCAATCATTGACATAAAAGGTTTTCATAACAGCTTCACAAATGAAGGTGGGGCAGCAAAAAAGATAATTTTCGTAAAAAATTTGACTGGTCTATGGATACTACAAAATTGTAAAAAGGAATGGCAAAAGCAACTGAACCGAAGCTTAACATGGGATGAAATTGTACATGCTGCAGAAAGATCAAAACCGCTGACCTGCTTAATAAATGTTGATCACAGGTCATTCTTTAACACAGACAACATGATTAAGGCAATATCAGAATATTGCAGGAACACCAATCAGCCCATTCCGGAGGGAATGGGATCCATAGCAAGGTGCTGCATAGAAAGCCTTGCTCTAAGATACAAAGAAACCTACCTGCAGCTTGTAGATATAATTAGAAAACCCCTAAACAGAATGCATATAATTGGAGGAGGCTCAAGAAACAGGTTGCTCTGTCAGGCAACTGCTGATGCACTTGGTATTCCGGTGATTTCGGGACCGGTGGAGGCAACTGCTCTTGGTAATGTATCATTTCAGGCTATTTGCACAGGTGATATCTTGGATATAAACGAAGCTCGTAAAATCATATCCGGATCGGAGAGAATAAGCGAGCTCGAACCCACAAATACAGGTTTATGGCAGGAAGCTTTTCAAAAATACAAAAAAACAGTAGCGCAAGCATAAGATTTTAAGAGTTGTTCCTGTAATTTACAGAAAATTGGGTCCGTTGTCTTTAGAAATATGGCTCGCCTATTTGTAGACTTTATTCTCTATTATTTTGCCTATTAATATATATCTAAAGATTTTTCCTTTATAAGTTAGAATTGCACCAACCACGGCATAAATTATAAAAATAAACCAGATCGGGAAATATAAGAAAAAAAATATCATTGACACAAAGAAGAGAGTCCCGGGCTCAGCATTTGGGTTTGCAATGGCGCTCGGCATTGATACAAGCATTAATATAATTCCCACAAATATAAATAACATCATAATTGCAATAGATATAAGTTGAAAAAATATAGCTTGAAGTGAATTAAACCTGACAAATTTTGAATTTTCTCTCTGAGTCACCCATATTAGAATTGGCGCCATTATCCCAATATTTGGTATCAAAATTGACAAATGTGAAAGCAGTGATTTTATTCTTTCTTCGAAACTTAAATTATTATTCATCTTATTTCCTAATCATTTATAGTTATTATTTCTATTTTACTTAAAACGTAGTAATCGAACAAGTCTTCTTCACATTCTGCTAATGACATTTGCGATACTATTCAATACCATCAATGGTTATCTGAACGGAAGATATCTATTTTATTTTGCTCCTATTTATCAGCTAAGCTGGCTATCAGATCCCAGGTTTATTATCGGTACAATAATATTTTTTACAGGTTTTATAACAAATATTTACTCCGATGGGGAGCTTCGTCAGTTAAGAAGACCGGGGGAAGAAGCTTACAGGAACCGCACGGAGGTCTTTTCAGGTTTGTTTCAAGCCCAAATTATTTTGGGGAGATAATTGAATGGATTGGATGGGCAATAGCCACCTGGTCTTTACCGGGACTGGCTTTTGTCTTCTTTACCATAGCAAATCTAATGCCAAGAGCGTATTTTAATCACAGGTGGTATCAAAAAGAGTTTTCAGATTACCCTGCAGAAAGAAAGACCTTAATTCCGTTTATTTACTAGCCTTAAATTAAAGAGGGCTCCAATGTCATCAGCACAATGGAGCCAACTTTAAGATTCAAATTAATGTTTTACTATCAACAATTAATTCTCATTCTACAATTGATGGATTGTATCTAGAATCCTACCAACGTCGGGATGTTGGTCGTGTTGTGTAATTTCCTCTATTGCCTCTGTCTTCTTTGGGGCGAGCTTCGTTAACAACAATGGTTCTGCCGTTAAGATCATGTCCATTCAGTGTCTGGATTGCGTTTTTGGCACCTTCCTCGGTCTCCATTTCAACAAAACCAAAACCCTTACCCCTGCCAGAATATTTATCAGTGATGGCAGTTGCTGATTCAACTTTACCTGCCTGGGAAAATAGTTCCTCGAGCTGGGCATCAGTTGTATCATAGGGAATGCTTCCAACATATAATTTTTTTGCCATTTTATTCAACCTCCTTCCATATCAAAATTGTAAGTCTCCTAAATGCGAATTTGTCTTAACGTAGTATGGATAGAGATAAGTCGAATAAAATTGAGCAGTATCTGCGTATCTTTATCTAACCAATCAAAACTAGTTCAATTTTAAGAAGATTTTTTAAAATTCCTCTTACGGTGTGCAACTATAACAGAGCCAACTAAATTAATCAAGTAAATGTGCCTGTATTCTTTTTCTAAGAGCTCTTTCCCACCTTTTATAACACCCCAATTTTCCAGAATTGAATCTTTTTTATCCGAAAAGACAATACTCCCATCGTTTATGAAGGTTACGTAGTCTGCTATTTTATCCAGGTCAGAGGTAATGTGAGTTGAAAAGAGAATTGACTTTCTCTCATCCTGTATAAGTTCAGAGAATATCTCAAGAAGCTCTCTGCGAAAAATCGGATCCATACCGGAGGTTGGTTCATCCAGAATAATGAAATCGGCATGATGGGATAGAGCTATCGCAAGGGAAAATTTCATTTTCATGCCCCTTGATAGGTCTTTAAATTTATTGTTCAGCTTTAAATCAAAAGATTTTATTGAGCGCAAGCAAAGATCAAAATTGTGGTTGTTGCTACATGCTGCTGTCTTCATCGTTCTGAGTTTTTTACTGCTACTCGACGAAATGAGTAACTGGAAAATAATAATAGCTATAGCTGGACTGGGGATAACTCATTATCTGGTTGATCTAATTAAAATCAACCTAAAGAAAGAAGGGCTTGAATCCTTTCTGATAGATCAGGCTGTTCACGTGTTACTCATTCTTATAGCTTACCTGCTTTTGGAACCTGTAGGAGGCTATTTGAATATTTTGAACAAAACTCACCTTTTAATTAACTCTCCCAGACTGCTAATAATCCTGTTATTACTCCTTCTAGTTACCAGCGTTGGAAGCATACTGATAGACAATATCATCTCCAGGTTCAAAAGCGGGATTAGTGAAAACAAGATTGGAATAGAATCCGCTGGAAAGTATATAGGGATAGTTGAGAGATTATTAATATTTACCTTTATTTTAACTGGTAACCTAACTGCTGTAGGCTTCATTTTTACAGCCAAAGCCACAATCTTAAGTCTTTTAACCAAATATCTGTTAGGTTATTTTTAAGAACTAAACATATCTTATTAACCCGTATCCTCCGTTAACTGGATCCTTAAAAAGGAAGAAATGCGGCGGGAAATAGGTCAAAACGCTAAAAGCCACTATCTCAATTATTAGAAAGATAAGTGCGATCAGACTTGCAGTTTTATGTGCGCTTTTTAACAGCATTAATCTGTAGCTGACAATCTGAGCAACAATTATTGATATTACAAAAATCGATATATCCAGGAAAAAAATATCGCGTCCAAGTATTGCGGTATAGGAATAGAAAAGACCCGTGATGACGATCGGAATCAGATATAGCGATACCGTCTTTGCGAGAATGAAATTCTTTGTCTCTTTTCTCAGAACAAAAAATTCGATAATTAGGAATATTAATGCCGGCCAAAAACCGATCTTCAGGTGCTCCCAGGTGCTCTCATTCACCGCGCTGATAAGTGAGGCTGGTTTCCAGAAGCCGCTCAGCTCATAGGTGAAATGCAGAAGAGAACCAATTATGATAATGAAAAACATTCCAGCTATTTCCCAGGCCAGGACCTTTTTCGTTCTCATGTTATTCACTAATATTCTTGATGCTGCCGGGACCTGTCATCTTCTGGCTTATTTCCGGATTTCCGATGTAGTTAACACTGCCGGCTCCGCTAATTACGACATTCAGTTTTTCGCTCACATTAACAGTTGCGCTGCCGGCGCCTGATATGGTTACATCGCACTCCCTGCTTATCAGATCTTTTGCCAGGTAGCTGCCCGCACCGGTTATCTTTACCTCCTGTTTACCGGCATCTCCTGTCAATATGATCGTGCCAAAACCTGATACTAACGTCTTGATGGTATCCACCGCGATCTTGAAATTTACCTCTCCCGCTCCACTTAAATCAAACTCCAGATCATCGGTATTAAACTCTGAACAGCTAATAACGCCCGTACCCGTCAGTGCAATCCTATCTAAATCCTTAGCTTTCAAATGAAACTTGATGTCTTCGGTAGGCAGCGGAGTAATGCCGCCAACAAATCCTATTGACAGCTCACCATTTCTTACCTGGGTAATGATCTTCGGTAATATATTGTCCTCCGCCTCAATGGTTAAGGATTCTTCGTCACCCTGTTCGATAATTAAATTTCCAACTCCCGTAAGGGTGACTTTATTGAAATCCTTGACATCCCTTTCTTCTGAAATTATGTTGCCCGAACCTCTTAACACCCTGGGAAGAAAGACACAAGATGTGGTGGCAAAAAGAACAGTGCTTACCAGGCCAATTATAAGGATCAGCCTGGCAATATTGTTTCCACTGGAGTTCTTATTTTTTACTGGCATTGATACCTCTTTTCTTTTAAGCATTTGATAAATAGCATACAGCGTAAAACCCGAGACTAACCCTCATAGTTCAAATATTTTCTTTCTTCAATGAAAAATTACCTTAGATATAATATATTAAAATTGCTTTAAAAAAATGAATAATTATCTTAGAATTTGTTATCTTATTTTTTGCATAGGCAATGCAGCAGAACATTAACTGCTGATTTTTATAACGGCGCATTCGTCTAGTGGCCCAGGACACATCCCTCTCACGGATGAAACAGGGGTTCGATTCCCCTATGCGCTACCATTCTCATATCAGATCATTCTTTAAATAACTGAATTAAGAAGTAAGTTGCTTGCGATTCAGCAGCATTGGGCCAATCCGGTCCATTAACCAACCGAAACAGGCTTCAATCCACGGCGTTATCCCTAAAATATGAGGCACATAGAGAACTCGTCTTGGCCATCTCAACAGCGACCATATTGCATCGGCTACTTTTTCTGGGAGGATGCCAACTTGTTCAGTTGGCATACGTAATCCCGCTGTCAAGTTAGCAGCATTACTACAGAATTCGGTCATCACTGGACCGGGTTTAACAACGCTCACATAAACGCCGCTCCCAACAAGCTCTCTGAACAAAGCAGTTGTAAAACCATCTATAAATGACTTAGTGGCAGAGTACAGAGCAACCCCCTGACTGGGCAAACTTCCTGCAATAGAACCAACGTTGATTATGTGCCCGCTTCTGCGCTTTATCATTGCTGGCAAGAATAAAGATGTGAGGTGCACGAGTGAAGAGATGTTCACCTGAATCATCTCCCTGGCGACATCCAAAGGCATATTAGCATAATGGCCATACCATCCAAATCCCGCGTTATTAACCAATACATCTACGCTGCCGTAAGTAGACTGAATGCAGTCAAAAAGCTCAAACCGAGAGGATTCCTTGGCAAGGTCAAGGGGCAGTATCATGCATTCTCTACCACTGGCTTTGATCTCATTTAATAGCATCGCCAGGCGCTCTGCTCTTCTTGCAACCAGGACAACGCGCAAACCTCCTCTGGCCAATCTTCTTGCGGTTGCAGCACCAATACCGCTTGATGCCCCAGTTATTAATGCGACCTTATCACGCAAGTCATGCTTTCGAAACCTGTACATGTCTATCCCTATCATCAGGCACGCAGATAAGATTTAACCAGCATTCGATTCTCCAGCCACCATTCCACGGTATCCCTTATGGTCTCCTTTATTGACCGCGGTCTGTAGCCCAGTTCGCGTCTGGCTTTCTCCGAGCTTATGAGCGAATTACTAACCACTGTCTCAAGCGAGTATCGGGTAAATCGGGGCTTGGTTTCTGTCAGCCGATAATAGAGCTCGGTAAAATTAGTTGCAAATATCGCCAGCCAGTATGGTATTTTGACTATTATTGAGCGGAGGCCACGAACCTCCTTTACCATCTGACACATCTGTTCCAACTGTATCCTTTCACCAGACAGTATATATGTTTCTCCACGCTTGCCGCGTTCACCTGCCAGGATCTGACCTCGAGCCACATCGCGAACGTCTACAAAATCAAAGCAGCCGTCAATCAAGAAGTTTGTCTTTTTTTGCATCCACTGCAATAACGTCTCGCCCATCTCGGAGCCCCTGTAGTCATATGGCCCGATCACGCCGGTAGGGCAAACTACCACCGCATCCAGTCCATCCTTTACTGCTGCTTTAATGGCCAATGTTGCCTCTGCTTTGGTGCGATCATATGCACCAGCAGGGTTGCCGACATCAAAGGACTGGCTCTCATCAATTACCGTGCCCTCTGGAGGCCGACTCAGTGCATGGATTGAGCTCGTGTATATCAGCCTTCGAATTTTAGCTCTCTGGGAAGCCCTGATCACATTTTTTGTCCCCTCGACATTGACCTGACGGAGCAGATCTTCCTTACCAGGTATGATCGAAACCAGAGCGGCCAGATGGTAAACCTCATCAACCCCGGTAAAAGCATAATTGAGCGATTCCTCCTGCAAAATATCGCCCTCAACACGCTCTACATTCAATCCCTTTAATGCACTGCAATCTTCACCAGGAAGTATGAGTGCCCTCACTCTGCTGCCAATCTTTATTAGTTCACGCACCAGGACATTACCAAGATGTCCTGTTGCACCTGTAACCAGGATCATATTTATTACCTCCTCACAATACCATTCATGAGCATCTGCATGCCCTCTTTAGTTAATTCATCCCAAACAGCTCCCTTGGGATCAAAAAATGCCTGAAGCAGTAAACCAAGCGCAAGAGCTATGATTACCCGTGCAGCCGAGTCAGGATTTACCTCTTTTGCAAGCGATCCCTCCTCAACGCCTTCCTCGATGATAGATGAGAACATCTGCTGGTAACGACGATAGGGTGATACAGTTGATTCCCAGATCACTGGTTGGCGATTCGCCTGGATCCAGAATTCAAGAAACATCGAGAAGCGACCACCCGCAGCCTCGAAGACCTCCCTGGTTATCCCTGCCATGCCTATCAGATCTTCAGGAACGTTGTGGGTAGAAGAGCGAGCACCTTGCATCCTGGAATCAAGTTCATTCAACCAATCATAAAGAAGGGCGAGAAATACCGCCTGCTTGGAACGAAAATGATGATAAAAAGCACCTTTGCTAACGTTTGCAGCATTACAAATATCAGCAATGCCCGTGCCATCATATCCGAGCTTAGAAAACAGGTCCAGCGACACTTTAAGAATACGCGAGCGAGTTTCCTTGCTTCTTGACTGCATATTTACTCCTTCAAATAAAATACCGACCGTTCGGTCTTATTATATTCGAAAGAATGTGAAAATGCAACAAGAATTCGACCTTAGATTCCAGGACGGAATGCTAAACGTCAATTCGAAGAAATATCACTTCGGCGGAAGTATGGGGTTAAATAGTTTTCTGAGCTCCTCAACGCTTTCAGTCTTTGATGCTGCAAGAATTGAGTCGCCAGCTTTAAGTAGTGTATCACCTCTGGGAATTATGAAATTGTATTCCCGTACAACCGACATGATCATGGTGCCATCCGGTAAGTCAAGATCGCGAATTCTCTTATCTGCCACCCTTGATTCAGGCAATATCTCAAGTTCAACGATCTCGATCTGACCCTTCTGAACAGTCAGCAACTTTATCAGATGGCTTAAATGAAGTTCCTGGTTGATCACTGACATGATCAGGTTGGTGCTATTTATGACTGAACCAAGACCTAAAAAACTGAATATCTGTTCGTTAGCAGGGCTATTTACCCTCGATATCACTCGCTTAACATCAAAGGTTATCTTGGCAAGATGCGCAACTACGAAATTTACCTCATCCTTGTCCGTAATTGCCACCACGACATCTGCCCGCTCTATCCCGCACTGCCTGAGCAGCCTGGGGCTTGTCCCATCGCCCAGTACCGTAACAACCTGATCCAGTTTCGCCTGAATCATCTGATACCTCGTCTTATCGTTTTCTATTACCAGAACTTCCTGACCTTCATTGGTCAGAGCTTTTGCTAACTGAAGCCCAACTTTCCCGCCGCCTACCAAGATAACATACATAGCAATTCACCACCTGACAATTTCAAGTTAAAACTCTGAGAGAAGAGCATCTTTTATCTGGCTCGCGCCAAGAGTCGTCGGACAGATAGTCTTCAGGCCAATGTTAAAAAATATATCTGAAAGCTCGGGGTCATAGACCCTTGCGACGACATTTTTAATATTATATATATCTTTCGCGATCAGAGACGACATAATATTTATGCAATCGTTATTTGTTACTGCAGCAAATGCATCCGCTTCTTCGATCCCGGCTAATTTTAATACAGCCTCATCAGTACCATGTCCAAGAACTGTCCTGCAATTCCCCCTGCCAACAAAAAAATTAAGGTTCATCGGATCATTATCAATTACGATGACTTCCACATCCTCTTTTTGCAGCAGGTTGTCAATTAATTTCTGGCCTACCCAGCCGCTTCCTATCACTATTACCTTCATCTCAAACTCCTTTGGTCTTACTTAAGGTACACGGCAGGCTTTTCCACAATAACATCACACCTGGCGTTCCTGAAAACAAAGTCCACTGTCCTGCCCATAGAGAGCTCGCCAAACCTCTCATTCACGCTGGTTGAAAGCACTATTAAATCTACATCTTTATTGTTAGCAAAATCAACAATAGATTTGCCGGCAAACCTCGATCTTTCAATGGCTCCCTCGATCTCTACTCCAAACCTCTTACCTATAACCTTGGCGCGGTTAAGTGATACTACACCCTGAACATCTATCTCGGGCATGGGAACATCAGCAGGCAGCGTCATCGGTACCTCGACAATAAAAAGGGCGTAAACCTTAGAGAGATCAGCTTTTGCAATTTTAGAGGCAAGCGCAACCATTCTCTCGGAGAACATGGTTCCAAGTGTAGGAACCAGTATTTTCCCAAACTCGGAAACCTCCATCATCATCTCGGCTTCCCTGACTTCACGTTTCCCAAATTCTTTTGGCTTCAACATCCAGACAAGGATTATTACGATGCTGACACCAATCAATAGCCCTATTGTTATTCCAAGTGGATGAACCTGAATAGTACCGTTCAAATTAGTACCCTCTTAAAAGCTTATATAACAGGTAAAATCTGTAAATTCCCAGCGCAAAAAGCGCTACACCAAGAATGGCTACATTGATCCTGGCTCCCTCGGTTATTGCTCTGTAAATGATAATCGCCCCAAAGAGCACACAGCAAAAACTAACAAAAACCCTGTAAATGTCCATCAATTTATATCTGAATTTAATGTTATCCTGACGCTGCATTACACCTTGAATTCCTCTTTATGAGCATATTTACCTAATTTCTTATCTCTTAACTTTAACGCTTCCTTATATTCTCCTAAAATTTCAGTCTCTTGCGCTTCTTCCAGCACTTTCATCTGTTGATGTTCCCAATCACGTTGTACATTTCCAAAAATCGGTAATCCTTCGGCTTTCCTGAAAAGAACATATAGAATAAAACCAAAAACCAGCCAACTTGGTCCTGCTATTCTGCCTAATTCATGTGTAATCATAACGACTACAAGAATCGCTAAATTCCCAATTATGCCAACTATCGCCAGAATGGGAAAATCGATGAGCCTGTCTTTATACCTAATCCTTATGTTACCGGGCATCTTAAAAGGTCGCGGCGAATAAGGGTCAACAAATCGCAACCTGATTAAGGATATCATTACAAAAATATAGCCCGTGACCGCCCCAAATGCATAAAGGTTTGCAAGAGTGTCCATCGCATCCCTGCTGATCGAGGCAAGAATTACCTGCAGAATGGCCAAGCCAGAAAAAACTAATATTGTCCTGACTGGAGTCCTGTATTTCGGATGAACCTTGTTGAACCACTTTGGCAACAGCCTGAAGCTGCTCATAGAATAGGTTATGCGCGAGCAGCCCATCACCCCGGTATTCGTCGAAGCATAAATTAACGTCATTGCCAGAATGGCCGTAAAGGGACCTGCAATAACACCCACAAACGGTATGCTCTGTGCAAGTACGGCGACAGGATCGGCCTTATTTGCTTCCAATACCTGCCACGGCATTATACCCAGACTCAGAGTGGAAAAGCTGAGCGCATAGATGATAACCGTAAATATAAGGGCAAGCGACGTCCGCGGAACCACGGAGGCAGGTCTTATCGTCTCCTCTGCTGCCTGCGAGATCGACTCCAGTCCTATATATGAGATTATCGCAATGGAGCATCCAAACAAAAAATTATGTAACGACGGCTTCTCGTACATTATCTGCTGATGCAGCAAATTTGGACTCCATGCCACTATAAAGCCAACAACAAGAATGAATGTCTCATTAAAAAGGTCAACCGCGCAAAATATCTCATTTAATTTCGAGGACTCCCTTATGCCTCTAACATTTAAAAAGAGGAGAATTCCTATGAGGATTATCGTCTCGATAGCCCAGGGAAGCGGCTGCGTGATCCACGGCCAGATTCTTTTTAAAAAATAGTTTAGATATCCGGCTGTAGCGAGTCCAAAAAGTGAGATATCAATAGAAAAATCCAGTAGAAGACACCAGCCAGAGGTAAAACCAGCAAAATCACCAAGCCCACGAAGGGTATAGTACTGGCCGCCGCCAGCAACCGGATAAGTCGAGGAGAGTTCAGTGTATGCCATGCCAATAAAAATATAGACAAAACCTGTAATAAGGAAAGCGAATGGAGTCCAACCCTGTGCATAACCGGCGACAAGGCCAAGTGCGACATAGACATCCGCACCGACATCTGCATATCCCCAGGTAAAGGAGCCCCATGTCCCGACAGCCCTGCGCAGGCCATGTGTCTCAACTGACTTTTGAAGATTCTGGTCAGCTGCTTTTTCAGAAATAACTTCCATATGCACCTGGACTTTGGAATTATCTTAAAAATAAAACCACAGAGATTTTGGCAAATCTGTGGCAAACAAAAAGACTTATATTTTATTAACAAAAATAGTTTAACACCGATGTCAATAACGGATTACTGACTCATTTAGTATATCTTCTACAAGGCCCAGGACTTCAGCTACGCCTCCTTTAGAATCAGGGCAATCGAGCATAATCTGCATAAGTTTGCTCCCCATTATCACTCCGTCCGCACATCCTTTGAGCTGCTTCACCTGGCCGGCATCCGATATACCGAAGCCAACAGCAATCGGCTTATCAGTAAGACTTCTCACCTTCAATATGAAATCAAGGGTGCTTCCTGATATCCCCTGCCGTGCACCTGTGACACCCTTCAGGGATACACAATAAAGAAACCCGAGCGTATTCTCGGCGATGAGCTTAATCCGCTCCTCGGAGCTCGTTGGTGCGACCATAAATATAGTGTCCAACTCATTACTTCTTGCGCTTATAACCCACTCCCCAGCTTCCTCAAGAGGTAGATCGGGTACAATAACTCCAGCAATTCCAAACCTCCTGCAATCCACAGCAAATCTATCAAGCCCATATCTATAAATGGGATTGTAGTAAGTCATGAACACAATTGGACAGGAGATTTCATCGCTTAAATCGCTGACCAGCTTAATGGCACCTGAAATGTTCATACCGTTTGACAGAGCAATATTTGACGACGCCTGGATGACAGGACCGTCAGCGATGGGATCTGAGAAGGGTATGCCTACTTCGATCAGGTCAACACCCACGTCACAAAGTCCCTTGATGAGCTCTCTCGAATTGTTTTCGTCAGGAAAGCCTGCCGTTACAAAAGGAATAAATGCCAACCTTCCTTCCCCTCTGGCCTTACTAAAAACATCATCTATCCTGCTCATATCGCTTTGATCTCCTCCCCCAGAAACTGACTCACCACTCCCACATCCTTATCTCCCCTGCCAGAAAGACACACCGCCACTATCTTGCCTTCAATAAGCTCGCCCATCTTCTCAAGGTAGGCAAGCGCATGTGAACTCTCAAGCGCGGGCAATATGCCCTCGTAGCGGGAAAGGAGGTTAAACGCGTTCAGGGCTTCCTCATCGGTTACGCTGAAATAACCTACCCTACCGTACTCTTTCAAATACGCATGCTCAGGCCCGACACCAGGATAATCAAGTCCCGCCGAAACCGAATGAGCTTCCCTTATCTGCCCGAATTCGTCCTGCAATACGAAACTCAGCGAGCCGTGCAGCACACCAGGACCACCTCTCTCGAGGCTCGCGCCATGCTTCTCCGTCTCAAGGCCAAAACCTCCTGCTTCAACACCAACGAGCTTCACTTCTGAATCCAGAAACGCGTGGAATATCCCAATTGAGTTGCTTCCACCCCCAACACAGGCAAGAATGAAGTCAGGCAGCCTTCCCTCTTTCTCCAAAATCTGATCTCTGGTCTCATGTCCAATGATGGACTGAAAATCTCTCACCATAACTGGATAAGGGTGCGGACCAACAACCGATCCGATTACGTAATGCGTATCATCAATATTTTTAACCCAATCCCTCATCGCCTCATTTATGGCATCCTTCAGGGTCATGCTTCCGCTTTTCACCTCTATTACATCAGAACCCAACAGCTTCATCCTGTAAACATTAAGTGACTGCCGCTCTATATCACGAGAACCCATATATATCGCGCATTTCAATCCAAGCATTGCAGCGGCAGTTGCAGTCGCGACGCCGTGCTGACCTGCCCCGGTTTCGGCAATTAACCTGCTCTTCCCCATCCTTTTGGCCAGAAGAGCCTGTCCTAACGTGTTATTAATCTTATGCGAACCGGTATGACAGAGGTCTTCCCTCTTCAGGTATATCGCTTTTGCGCCGTAGTGCCCGGTTAATCTTTGTGCCAGGTATAGTGGGGTCGGCCTCCCAGCATACTCCCTGAGGTAATAGTTCAGGTCGGATTTGAACGACTCATCATCCTTGAATAATTCATAATTTTCTTCAAGCTCAATAAGAGCACCCATCAGTGTTTCCGGCACGTACTGACCACCAAAAATGCCAAATCTTCCTTTTTTTGCGTCCAATTTATTACCTCTTTTCTCTAACAAATGTAAATTCAAAATAAACTCGGGCTCACGTAAACTTCCCTTCTCTGGCCAGCTGGGCAGCAGCTTTTGCCCGTGTTATGAATTCCTTCACCTTCAAGGGGTCCTTTTTGCCAACACAAGCTTCAACACCCGAGCTGGAATCAACCCCAAAAGGCATTACCTGCCTGATTGCCGTCGCAACATTATCAGGGTTCAATCCACCTGCAAGGATCAACTTTTTACCATCGAGTCTGCATTCTTTAAGAATGTTCCAGTCACAGTTCACTCCACTTTTTGCCGAGTCAACCAGAACAAACTCAACATCGTAGGAGCTGATATCGCGCAGGTCCTCACTGCTCTTAAGCCTGACCGCCTTTATTGCCCTTCCGTTGAACATGCTGCAATATCCGGAGCTCTCATTTCCATGAAACTGTAGGAGATCAAGCATGCACAAATCTGAGATTTCCCTGACCGCATCAGGACTCATATCACAAAAAACTCCAACGATCCTTGCTCTACCTTTCGTGTGCACTGCTATCTTCCTTGCCCTAAGGGGGTCAATCCTCCTTGGGCTATCCGCGAATATCAACCCCACTGCATCCGCTCCACACTCAACTGATAACAACGCATCCTCTAAATTCGTAATCCCACAGATCTTTACAAACATAACTTAAGTTCCATGATCTTTGCTTTTACTTCATCGCTCTTCATTAACAGCTCCCCGATCAGCACAGCATCAACCCCAAGATTTCGCAGCCATAAAACATCAGCTCTGCTTTTTATCCCGCTTTCGCTAACCTTCACCACGTCATCTGGAACTCTATTTATCAACCTCTCCGTAACCTTCAGATCAACCCTGAAGTCATCAAGATTTCGGTTGTTAATCCCCACGATATCGGCTCCCGCTTCAAGTGAAATCTCAATCTCGGCCTCATCATGAACCTCAACAAGTGCATGAATTCCAATTTGCCGGCATACTTTTACAAATCTAACCAGCTGCTCCTTGCTCAGTATCCTTGTGATAAGCAGGACCGCATCTGCACCTTTTACCCTTGACTCATAAATCTGTCTTTCATCAATGATGAAGTCCTTCCTTAAGACAGGCAGCCCTATGGAGTCCTTCACCCGCTTGATATAGCTTATGTGTCCGCCGAAAAACTCTTCATCCGTCAGCACTGAGACTGCATCTGTCCCACCAAGCTCAAACTGCCTGCACGTGATCTCGGGCTGAGCATCAAAATTTATCGTCCCTTTAGACGGAGACATTCTTTTGAATTCAGCAATTATGGCCACCTCATCTTTTTTGCTGAGTGCAGACCTGAAATCACGTGCAGGATCAATCTCAGAGCACATGCATTCCAGGTATTCTGAGCTTAAACCCGCAAACACTCTGCTGATCTCGCCTTTTTTGTGATTAACCACCTTTTCAAGATATCCGTTATTCAAAAATCTTCACGTCCCTTTCCAAATATCCGCTCAGGAGCGACGCAGCTCGGTCAACTGTGCCTTAGCCCTTTTAGTCATCTCAACAAGAGCTTCCAGCTTACCAAGTGCATTCCCCGATGAAATTGATCTTTTCGCAAGGACAATTCCATCAGCAATGCACTCAGCGATCCCCGCGACGTAAATCGCCGCCGCCGCATTCAGCACCGCAATGTCCATCATCGCTTTTGCAGCGCTCCCCTCCATTACTGACTTTACTATCTCAGCATTTTTCCCCGGACTTTCACCTGCCACATCTCCAATACCATACCTCTCCATGCCGAACTCCTCAGGCCTGATCGCATAGTTGAAAATCCTGCTATCTTTCAATTCCGTGACCATCGTCTCGGCGCTTACGGAAATCTCATCAATGCCATCCGTCCCGTGAACAATCATTGCCCTCCTCGTCCCAAGATTCATCAATACTCTCGCCATCAACTCAGCGAAGCGTACATCAAATACGCCAATGAGCTGCGCACAGGCGCTTGCTGGATTTGTCAGCGGGCCAATGATGTTAAAAACCGTCCTTATTCCTATCTCCCTCCTTGCTTCCATCGCGTATTTCATTGCCTTATGAACACTGGGCGCAAATATGAAGCCGATACCAACATCATCTATGCACTCTCCGACAAAGCTGGGAGGAATGTCTATCTCAACCCCCAGAGCCTCAAGTACATCGGCACTTCCTGAGCTGCTTGACACTGCCCGATTGCCGTGCTTTGCTATCACCACCCCGGCTCCTGCAGCGATGAAGGCTGCAGCAGTTGATATATTAAAAGTATGCGCAAGGTCACCACCTGTACCACAGGTATCAACCAGATCCGAGCACTTCGTCTCTATCTTCTCAGCTCTCTGCCTCATCACGCTTGCAAACGCAGAAACCTCATCGACGGTCTCGCCTTTTAACCTGAGAGCCGTAATAAATGAGGCAATCTGAGGAGTACTCGCTTCGCCGCTCATCATGATCTCCATCGCAGAGTGAGCCTCATCAAAACTCAGGTCATTGCCCTCAACAATTTTCTTTAAATATGCCTTTAGCATTAACCACCTCCGATTCAGACTTCGTAACTAATTACCATATTCCTTACGCCATGGTCTCAGAGCCTGAGGAAGTTTTCCAGGATTGTCCTCCCGTCAGCAGTCAATATAGATTCAGGATGAAACTGGACACCCTCAACCCCATAGTCGCTGCATCTGATACCCATTACTAACCCGTTCTTTGTATGCGCAGATACCTCAAGACAACCAGGAAAATTCGAACTATCCACTATTAGTGAATGATACCTTCCTGCTGCAAAAGGGTTCGTAATATCCCTGAAAATTGTCCTCCCGTCATGAAAAATTTCAGATGTCTTTCCATGACAGATCTCAGAAGACCTGGTCACCTTCGCTCCAAACGCTCGTGCAATTGACTGATGTCCAAGACAGACACCAAGTATGGGTATTTTGCCCGCAAAATACCTGACCAGCTCAACGCTCACGCCGGCATCATCCGGCGTGCCAGGGCCAGGAGATATCACTATATGACTGGGATTGATGCGCTCGACCTCACTAATTTTAATTGCATCATTCCTGTATGTGATGATCTCGTGACCCATATCGCCCAGATATTGAACGAGGTTATACACAAATGAATCGTAGTTATCTATTACCAGTATCACCTGCATGCGCCTCCGCAAGTTTTATTGCCCGGATAAGGGCTTTCGCCTTATTCTGAGTTTCAATATATTCGTTTTTAGGTATCGAGTCGGCCACGATTCCAGCGCCTGCCTGAACATACGCCATTCCATCTGAAAACACCGCTGTCCTTATGGTGATGCATGAGTCAAGCACTTTGTTGTATCCGAAATAGCCAACAATACCTGCATATGGTCCTCTCCTTACCGACTCTATCTCATCTATTATCTGCATCGCCCTTATTTTCGGTGCTCCGGTCACGGTACCAGCAGGAAATGCACTGACGAGTGCATCCACGCCATCTTTAGCATCAGAGAGCTCCCCGCCCACCCCAGATACCATGTGCATCACATTTGAGTATCTCTGAATTTGCATGAACTCATTCACCTTCACGCTGCCGTACTTACAAACTCTGCCGAGATCGTTTCTCCCGAGATCGACCAGCATGACGTGCTCAGCGCATTCCTTCTCATCTGCCAGCAGCTCCTTCTCCAGCAACTGGTCCTCGGCATCATCTTTGCCCCTTCTCCTCGTGCCGGCTATGGGTTTCGTCACAACCATGTTCCCTGCCACCCTGACAAGCGGCTCGGGAGATGATCCGGCTATCTTGAAGTTGCCGCATGAAAGGTAGTACATATATGGAGACGGATTTATCACGCGCAGCACTCTATAAACATTAAACGGATCAACATCAGTTTTAACCTGAAACCTTTGTGAAAGAACAACCTGAAAAATATCTCCAGACCTTATGTATTCGATCGCATTTTTAACTCCATCTTCAAATTCAGTCCTGCTCATATTCGAACCAAATTCAAACGGCGTTTCCTGAAGAGAAATGGGCTTGTTTGAATAAAACTCAGCGCCGGTTAATATGCTTCTAATCCTCCCGATTTCCTCAACTGAAGAAAGGTAAGAATCGCGCGGGTTATCTTCAATCGGCTCAGCAACGACAATTTTTATCTTTCGAGTGAAATGGTCAAATACAAGCACTGCCCTTGTTACCATGAAAAAAGCATCGGGCAGCTTCAGTTCATCACAGGAATCCAGGTCTATGTCCTCAAAATACTTAACACAATCATAAGCAAGATAGCCAACAGCCCCGCCAAAGAAATGATCCAGCCCATCTACTGTTGCCACTTTCCTGGCGAAGATCTCACTCCTTATGAGGTCAAGCGGGTTTGCAACAGTCATCTGGCCAGATCGATTCAAACCGTCAATAATCGTTTTGCCATCTTTGCAGATGATAGAGCTGAGCAAGCTGCAACCAATAAACGAAAACCTGCCCGCGACGCCCACGGTCTCAGCACTCTCAAGCAAAAATGCATGGTCATTCTTACAGAGCTTCAAAAATGCAGAGACCGGCGTCTCAAAGTCAGCAACCAGCTCCTCGTAAACGGGGATGACATCGTACTTCTCGCTCAACCCTAAATATTCTTCCAAACTTAAATTCAAATGAACCTCCCCATACTTTTCAGCCCCAGTCTAAAACGATGCATGCTATGCACCGCAACCAGTTCAGCAAATAAAAAAACACCCACAAAACCACCTGCGGGTGTTCCTTAATTCTCTTATTTTATTTTTACTTATTATTAATTTCTTTAAAAAATATGCTTATCGGGAAAGATTAAGGCAACACTGCAGGCAACTAGCTTACCTGCCACCACCAGTTCCAGTTGTTGCCTATCCAGTTGTTTGATTTCCCGACTAATATCAAATCTATCCCCTTAAAACGTGGAAAGATTATAAACAGTAAAATCTAAAAAAGTCAACTAAAAAATATACACGGCATATACAATGATTTGCAATATGAGACTAATACTCTATAATTCAAAAAACTAAACATATGTCTAAAAAATCAGACATATGTCTATATTATTAGACAACAATTAAAAATAATAAGATAGAACTATGAGATTAAAAAATGCATTAGACGATATCCTCGGGAACAAAAAAAGAGTAAATATACTGCGTACTCTATTCCGATATCCTGGTGAATTTACCGGGCGGCACATTGCCAGATTATGTAACTTATCCCAGGCATCTGTACAAATTCACTTAGAAGCACTTGCAGACAGCGACATATTGAAAATTAATTATGTTGGTAAAAGCAGGATATTTTCCTTGAACAAGGAGAATGTGCTATTTCAACCCTTAAAAGATTTGTTTCAAGTTGAGGAAAAACTCATTCCTCAATTAACAGACTCTATTAGGGATTTTATAAAAGGAAATCCTGAACTCCAAGAATCTCTTCTTAGTGCTTCAATTTACGGTAGTATACTCACAACAGAAGCAAGGCCAGATAGCGATATAGATGTATTGCTTGTGATTAAAGACAAGAACGATAAAGAAATTTCAGAAGAGCAATTTAGTGAACTGGAAGCAAAAATATACAAGCTCTTTGGCAACAGGTTTCATTTTTTCATTACTAACATCAATGAGCTCAGTGAGTTAAAAGAGTCAAATAAGGCGATTTTTCATTCACTAAAATTCGCATATTTAGCTTATGGTACGGAGATACAAAAGCTTTTGAGGTAGAATGCCAAAAACACCGAGAACCACAAGTACAAGTATAGGTTCAGAAAAGCTATACATGCAAAAAGCCCAAAATTTTCTTGATGGAGCAAACATTTTATTCGAGCATGGAAATTGGGAAGCGTCAGCGACTCTTTGTATCCATGCAGTAATCTCCAGCTGTGATGCCATTACAGCAAAATTTCTTTCCTGTAAGCACTCAGGGCCAACACATCTTGACGTTATTAATCTCATAGAACAAATTCCAATGGCAAATAAATCTGAATTGAAAACAAAGATCACTCAAATAAAAGAGGTTATCTTAATGAAAAATAAAGTAGAATATGAAGAGAAACCAATCAAAAAGTCTCAGACACAGAAGATCATTACCCAGTCCGATCGAATTGTAAAGTGGATCGCAACGCATATAATGCAATGATCATTGCTGCTATCCTACAAGACCTTGGAATCTAGTTTATTTTCATCTGATCAGAAGAAACCACTAGAATGTAAGGATTTTATCGCTATCCACTATCCACTGCGTCAATTCAACCATATTGCTGATCTCGGCGCCATCAACTAATTTCAAGTCTTTGATAATAATTAACATTTTCATTTCTTCATCCTTTCAAAAGCTCTGCAACTGGTCCAAATATGCCAGGCCATACCATAAAGAAGAACAAAATAATTGTCACATAAAATGTGATTATAGAAGACTTGAGGTACTTACTGGCATTCGCCTTGATTGTAAATATTGACCACAATAGCCAGAACACAAAAAACCCTATTATTGGATACACAAACAGTCCGGATAACGGCCCTGCTGGTGCATAAACCTCAAGAAAGCTCTTAAAGGCTGGGCTTGCGACCTTAAATATGTTCATGACCCAAAAAATTGTGGCAGAGAATGAAGCCGCAAGAAGCAGCGCATTTATCATATTAAGATTCTTATGATGAGCCATATTAACACTCCTAACCTAAAAATATATTTCTAAATAACTTTATTGATAAATTCATTTACTTTAATGGTGCAAATTTGGTCACAAGAACCGCTTCTGCTGAAACTACCAGTGTATACACCAGTGCAATTATCAAAGCGGCAATGACTACCAAGCGCAGTGCATTGTAACCTGTATCTGCTAATCTAGCACCCAGGTAATATACCATTACAGTGGCAACAAGCACTAAAAGCCATGGGAGATAAGCCAGAAATTCTTTGTGCTCAAAAATGAACTCATGAAGCCAGGGACGATCGCTTTCCAAAATTATCGTCCTTGGTCCTCCTTCTGCTCTGTATGGGACATAAATTACAAACCCAAGAAAAGTATGAACTATCATAAGTACAAGTAAAATCAACAACACGACTTTAAGCGGTTTTAAAAAAGCTACATTTCTCTGTAGAATGCCCGTAAACGCTATTCCCATTCCAAATAATATGAGTACTACAGTGGCAATCAATCCGTGGAAACTTGCAATAAACTCAATTCTCGAAAGCGAGAAAAGACCAATCAAACCTTCCATATCCTCTTTCCTCCTGATTTAGTATTTACACTACGATAAAAACTTTTAAATGACCAAATGTTGCTCAAATTTTCATAACGCTTCCCCCAGCTTCTATTTTCAGGTTTAAGACAGCATCTGAAACTATATCAATAGCTTCATCAATCTCGCTTGCGGTTATCATCCTGCCAGTAGAAAAACGCAGTGTTCCTCTTGCCAATTTAGTTAGAACGTTCATCGCTTTCAGCACATGAGATACCTCGAGGCTGCCCGAATGGCAGGCAGCGCCAGCAGAAACCGCCAGGTTGTCTTTAATTCTATCAAGCAATACATTTGCATCCACACCATCAAAGCTCAGACTTAAAGTATTTGGTAAACGCTTTTCTGCATGACCGTTTAATCTAATCTCTTTCAATTTATTCTTTAACCCATCAAACAACCTGTCTCTCATATTCATCATATGATGCGCATCCCTATCCAAATTCTGACCCGCGATTTCACAAGCCTCACCCAATCCTACAATTTCTAAAACATTCTCCGTACCAGCTCTTCTGCTTTTCTCCTGCCCTGCTCCGTGCATGAACTTCTCCAGCTTGACCCCTCTTTTAACGTAAAGTGCACCAATCCCTTTGGGCGCATATAGCTTATGACCTGCTAATGAAAGAAGATCTACACCAAGCGTATTTACATCAATAGAAATCTTCCCAGCCGACTGGGCGGCATCTGTATGCACGATAATCTCATGTTTCTTTGCAAGCCTGGAAACCTGCTCAACTGGTTGAATCGTGCCAACCTCGTTATTGGCATGCATGATTGTGATAAGTATCGTATCGGGTCTGATTGCCTCCTCAACATCAGAAACATTTAATAATCCATGTTCATCAACGGGCAGATAGGTAACATCAAAACCATTTGATTCCAGGAATTTGCATACCTCCAGTACTGCGGGGTGTTCAATTTGAGTTGTTATAATATGGTTGCCCCTATGCCTTAACGCAAAAGCTGCGCCTTTAATGGCATGGTTATTTGATTCAGTCCCTCCGCTTGTAAAAATAACTTCATCAGTGCTACAACTCAAAAATTTTGCGACCTGTACTCTTGCTTTCTCAGTCGCCTCTTTTGCCCTCTGCCCAAAGATATACCCACTCGAGGGGTTACCAAAATGCTTTTCAAGATATGGCAACATTGCACTAACAACATACGGGTCAATCGGCGTCGTTGCGTTATAGTCTAAATAAATTGGTTTCATGATCATCTAAATTTTATATTTAAGGTTTTTTAATGCTTTCAAGCATCCTGGTACTTTCTTCCAGCCTTTTGAATAGGACATCGCGCATAAGGTCACAGGCCTTCGTTATCCGCTCGTCAGATAGTTTATAAAATACATTTACGCCTTCACGTCTTGAAATGACAACGCCTTTCTGAATCAAAATACTCATGTGCTGAGACAGATTAGCCTTGCTTATATGCATCTTTTCAAGCAGTTGAGTCGCAGTGAACTCCCCCTCGCGCAAGGCATTGAGGATTTCCAGTCTCTTTGGATTGGCAAGAGTCTTACAGATGTCCGCGTGCAAAACAAAAATATCATTCATATTTTCGCCTTTAATTAGTTTATATATTAAATAGTTTATAAATTTATAGACATTTTAACAATAGAGATAAGTAAAGTCAAATTAACGCATGGGCTTCATTAAAAGTTTCAGACAGGACAAGTTTGAGCTCAGAGAATTATCACATAAGCTGATCGAGTAGTTAGGTGGATTGTAAGACATGTCGATTAGCGATTATTAAAATCGTGTTCTTCTCTATTCAATCCTTTCCATCTTTATGGCTTTGATGACGACGAAGCCACCCTTGCCGTAACCTACTTGTGGCTCTTCAATCTTTTTCGCTTCAGGAATCATAAGGGTCTGATAAAAAGTGAAATCGCGAAAGTTTGCGCGTTTTAATAAATCAACGATCTCCTCAACACCATGGAAATGAGCATCCTTATAGAATTTATCGCTCACCTTCATTTTCTCGTATTTCCGTCCCAGATCGCTATCCTTATCAATCATACCAATGATGATTTCTCCTCTATCATTCAAGACCCTGTGCGCTTCCTTAAAAGCCTGAAATACGTTATCAAGAAAACAAATGGCGGTGATGAACATGACAAAGTCAAAACTCTCGTCATCAAAGGGAAGGTTTTCGGCAACTCCTTTTTTAACCTTAACTCCCTGTCCTGCAGCGATAGATGCCATCGCTTCTGAAGGGTCAACGCCGACTTCAACACCAAGAAGAGATGCAAAGCGAGCTGTGCCCGCGCCCACCTCCAGACCATTTTTACCTATCGGAACGACCTGTCTTAGTGCAAGCAGCTCAGACTGATAAATCTCCCTGTTGTCGTCATACCAGCTATCATATTCAAGAGCATGCTCGTCAAAAACTGATTTAATGTTCACTGCGGATAATATTCAAGGATATTTTCCTTCGTCAGAAGCGCAGCATCAACATAGACCACATCTGTGACATCCCTGCCCTCAATAAGATCCAGGAAAACCTGCATCGAAACATCACCATATCTTTCCGGAAAGTGCGCAACCCCTGCCTTGATCGGGGTATCACCCTCCATCATCATCTTCCGCAGCGTCTCCTGCATGCCCTGTCCGACAATAACTGACTCACCTGTCTTCCCTTCATCCTTTAAAGCAGTTAGCGCTCCTTTTGCACAAGCGTCGTTCCCCACCCCAACTAAAATTTTAGCCGCATCAGGAAATCTGCCCATTGCTGATTTCATGACCTGGATCGTCTGATCAGTAAGGCCTCCTCCATTCACCCGTGCAATTTTTTCTTCCGGAACTTCTATCCTGGATTTCAATCCCTTCTCGATGCCCTGAAATAGCTGGCCGATGAACTCACCCTCAAGCGGGGAATATACGATTATCACAAGATCTACATTACCAGCCCACTTATCAACTGCATAATCACCCAACCACTTGCCAGCCATAAGGCCAGCCTCGTAATTATTCACGCCGACATATACTGAACCAGGCACCGGATAATCCAGCGAAACAACAGGGATACCTGCTTCCCTGAGCACACTGACGGAGTCCTTTGCGGATACGGGATCGCGGTAATACTCAATAGCGCCTTTGATACCACCGGGTATCATCTCTCTTGTGTTTTGACTGCTGTCCATGTCACTGCTGTCATACACAATCGTCTTTACGTTAAATTTATCTTGTACCTCTAGAATGCCGTTCTGAACATCTACAGTGAATTCATCTGACTGATGCCAGTTCTCGAACCCAACCGGGATCTTCTCCCTTTGCTGTGTTTCAACAGTCGCTTCGCTCGATTCTGTTACTTCTACAACCTCATCTGCTGATCCAACCTCAGCAACAGAACTCGTTGTGCAGGATGCAAGGACGGCTGCAATGACAAATATTAAAGCAGTAGCTGATACAAAACTCTTTATAAATTTAATCAACAGATTACTGCCGGGGCTTTACCAGTCTCACTAAAAACGTGATTATCATTCCCGCTCCGACCACTATCAATATGATTGGCCAGAACTCCCCAAACCCAAACAGAAACCCAAAGCCAACCGCAATAAGTATGATGCCGGGAATGACCCTGTCTATAATCGGACGCCTGAACTGAGGAACAACACTCCTTATTATCGCATCGATCAAAAATATAGAGCCAAGCCCTATCAAGAAATATTTCCACCAGTCGTTCCACTGCACATAATCCAGAGTCCGCAGCAGAAACAGGCCGCCGATGAGTATGATTATCAGCGCCGCAAAAAGAATCCCCATGGGATCCTTGCCATCACTGTTATGTTTATTTTCTCTCAGATCTTTTTCTTCTACCATTTTCATCCCCTTAAATTAAGTATTAATAACCATCCTCACATTAGTTAAAACACCTTATTTTTTGGCACTCATTATAGTAAGTTCTCTTACAATTATAATTTATCCTGAGATTTTTAAATTCTTGTTTTTTTCATAAATATCTCTCAAAAAATCATTCCCTCTACTACCATAGATATTGCAAATCTCATCTGCCAAAACCTTTGATTCCTTATCCTTCACATCATATAAATATGCAGCTATTGACCTGATATGTTTCTGGTCATAACTTGGGGTAAACTTCTCTAACATTTTCAAGAATATTTTACCAACATACCTAGCAGATTTAATTTTATCTCCCTTGTCTTTCAGAACATCCAGGTACTCAATAAAGAACGGAGAATTGAAATCAAAATGAACATACTGCGCAGATAACATCAACCAATCAATATTTTCATCATCTATCTCCGGTAAAAAAACAGTTAATTTCGCAAGATTTGATAATATGGATTTGTCATTCTCACTAAGCTCATTCTTTTTTAATCTGCTAAACATCCATCTCCAAAAATCAATTATCTTTTCTCGTCTTGAAACCTCACCTGGATTTGAATCGGTCTTACCTCTCTGCATCCAAAAATATCCAATCAAATCCTTAATCTGATCAAGGTCCCACTTTTTCAATAACATAGAAAATGAACTATCATCAGATATTGACTCTACTTCGTTTAAATAACCTGATGCTATATGTTCAACTAATCTCCTGTTTGCATTAAAACCTTTAAAAGAATAAAAGATCGCCCTTTTATAGTGTTCCTTCATAAGCTCATACAAGTAGCTATAAATCTTACTGCCATAAAGATAACCGCAAATAAACGATGCCCATAATCGTTCATTGCTATTAACTAAACCCTCAAAATTTTTTATATGTTTCTCCACCCATGATTTATCAAGATAATACAAATTTGGCATGTATTGACCAAATAACGTATATGCCTCAACCGCTTCTTCTTTAAATAAATGATCATATCTGGATCTAATCTCATTACTCCATTTAATTTTCCTTTTCTTTCCTTCCTTATCATCTAATCTCGCCATTCTCAAGGCAATATATATCAATGCTGTAATTACCTTCCCTAAGGGTGAATTTAGGGCATGGGTTACAGGCTCATTTATTTTTTCTTCTCTTTCTTCTTCTATTTCTTCTATTTTTAATTTATTAGTGATTAAGAAAATAACTTCCTGTGCAACAGGCAAAAGCTCTTTGTCAAAAGCCCAACTATCATTTTTAACCCCATCCTGAATTAGCGCTCCTATCATTCCTATAACCCAATTATGATCAGCTCCCCAATGATCACCTATTATCTTATATTTGTCTTGCCAGAATTCCTCTTGGCTTATATATTTCTTAGTAAAATCAAATAATCTATCCCATCCAATTAACTTTTTGCTATTCCAGGCTTCCTGAACCCCCCATAAAATCGAATAAACATATAAATAATCAGCATTTATAAAAGGTAAGAGGTCATTAATAAATTTATCCGGCCGCTCACATACAGCTTCTTTTAAAGCTCCTGATAGACCGCTATATGTAGGTCTTTCAGAAAAACCGATCTCTCTATCTTCCTTAAAATCTGATAATAACTTGGATATCTCAGAATTCGATTTCCTTAAAATATCTTCTTTTGTAACCGGTGAGCGATCCCCACCGCCCCATCTCACGTCCACTTTTCCTATTGCTGGAATCAGCTCCGCTTCAATACCAGTAATTTTCTTTATATTTTCATATAAACTTCTAAAATAAGTATCCCGCTCAAGAGCCTTATATCGTTGTTGCTTCCAAATATTTATGAATTTTTCGGCACCGTTTTCGGGTAAATTTTTTGGACCTTCCTCAATTTTGTTTTTTAACCTCTCTTTTTGCTCGTCTGAAAGATCAGTAAGATTCTGTAAAAGATGTTTTAATTCATCGCCAAAGAATAAATCATCTTCAAATATTTTGTTACCAATACTGGTATCTAATATTTCCCAGAACAACTCCCCGTAAGTTTCAATGTTGCTGCCAATTATATAAAGTGCCATTTTAGGGAAATATAAATACTTTTCGGCAAGAAAATCTCTTAGGATCCTTTCTGTAGTATCTATATCCTTTGCAGCTTTCGAGGTTAAAAAACTCTTCATCATAAATGTTAACAATTCAAGAACATCATCCAAAGGGAAATCGGTTTCTTCATAAAAGGATTCAAAGGTACCATCACTTTCATTTTTAAGAACTTTTTTTATCTTTTTAGCAAAATCTTTAATAACGCTATCAGTACATTTCCCACCAATATCAATCGAGTACTTCTTAAAAGCTTCCTCCAGCCAATAGCGGTCTATAACAAATTTATATTCTTTGCTTTTCTTTAATAATTTCGCTCTTTCCTCACTTAATTTAACGGGCATAATTGTTGTAATAATCTCAATGATTTTCTCTGCCTTCCTGACATCATCCCGAGTAAGGTTATCAGGTAAAAATTTGGGTAATAACTTAGTTGCAATATCTGAACCCTGTAATGTGATATCAAATTTTGATGTAAGCCATATTGGGATTAATTTAATAATATCCAACGGTATTTTTTCATTAGGAATATTCAAGAGAATCTTCACAAAATACCACCAAGTAAGGTGATTATCTATATGCTGGCCTTTACTATCTCTATAATTCGAAACATCCTTGATTATTTTTAGCAATTCATCTATATATATTTCATTAACGGGCACGTTTATTTTCATTGATACTCTCTCAAGATAAGACAAGATGTTCCATTCTGGAATTGTATAAGTACTATCTTGTTTTGTTGGTATAGGGTAAGGGGCTTTATCTGGAGAAAAATATCCTTCTTCTTTCAATGGAATAAACCACTTTAAGCTATCTAACCTCTTAAAGAAATAATTTTCATAAGAAATATCTTCCTTAATTAAATTTAAAGCTCTAATTTCTTTTTCACTCAACATTTATTACATCATCTAATTCCTTAATTTTTTCATAATATGGTCTACCTCTCTCTTCTTCTATTTGCCTAACCCATGAATGTAAAACCACATAAAGACGGTCATAACCGTAAAAATCTAAATAGTATCTTATTGGATTAATACTCAAACTTTTAAGATACTTTTGCCTCATCTTAAATAAGTTAATGTCATTAAAATATTCACCTATTAATGCATAATGATCTTTAGAGCCAGATATAATATGCTCCAGAATAGGAAACTCCTCCAATCCGTAACCTATAAAAATAATTGTATATTCTTTAAAAACTCTTTCTAGGAATTTTTTTAAACCATTCACATCTTTAAAATACGCATTAATATAATCTTTTGTTGTTAGTACTGTTGTACTTATGTCATCTAATGTACCGTGAAGGTTATAAATTGTTCTATAATTAATATCATCAACAGACGAGAAATCTTTATATTTAATATCGGGTATGCATGGCTCCCTCTGAATACTTGATTCATAACCTCTTTCTAAAGTCAAGGCAAGTTCATGAAGTCTATTGCTCAAGGAATTATAAAATTCATTGTCAATATTTGTTGTTAACTTTATTGAATCAAACTTCACCAAAAGATCATAAGGGTTCTTCTTTTTATTATTTACCTTATCAAATATTGTTCTGTAAAAATCCTCTGCTTGGCTATCAGATTTGGGGATAAATTCATGAAATATTGTCAATCTTTGTTTTGGATCTTGTATTTCACTCAATATTCTTTGGCATTCAAAATAGTTTATGAAATGGTTATCACGCAAGAATTCGATAGCGCTTTTAGCCAATTCACTCCATAACGGTAGATTTATAAGCTTTGATATTCCTGCTCCTACTAATATTCCTAATTTTTCATTTTTTAAAACTATTTTTTTAATATTAATTGGAAGCACTAGGTCATCTTGGATTAAAAAAAGTGAACCAATCGCTCCAACAACTTTGTTGTTTTTGATCACTTTTTTGATTTTGTTGCTTAAGGATTCAAAGTCATTTATTCCATCAGCTAAGACAAGAGCTTTAGAAAAATCTAAGGAGTTCTCGAATATTGAATAAAAGATCTTATCTTTATCTGTATCACAAACACAATATTTTTCAAAAATATAATTTAACTCATCTTTAAAAATAAACTTCCTTATTGAGTCTTTTTCAATCATTCTGTGATCTAAATTTGATTAATAACATAATAATCTTTATATTTATTCAAAAATCAATCCACATAGTCCAAAAGTGCATATTTCTTCCCCACCCCAGACTTTTTCCTGGAAGCAGGAACAGCACCCAACAAGTATGATTATGAGGGTCGCGAATAACATCCCTGTGAGATTCTTTTTGTTCTTATCATGTTTTTTCTCGTCCTGCTTTTTTCTCTCCCATTTTCATCCCCTTAAATTAAGTATTACATAAAAGAATTACCTAATATAAAACTCCGACACTAAAATAATAATATCATTTCCAAATTATTAAAGGATGGATATACAAATACTTGACACTATCATTTAGCTATACGTACCTTAAAAGAATGGAACAGAAGGTAGTAAGTAAAGGCTAGATTCCCTTTTTTAACTCTTCCAGGATACTTATTATTTCCTTTGCACCCTCTTCGATAATTGCAATCAATTCTTCCGGTGTCCTGCTATCCTGCTCAATCTTTCTATTAGGGTTAACAGCTTTTAAGTCATAATTTTTTGCCTGTATCTCATCTATCGAGACACTCCAGGAGCGATCGCTCGCAGCCTTTTCTGGAAGAAGCTTAAAGAATTCATCCAATTGACTCACGGTAAGAGGTTGTTTTTTAGTGATATTAAGATCTGAAAGGTCATAATACCAGATATCTTTTGTGGGCTCTCCCTTGGTGAAAAAGAAAAGGTTCGTTTTACTTGCAGCACCGGCATTAACAAAAACCTTAGGAGGAAGACTTACTAAGCACCATAGGTTACATTCATTAAGAAGCTTTCTTTTGGTTTGGACAAAAGCATTCTCATTAGTCCTGAAGAGAACTCCCTCAGCCATTACAATTCCACAGCGCCCACCTTGTTTAAGGCTATCAATGACATGCTGCAAGAAGAGCACTTCAGTTGCACCTGTTTTATATGCAAAATGAGTCTGAGCTTCCTTTCCCTCTTTCCCGCCAAAAGGAGGATTAGTTAGAACTACGTCAAAAAGTGGTGGCGCTCCAGCAAAAAGTCCGCCATAAACTTCAAGCCCAGTAAGAGTATTACCGTTCCATATATGCGGCTCATCTATCCCATGAAGAACAAGATTTGCAAGTGCAATTGGATAAATAAGGTTCTCTTTCTCCCTGCCATAAAAAGTATTGGTTTTTAGAGTTTCAATATCTTCCCCGGTATTCGCCTTTTCATACATATGCTGATACGATTGAGCCAAAAACCCTCCCGTGCCACAGCACGGATCATATATTGTCTCTCCAATTTCAGGATTTATAGCCTTTACCATCACACGAATAACTTCTCTTGGCGTAAAAAACTGGCCTCCGTCATTATTCTTTTCTCCCATCTTTTGAAGCAAGCCTTCATAGATCTGGGAAAGCGTAAACATGTGAGTCTCATCAACATACTCCAACTCAAGTTCATGAATTTTATCGAGAATATCCAATAGATTTCGCTCAGTATCAATCCTTGTTCTCTCTACGGGAGAAAAAATTTCGCTAATAACTTTCTGTTTCAGGGTTGCACCGGGTTTATTCTTGAGATTACGCAAATGAGGTATCAGTTCACCATTAACAAATGACATAAATGCGCCAAGAGTACTATTTTGTAATTCCTTTCTTTTCTGTCCAAATTCAGAAGCTAGCAATCCATTTTCGGGAGTAGATGCCCAATCTCTCCATCGGTATGGATATTTAAGAGAAGGCCTAAATTCAGCTCCAACTGCCTTTGCCTGCTCTATTTCTCTTTCCTCATTTTCATCAAGAATACGAAGAAATAGCATCCAAGTAAGCTCGGGCACATATTGCAATGCTCCCGCACAGTTCGAGCGCCGCATAATATCACATATACCCTTGATGTAAGCATTTAGACTTTGTGGATTTGCAATCTTTCGATTGTTAATTTTAGACATTTCATAACCTCTTAATCCTTGGACCATTCTCTCCAATCGACTCAAAAACATAAAAGATTGCTCTCCCGTTTAATTTATTGAACTTCTGTTGCAATAAACGAAAAAGACGGTCTTCACAGGTTGAAATAATAAATTGGTGTCCACCGGACTCCATAATAAGTCCCTTGATAAGATCAAGTAAAGAATAAACATTCAGGTCATCGAAGTGTTCTACAGGATCGTCCAAGAGAATTGGCGCAAAAGATGACCATGTCTGAGTCAAAGCAGCGCTCAAGAAAATGCTTATCATAACAATTTGGATTTGTGATTCACTGAAATAATCACTTGGGAAAATATTCTTTTCCTTTTTCCTTTCCACTCGAACTGCAATTCCGCCCTCTTCTGGATGTAATCCAATTTCTCCAAAACCATAGACTGACCGTAATCTTCTTTGAATAGTCGAAGCTAAAGGACCATATTTATCAGTATATTCTCTAAGCGCCTTATTCTGTTGGGATTCGAGTTCTTTATAAATAACACCAAGGTAAGATAACCAATTGTTTAATTGTTCTTGCTCTTTACCTAGATTCCGAATTTGTTTATTGAAATTTTCTATTTCTTCTTGATATTTGGCTAAAGCAGCAGATATTTGTACAGCATCCAGTGCAAGTTCAAAGTTTGTAACTTCAATTCGCAAAGATTGCAAACGAGATGATTTTTCCACAAAATCCCTTTTAAGAAGTAGTATCTGTTCCCTCTCTATGTCTAACTTTAAGTTCAATCTTTTAATTAGACTTTCCACTTCTTCAATATATTTATTTGAATCTGTTATTTCCTTGTCTAATTCTTGAATTTCTTTCTCTAAAATATTTCTCTTCTCGAGTAGATCGCTTGTTTCTTTCTGAAGATTTCGATGTTCATTTTGCTGCATTTGTATTTGTGTGCTTAAGCCTTCGATTGCACTATTAGTCGTTATTAGACTATTTTGCACTACCTCTCTGTCCAGTTCTAAAGAGCTTTGGCGTGCTAAAGCATCTTCTCTAATCTTCTCAATCATTAACTGTAGTTGGCTTTGTCTAGATTCAATAGTTCGTAAATTTTGCTCAAGACCTTCTTGTTTCTCTACAAAAGATGTAAGTTCTTCCCGTTGTTTATGTGTCTTGGATTTCAATTCAGATAGCTTTTGTTGCATAGTATTTTTTTGATTAGTTAAATCTTTTTTTTGCGAATCAATAACCTCTGCTAAATTTTCAGAAGTAGTTAAAATATTAAGAGAACTTGCTATTTCTTCGTAAGTTTTGATCTTTCCTTTTATATCAACAAGCTCTTTCTGTACCTCTACAATCTCTTGCTCTATTCGTTTGATTTTTGATTCTAAATCATCAACTTGTTTCTTTAGCTCATTAGCTCTCATTCTTGCATCCTCAAAAGATTCTAATGCTTCCTGAATTTGCTTAGGTTGAGCCCCTCGTTGAAGTTTCAGCCTCCCTATCAGCTCTTCTCTCGATTTATGTGAAGTGCCACAAACAGGGCAGATGTTGTTAGATATGTGTCTTTCAATGTTGTCAATTAAGGTTTGCAGTTCAGACTGTGATTGTTGTAAGTTATCAACATAGTTTCTCAATCTGTCTTCGGCAACAATTGCAACATTAAATTCATCTCTTTTGACTTTCGCACTATTTTTTATATCAATGAGTTGTAGTTCAACCTTTGATAATCGCAACTCCAACTTTTTCTGTTGGTTTCTTGCTCTTAACCAATCATCAAGACGTCTCTCAAGATTAGAAAGTGCTACTAAGTTACTTTCTATGGTTTTAATCTTTGACGCAATATCTTCAATACCTTTTTCCATTGCTTTATTCTCTGATTTTAATTTTTCGATCTGTGGTAGTAGCTCTAGTAATTTTGACCGAATATTTTGATAATTTACATTCTCTTTTGATATTTGTTCTTTAAATTGTTCATATTCATCTTTTGTCTGAAGGAACCAATTTAAGTTCTCTTGCTTCAAGGAAAGGTTATTCTCATCAAGAAGTAGTTTCTTAAGTTTTTCATTAGATTCTTCTAACTTCTTCTCCTTTTCAGAGCAATCTTTATTAAGTTTGTCAAACAATTCTTTCTTATGCGCTAGTTCTAACATTTTCTCTTTTAAATTCCTTCTGTGAATCAACGACTCAGGAAGTTTAGCCTCCAATTTATCAATTATTTCTAAATTTTGGGTAATAAGACCTATCTGTATCTCTATCATTACCCTCCAATCTCGAACTATCTTTTGATTGAATCCCCTGGGAATTTCAATCGAGATATTTACCTCACGAGCAACCTTTTCTGCTATTTCCTTACCCATCACTAATACAGTTTCTGGTTCCTCAATGATCTCGGCCGACTGCCTGAGTTTCTCTATCTCAACTTCCTTGGATTTCAAAGAGTTTCCGATAAAAGTAATAGATAATTTTTTTTCCTTAATTTGTCTTCTTAACTCTTCTGAGACTTTTTTTGTCTTATTAATAGCTTCGACATAATCTTGAAAGGCAAGCATCCGTGAAACAGTATCCTGGGGTAATATGGAGTGCTCTCTGAGTTCTGATGTTAAAGACTGATACCCTTGTCCAAAGAGATGTGTAGCACGGAATAGACGAACTAAATTTTCAATTCTGAGGTCAAGAGGTTCTTCCAAAAACCCTGTCAATACCATCAAAGTCTTTGTTCTATCCTTGGTATCTCTATTAATGTAAGCCTGTGTCCTATTTTTCATATACCTTTCTAATAACACTTCTTCACCATTCAACAATGTCGTTATCTTGATAAATGAATCATCCATTGAAGAATCTAAATGCTTCAAAGCATTTAATAGTCTATCTGTATTCCGGCCAAATCTTTCATCTAATCTTGCAACACCACCAGTACACGCGAAATCAATTGCATCGAAAAGGGAGGTCTTCCCAAGACCATTTGGTCCAAATAAGACTACTAAATCAGCATCAAGGTCAAATTTATGATTTCCACAATAAGCACGAAAATTCCTTATCTCTAATCCCTTTAGTCGAACTTTTGGTCTGTCTTCATATTGCGGTAAAATAAACTCTTCAATTTCTCTTTTAAACCATTCATCAGGTCTTCCTAAACTTCCATTAACACATTCTTGCGCAATTTTTTTTATTCCAAGAACATGAGGAACTACAAGATATCTGGCAAGGTTTGTATTAACACCATGCTTCATTAACAAAGTTTGAGCGCTTATCGGTCTTTTCAAACCAACAATTGTTTGTGGATGTAGTGGTATAAAGGGGAGTTGGCTTAATTCAATTTTTGTGTCTTTACTTAAATCAATAATAAATTTACGGCAAAAATATGAGTTTATTTCAATAGAATTGCAAAAATCATCAGTAATATTTTTACTATTTGTTTTGCAAAGAACTAAAGTAAGGTCAAAATCAGCCCACTCACTGGAATGAATACAATAAAGTTCCTTGATTTTTTCAAATGCTTGAGAATACTTTTTCTCTGGTTCATCATTTAAAGTCGCAAACCCAACTATATCTGTCTTTAAGGTCAAAAGAAGAAAGAGCGGAGAAGTTCCTTTTGGGGATGGTTCTATAAAATATTCTTTTCCCATTAGAAGTTCACTAAGAGCGCTGCTAATTTCCATATAGGGATTACTCATTATAGATTCCCATACTCCTCAATATTTTTTCTCTTATTTCTTCTAGTGTTGAAGAAGTTAAACAACCTCTAAGGTTATAAAAACCGCAATATTTAATATTTGTTTCTATCTCATAAATTGGTTTATCTCTATCTGTTAGCGGATTATCATTTTGGTCCCTGCTGATAATCAAAGTTGTTCGCTCTTTTCGCCCAGGACAACATTTTTTAGCATGAGCTATGTTCTGTTCATGAGTTACTCCCCCCGAAACTACAACTATGTCTATTACGGAACCGTATTTTTTTTGTTTAATACAAGCATGTCCTGGAGCATTTCTTATTATTACTACGTTTGAACAACTAGACATGACTAGTGAATATATAACAGTTTCTAAACTTCTGTTTTCTTTTTCCGCCCAAATATCAACATTTTTTTGCTTCTCTTCAGTCATGTCTGCTGTGGCAAATACCATCATTTTTTTTAAGAATTGCTCATCACACCACTTAATCTCTTTGATAACTTTATCCAGTGTTTTTTCTATTAGATTCGACAGCTGACCAGTACATTGATGAAAAAAGGGGAGTAAGTCTATTAAATCTATTTTATCATTTATCCATTTAACCACAGCATGAACTTGTTCACCGGATGTTCGTGGGTCCTTAATTTTCTCATCCAAAGCATATACTAAAACTGGGCCCAAAGGCCTTCTTCTGCTCTCAGGTGTTCTATCTATAAATTGCGGATGGAAAAGACGAAAGGAATGAATGCATCCCCCATTTTCACGAAAAAGAGCTTCTTTACATGTTTGAAGAATCTCATTTCCTCTAAGAATCTTTGTAACAACTGCATAAGAAGGAGGTGATCCGTCTGTAATGTATGTTGAATTAGGGGAAAAAACTAGACTTGAATATCCATATTTTTTACATGGTCCTGGGTATGAATCACCAGCATTGTTAACCAAAGCAACAATACACTTATCTCTAATAACAAATGGGTAATATTTATCATTGAAAAATCTATAAACATTATTTAGGAAAGAAGGATGATTTGGTTCTTCGTTATTCTGCAGTACAAGGATTAAATGTATGGGTTTACCATAGGGCATTGATCCTGGTAAATTATTCATTTTTTGCAAAATAGAGAAAATTCCACTTGCATTACCCAAAGGTCCAATCCAATCATAGCATACCAAAGACATAAACCGAAATACTCCCCCATTTACAATACTTACTTCAAAAACATATACACATTTTCCTTCAAACATATCATGACTAATATTGTTTTCCTCTTGCCAAGATGGGCAAAGTTTTGGCTGGATCCATTTCCTTATGATAACATCTCCTTTTTCATTAATTATTTTCACCAATGTAATACAACAATTAATCATTTGTCTATTTCGAACTTTTTCTGGTCTATTATTCTGATGCACCACAGTATTAATTCCCTGGCAAAGAGCATAATATTCACTTTTGGTCAAGCCATCCACTCCACCAATTATGATTGTTCCCTCTTTCCATGAATTACTCCTAATATTTTCTTCAATCTTCTGAATCCCTTCCAGCCCAGGAATTGAGTATTCTGGAAAGATAGTGAAATGTGTTTTTTCACAACCATGTTCCGCTTTCTTTGCAATTTCGATAGTTCTAATTATTCGCTCAATCTGCTTTTTTTTCTTATTATCTGGCCAACGATAAGGTCCACGATCATGGCATAACTCGACAAATGGTTGCATAATGACCATACCAATTTCATTAAGAGGGAGATTAATTCCTATTTGCTCTTCTTTAATTTCTATCATAATTCACCCATGAATGCCCTTCTTAAAATTACCTGTGGTAAAACGTTAATAGCTATAAGTTGCTTTTCAATTACATAGCAAAGTTTCTCTATCTGTCCTATTTTTTTCTTGAGTGCATTTGTAACACGATGCTGGACTTCTAATGTTGGTAAGGAAATAAAAATTTTAGAAATCGTAGATAGTTTAAGTGATGGATAACCGGGGTTTTCCATATATTGAATCATATCGGTCAGACATAACCAATAATAAACAAAATAAGTATCTGCAATCTCCTCTATTGGTTTTAACGCAGCAAGATGAGAAACTATAAAAGCATCAATCCCAAGAATCGCTCTATTATTTGTTGCAATCGCTGCACCGCTTTTGGGAAAGAGAATGGTTCCTTTTTCAGCTCTTACCATACCAAGTTCTTTAATAGCAACATCATTAATGTAGTCTTTAATATCTACCAGATTAATTGTCCTTCCGTATCTTCCTAAATCTTGCACTCTCACAAATGGATATTTTCCATTTTTAAAATATATTTTCCCTTGAGGGGCAGATGACCCACTAAAGACTTCACACACTTCTCCCAGCTTTTTTCTTTCCCACTTCTTTGCCTCTTCACTTTCAAACACTTCCCACAAATAGATGTTAGGGAAGTTATTTGTAACCTCGAGTTGTTTTTCGCAAGCAATCCGAGCAAAATCGATTTCCTGCATCAGTTCTTTGATTTTTTTGACAATACGTTTTTGCTCATCAATCTTTGGCAGAGGAATAAGATAATTTTTTAAGAAACTTTTATGTACTCTTTGCTGACCGACAACTCCTGTAAAATATGCAGTTGCCTCTTCCAAAAAAGAATGCTGTCTAATGAAGTAATGAATCCATTCAGGTAAAATTTCCGCACTTACTCTCAATACATGAAATTCAGTTGTACCAAAGCCAATTCCATCAATTAAATCTTTTGCAATAGCATGTTTACCATTTTGCATACATGGTGTGATTTTGGCAAAAAGAACATCGCTTTCCTCAAAATAGGTATACCCTTTAGAAACTCTTGAATATGGGACAATTTCCGGCTTAGTAATAGTGCCACTTTTTTTATCAACAGCTGTCATTGGGACAAATGTAGTCAGAGCATCTTGGGAACGCATAAAAACCTTTGGCCGAGGAGGGTTTATTTTGCATACTTCGCCTAGTTTCACCCAGCGCCAGCTTGCTGGCAGCTCAGATTTCAAGTTGAGACATATAGAATTTTTTATTTCTGTCTGCATGCTTAATTACCTTTTGGCGTCTTTGTGGCGTCATTATTGCGCCTTTGGCGCGTTTGTGGCGTCATTAAAACATAATTTGTGCCCTTTCCAGTTGCACCTACTTGCTCAAGTATTTCTTGTATAACCAAATACGATAAATCTCTTGATGCAGTTCTATCTGAGACTTCGCATATCTCTTGATACTCCTTATTTGTAATTTTGCCTTTATTCTTCACATATATTACGGCTTTTATCTGACGATCGTTTAATCCCGCTTTTCTTAAGTTTTCCTCTGTGTAAATATCTTTATAAAAATACACGGAGAAACCACCAAATTCTTCTTTGTATTCTGGCTCTGGCTGTCCTGCTTCCTTCAACCACTCAATAATTCGGACCGTACCGCTTCCATACTGTTCAATGTAACCAGAAAGATAAAAAGCTTTTGCTATCAGCGGATTTCTCAAAAATGATTGATGTGGTCTTTTCAATTCTTCGAGAGTAATTCCATCGGTTAGGCCTCCCGGGTTAAAAAACCATATGTGATCATCATAAATTTTGATCACAGTTGAATTAGCCAGGTTAAAATAATCCCTGTGAATAATTGCATTCAGTATTGCCTCGCGTATTGAAGGGATCGGATAATCCCAGATATCTTTACGTTGTATATCTTTTATTTCATACCGAACGCTGATTCTTTGCCTGATTAGATTTATAGCTTCATTAAACTGTTGAAAAAGATTCCCTTCAATCCATTTATCGTCAATTGTTATTGTTTCTGTCTTAAGTCTAAGTATTCTAATGTTGAGGTTAATGAAATACTTTTGAGGATTCTTCCCAAAAAGGAGAACAGCTCCGTTAGTCAATCTCCCGTTTGTTGCAAACTTTAATTTTTCCAATATAATCTGTGGTGAATCTTTCATAGAATCTTCAGTCAACCTTTTATTATTAACAGATAATTGGACAAATCTATTAAATGTTTCTAAATCTATTTCATCCAACTCGGCATCGCAAATTATTGAATCCCATGGTTCATTCTTTAAAAGCAGAGTTTTTAATTTTTCCGGTTTCATTTCTCTTGTCGTATTTCCTACTCGTTCATAGTAATGACCTTCAAACGAAACTACATTCCCGGTATGAGGGATGTTAATTACAATAACTCGTTTTCCGTTTAAATTAAAAATCTCAATGCCAGGATACAAAGATAGTTTGTTTACAATACGATTTGTCAGATCTCCTAAAAATTTATCTGATGGCTCTACACAGACAATATCTCCCCTATTATTAACCCCAAGGATAATTATCCCACCTCTTGTGTTTGCAAATGCTGAAATGGTTTCAAATAAACCTTCGTTTATTTTTTCCTTGAATTCTAAAGTATCGGTTTCACCTGCTGATAATAATGCCTTTAGTCCATCCTCGTTCATGCTGCAAATAGCCTCTTCTTCATTTCATTAATAATATCTTTTGATTCACCTAAAATCTTCAAAGCTTCAAGACCGCCTGCTTTCATTACATCTGGAGAGTAAAATACGAATGGGTTTTCAAGCTCATCCGTGCCACCTACTACAAAATGTTTAGCGAGAGCATTGAGGGTCTCAGTTAAAGCTGAAGGTAAACTTTTAAGCCAGGTGCTGTGCTTATATTCCAATGCGGAAACGCGTTCCTTTCGGCTTTTTGGATTAATGCCATATCCAATTTCCGCAAGAATATCATAAAGATCATAATCTCTGCGCTGCATAAGCTCCCTGATCATCCGCAAGCCATGCCCATCATCCGGTAACTTTTCAATAAGTATTTTCCTTTTTTGTGGGTTGACCCAAATATCACGAAGTTTATCAAGCGTGCCTGCCTCTTTAACAAGACTTTGGGAAAGCATTTGTTTATATTCCTCAATCGTTAGCATCCCGGTTCTGTCTTTTACCTTCGCTACAATATATGTACCTGCTGGATTAATATGAACATCAAAACCTTCTACTTTAATTACTCTTTCTTTTCTTTCTCTTTCTGTATCTGATTCTGCAGGTTCCTGCGTAGGCAAAGGTAAGCCTTTAAAATCTTCACCTAAAAGGCGAGTAGCATTTGTGTAATCATATACACGAAACATGAGTTTGTTAGTAGGAAGATGAATCCTTGACCCTCTACCCATCATCTGATGGAATGCAATTGGTGATTTCACGTACTTGAAAAAGACTACATTTCGAAGGATTGGAACATCAACACCAGTACTGATTAGATCAACAGTAGTTGCAATAAAATGACTAAACGTTGAGCCTCGCAGATCGGCTATATATTGGCTTCCTCCAACTGAGGCAGTGCACTTGAAAGCATATGGATCAACACGATTGCATCCATTTCTGGCACACCAATCAGCATAAGTATTATTCAACTCTGTTGCTACGGCATCCGCATGCGTATCTCTGACGCAGAATATAACCGTTTTTTGATGAGGACCACCAGTGCGAAGGAACATATCGAAAAGATCTTGACACCATGCTCTTACTCTGTCCGGTAACTGAATCAGGTTTTCAAAAGACGGGGCTTCATAGTAATCACGTGCCTCAGCAGCTATCAATTGCTCACCCGTTATCGCATCTTTTATGCCCAACCTTTCCATATCCTCGCGAGTAACCCCTTTCTCGTCCAAGTCTGTTCTTCGTCTCACTATCTCGCAAGCAGGAAGATAGCCGTCTTCGATTCCCTGAGCCATATCATATTCATAAACCGGCCCGCCGAAGTATCTAAGATTATTGGCAGTTATCTCTTCATCACCTTTGCGCTCTTCCTCATTCCCCCCTTCAAATGAGCGTGGTGTGGCAGTAAGACCAATCTGAACAGCTTCGGGATTCCTTCTCAACACAATGCTCCACTTTCCCCACGCACTTCTGTGGCACTCATCTATGATGATATGACTGAAATAATTATCAGGATAATTTTCTAAAAAGAACCTGGCGTCCTCGTCCTCCCCCGCTACATTTAAAGTCTGATATGTAGCAATTAGGATTCGAGCATTCTTTTGAGGATTAGCTGTCGTAACTTCTGCTGTATCAGAACCAAACACATTCTGGAAAGCCCCAAGTCCCTGAGAACGTAGTTCGTCACGATCGCACACAAATAAAGCACGACGAAGTTGCCCAGCATCTGCTATCTTTTTCAAAATATGAACAGCTATAAATGTCTTACCTGATCCCGTTGCCAGATAAAGAAGTATTCTTTTCTCACCTTTAGCAATCTTTTCCAATGCTGCACGAATAGCAGCGTCCTGATAATAACGCCTATTTGCTTCTCCACCTAGATATTGAGCTAAAAGCGGCTTTGCAGCCTCACTTTCTAATGAAAAACCAGCGCTTTCCTCAAATTGTCTCTGTAACTCTTCAGGAGTTGGAAATTTTTCAAGGGATAACGGCTCAGAGGTTCTACCCGAAAAGGAGTTATATTCAACGAAGAGATGTCCATTTGATGAATATACAAATGGAACATGGTTTAAACGTGCATATTTTTTCGCCTGCTCCAGACCCCTATCTGGAGGTTCGTTATTTCGTTTTGCCTCAATTAAGGCAATTGCAACCGGCTGGGTGTTAATATTAACTCTAATTCGAAGCAGATAATCGATTCTGCCTCGTTCTCTTCTCCGCGGCTTACCTTCTATCACATAAATACCGCGGTCTGTCTCCTCGCGGTGAATAAAATCCTCTATCCAGCCACGACGATGAAGTGCTGGATCAATAAGTTTTGCTCTTGTGTCAGACTCGCTTAATAACATTTAGGGAACACTTTTACAGTCTATTTTCTTGCTTCCTACAAAAACCTTAAATATTAGGCTCTGAACTCTTAATATTATCACCATTTTTAATACTATTGTAAATCAACCGAATCACGGTCCAGCAGGATCCTTGCTTCTGTACACACTCCATAATTATATTGAAGATGTATTGACTTTAAATACAACCCTGCTAATATTTAAATATAATAAATAATAACCCTGCTAAGAATAAGATGACTTACGTTAAGAGAGAGATAGAAAAAACAATTGAACCCTTTCTCGACAGGAAAGAGGTAATAGCAATCATTGGCCCAAGGCAGGCCGGCAAGACAACTTATCTGCAAAATCTAAGAAAAATACTTACAGAGGGAAAGAGGTCGGTTAAATTCATCACATTTGAAAAAAGAAGTGACCTCGACCTATTCCAGAGCAATATTGAAGACTTCAAGGACCTTTACAAGCACTTTCAAATTGTCATCATCGATGAATTCCAATATGCAAAAGAGGGAGGGGCTAAACTCAAATTCCTTTATGACACAACTGAAACAAAATTCATCATATCCGGGTCGTCTTCTTTAGAACTTACTTTCCATACTGGTAAATATATGGTTGGAAGAATGTTCAATTTCACACTTCTTCCTTTTTCTTTCAGGGAGTTTCTTTCATATGCAGATGTGGAATTATTTAACCTGATCCAGAAGCTAATGCCCGATATCTTTTCCCCAGACTTTAAATTAAACAACACTTTTGGAGATGAAATTAACAGAAGACTCGAAAATCTATTCGAAGAGTACATTATCTGGGGAGGATATCCTGCAGTAGTATTAGCAAAAACTCAAACCGAAAAACAAAAAATCCTGGAAAGTATTCTGGAAAACTATCTTTTAAGAGATATTGGTAGCCTTCTTCAGCTAGCTACAGAAGATGAACTCACAACTTTGATAAAATTTTTGTCTACTCAAATTGGAAATTTGATTGAATACAAGGAGTTATCCAATATATCAGGACTTCCGTATAAAAACCTCTTAAAGCATCTCGATATCCTAAAACAAACTTATATTATAGATTTGATCAAGCCATATTTTTCTAATGTGCGCACTGAATTGACCAAGAACCCCAAGGTATATTTTATAGACTCAGGTTTAAGAAATTTTTCCATTATGGATTTTAAGCCCTGTGATATGAGAAGCGACAGGGGCAGCCTGGTTGAGAATTTCGTTTTTAGCTCCTTAAAAAGAAGGCTGACCCCTTTTGACACTCTGAATTTTTGGCGCACTAAAAGTAAGGCCGAGGTTGATTTTGTATTAAAAGTTGGACAAAAAGTAATACCTATGGAGGTTAAATACACAAATACCCCGACAATCGGTAAAAGCGTATATAGTTTTATCAATAGATTCTCACCACCTGAATTATTTATTTTTACCAAAAACTTTGTTTCGGAGCATAAGATAAGAGACTGTAAGATTAAATTTTTGCCTGTTTATTATTTATGATCAACTAATTGACTATCTATTACGGCAGTTGTATATTATCAAGCTGTTAAGTAATTGTATTTAGGAGGAATTTAGGTGCCAGAAGGAAAGGTTAAGTGGTTCAGCAACGCGAAAGGCTATGGATTTATCGAGAGGCCTGATGGTGAAGACGTATTCGTCCACTACAGTGCCATCAAGACAGAAGGCTACAAGACTTTGGAAGAGGGGCAGAAGGTCTCCTTTGACGTAGTCGATGGAAGCAAGGGCAAGCAAGCAGAGAACGTTGAGCTGATCCCTTAACCATAGTAATCGAAACTCTTAAACCCCCGGCAGCCCATGCCGGGGGTTTTCTTTTACCGGAATGATAACAATTAACCCTGCCGCCAAAAATAAAATTACGACGGACATCGCCAATCTCTGGCTGCCTGTTATCGAGGAGATCAAACCGAAAACCAGGGGGCCTGTTATCGAGGAAAGCTTGGCAAAGAGCCCGTAAAGCCCAAAAAACTCGACCTCCTCATCTTTTGAGACAAGCAGGCTCATCAACGCCCTGCTTGATGCAAAAGTAGATGGAGAAGCAAAACCAGAAAGTGCCGCCACTATGTACAGCGCAATTTTTGTTTTGCCAGTCAGCGCAATAACAATAATAATAATCCATAGCCCAAGCGTCATCATGATCGTCCGCTTTGGCCCAATCCTATCTGTGATGAATCCAAAAATAAATGATCCAATAACCGCGGGAATCTGAGCAAACAGAAACAGGACAGCGATTTCGCTGACCTTAAACCCATAGGTATTTCTGGCATAAATGGCAACAAAAAATGCCATTATGACAAGCGCATTCGAATAAAGAAAAAACGCAAGCATAAATTTAAATATGTTAGCATGTGACCTGTAAGACCTGATCGTCTTGAAGACCTTGCTAAAACCGTACTTCGAAAGCGCAGCAAATCCCAGGTTACCGGTAATTACCCTGCTCTCCCTAATGTTTATGAACAGCGGCATGGCAAATATCATAAAAAGCCCTGAACACACCAGGAAGCTATATCTTAAAAGTGAAATATCGCCCATCCTCTCAGCAAGAAGAAAGATGGGGTAAGAAAAACCAACAGCAAAAAACGCACCAAGATAGCCCATCGCAAAACCAAACCCGGAAATCCTGCCAACATCCTGGGGCTCTGAGATCGATGGCAGAAGCGAATCATAAAAAACCGAGGAGGCCTGATAGCCAATATTTGCCAGTATGAAAAAGGCCACCGCAAGGGCGATCGTTCCACTCCCCAGGAAAGCAAGCAGTGTGGTAAATAGAAGACATATTGCTGTTGATATGATGAAAAAACGCATCCGCAGTCCTGATCTATCTGAAATCGCCCCAAGAATGGGGGAAAGCAAGGCAACTACCAGCATGGATATGGAGATCGAGAGCCCCCAGTAAAAATCCCTCAGAGCGTTCTCTTTCCCGACAATTACCTCTGTGAAATAGACGGCGAAGGAGATGGTCATTATTAAGACCATATAAGAGGTATTGGCGAAATCGAAAAGAGACCAATATATAATCCTCTTGCCTCTACTCCCCTTTAATATTTCAAGGAAATTCTTTATCACACCTTACCCCACATGTTTATGTTTGCCCCTGAGGCTGGATATCACTGATGCTATAAACAACGTCACTGAAGTTATCCTGAATATCTCTGCCATATTCCTCAACAGTGCCGCAGGTGAATCATTGCCGAAAATCGTATCGTACACCGGCTGTCTTATGCTTATCAACACAGCGATGAAAGCCATCCCCATTATCCAACCCAGGTTTCTTACCACGCTCAAAATCCCACTGGCGACGCCCAGCTTGCTTTTCGGGGCTGAGCTCATTACAGAATTGTTATTAGGGGCCATAAATATTCCCATCCCTGCTCCAGCAAGTGTCAACCTTGCGATTATTCCGATCAGGGAGGAGTCTTTTTGTAGGAAAGAAATCAAAAAAATGGCAAGGGCTCCCAAAAACAAGCCCAGAGTTGCGGGCCATCTTGTGCCAATCCGATCACATATCCAGCCCGATATAGGAGCCATAATCGACATTGAAATGGGTATGGATAGCATTACAAGTCCGGAAAAGGAAGGGGGAAGAAGATATATGCGCTCAAGGTAAAACGGCATTAGGTATGTAAGTGATATTGAGGATGCAAAAGCGACAAAACCTGATAGATTGCCAATTAAAAACATCCTGTTCTTAAACAATCCGAGATAAATAAGCGGATTTTTCACCCTTAACTGAAGAACGATAAATAGTGCAAAGCCGAGCAAGAATACCAAAAAAAGACCTATCGTTTTAACCGAGCCCCAGCCAAAATCTGCACCCTTCATCAGGGCTAAAACGAGAGCAGAAATAGAAACCACAAAGAGGGCTGCGCCCGGGAAATCAAACTGTCTTGAATCCGCAACTTTTTTATCTCTTCTCAAATTGATGAAAGCAATTACTGTGCCAACGACTCCGATAGGAACATTTATTAAGAAGATCGAGCTCCAGCCAAAATGTTGTACCAGAAAGCCTCCAAGCGGCGGCCCCATGGACGAGCCAGACGCCACCACGGTCCCCATTATGCCAAGCGCAACGCCTCTTTTCTTGAACGGAAAAGCATCTGTTATGATCGCTAGACCGTTAGCAACTATCATCGACGCCCCGATCGCCTGGACTACCCTTGATATGACCAGCCAGATAAAGCTGCCCGCAAACGCACAGAATAGCGAGCCAACCGAGAATATCACAAACCCGATGTTATAGATCAGTTTTCTTCCGATTATGTCAGCTAATTTGCCAAAGATAGGCAAAAAAACGGTTGTGGCCAATAGATAGCCGAGCACAATCCACTCCGTATTAACAATATCAATATGCAGCCTACTTGATATTGTCGGGAGAGCGATGTTAACTATGCTGCCATCAAGGGAAGACATAACCGTGCCGATGGAAACAGTTGCAAGCGCTATCCAGCTATAGTTTTTGCTTTCTCTTATTCTATTTGCGAAATTGGCGTTTGGTATCTGCGCTATGACGGGAATACACCTCTTGGGCTTAAGCTACCAATAATCATACCCATCCTGATCAAACCAGTTTTGTTCTCCATCTTAAATTTCAAAAAAATAAGATAGCCTGCCAAGAAAATGAATATATAGATTCTAAATAACCTAACCGAATATCTGACAGGCTATCTTATGACGTTCAATAAATATTTGCTAACGGTCCATTTCCCTCAAGGTCGTAAACTTTGTAAGTACTAACGCGCCTAGTCCAAACGACCAGACCAGAATTGTGACCAAAAATGAGAATACCGGGATTAACCATAATACAAAAAGTATTGCAAGACCGACCAGCACGGACAGCAATGGGTGAAGCGGCTTGCTCCTTTTTGAATTAAGGATCAGATCTCCGATTGAAATCCCAACAATAACTTTGGTCACGAAAAGCATGAACGGATACACAGTTAGTGCGAAAAGTCCGATCGGAAGTCCAACCACCGTACACATGAGAATTATCGCGCCAACCGGGACAACTATCAGCGCCAGGAAGCCAACTCCAAGGCTTTTCCATGGAGACTTTACAAAGATTTCCATGGCCATTTTTGTACGCTTCGGGAACCCGTACACAAAAATCAGCGAAACAACAAAAGCCATCGCAAACAATACCAGTTTTCTGATGAATCCCCACAGGATGATGCTTGCAATCGAAGCTGCAGTCACGGCAGCAACACCAGCCTTACCTGCCTCGACAGCTTTCGCAGTCTCCGGTACTTTCTGCTCGACCTTGCCAGTGATCTGAGCAGTCTCATTTATCTTTGCCTTATTCACGGAAGTATAGATCAGATCGCCCGATATCCTCGTGTTTGGTCCAATGGTGATATCGTCACTCTCAACTTTTATATTACCCAGGTATTCACCCTTCAGGGTAACCTGTCCTCCGCTGACATTCACATCTCCATTGAACTTGCCGTTAAGCGCTATCTGGCCTCCGGTCACCAGGGTCTTTCCGCTTACCTCACCAGCTGGGTTTACGTTGATAACGCCACCTGCAACGATGATATCCTTTCCGACCTGAGAGGTGATTGTTATAAATCCACCAGCTGCACGAATTGACTGCCCCACCTTTCCACCAAGGTTGAGTTGTCCGCCCGCAACTATCCCATCATCCCTAACATCACCAGTAACGCTGATATTTTGCCCAGCAGCAATCAGATCACCATTCACGGTACCACCAACCTGAATGGTACCTCCTACGACATACAGGTCATCATCTACTGTGTTATCTGCTGAAAGAACATAGGAATCGCTTGCTTCAAATTGTGATTTTGCTGATGCTAATGGTAACATTAAGAACATGGAGAAAACCACAACGGCAATAAAAAGAAAAATTCTTTTAGCCATTTTTGCCCTCCTCAAAATTGATAGCTAATTTTAACAAAATCTCATTAAATTGTTATTAAAATGTTATTGGCATATTATTAACAAGGAGGACTATATGATAACCATCAATGAATTAAAAGAACTTGCCAGGATCGACAGCGGCAGCTCCCCTCTGATCTCATTATATGTAGATATGTTTCCATCATTAGACTGGAAAAAAATCACAAAGATTTACATAAAAAACGAGAGAGCCAGGATGTTGCCCATACTACAGAAGACTGAAAATAAAGTGACAATAAAAAAATTTGAAGATGATATTGAAAAAATTTTAACTTTTTTAAATTACAACCTGGAACCAGAAGTAAATACAGTCGCCATATTCGCATGCAAAAGCTTGGACCTATTTAAAATATTCAAGCTCGCTTTAAGGGTAAACAATCTTATGGTCGTCAGCAACAGGTCGTACATAAAACCCTTAATCAACTTTCTTGAGGACTATAGCGGTTATATGCTCGTCCGGATAAGCGCTGATGAGGTCAAGGTCTTCTTGATTTCAAGAAGGGAAATTCTAAGCGAGGTTAAGTTTGAGGAGCCTAACCTCTACGCCAGGACAAGTAAAGGAGGCTGGATGGCACTTAGCCAGGGAAGGTATGAACGAAGGCGCGAAAAGCAGATTGATAGCCTCTTCAGGGAATCAATTACCAACCTGTCCAATATCGTTTCAAAACATAAGATTGACCGAGTAATCCTATGCGGCTCAAATGAAAACCTGGCAATCTACAAGAATCTTTGCCCCCATTCATTACTCGAAAAGATCGTCTCGGAGTTTCAATTTGATGCCAGAGCAACGGATAATGCAGTCATCGAGGCCTCATATAAATATGATGAAGAGGCAGAAAGAGCACAGGAAAAAAGAAAACTCGATAAGATCTTTGACAGCATCGGCACCTCGGGCAAGGGCATAACCGGCGCTAACGAGACCCTCGATCTGCTCTGGAATGGCCGCCTGCAGTCACTGATCCTGGATTCAAATATTGCCCTGGACGGAACCAGGTGCATTAATGAGGACTGTGACTATTTTACAGCAAACGAAATCTCCAGATGCCCCTACTGCAGCAGTGAAGCTATCAAGACACCTAATATATTGAACCTGGCTGTCTCTAAAGCCCTGAGCCAGGATATAGACATAGAGTTCACTCAAAACAATGAAAGGCTAAAAGCCATCGGCGGCATCGCCGGCATACTAAAATAACCTATGACTCCTCTGCTTTCTTGACCACTTTTGGAGTCTTTTCGTAGTTCTCTCTTTTTGAATACCAGATGGAGACACCAACGACTGCAAGTGCAATCACCATCGAGACAATAACTGGCCACGATAACTGCTTGGTCTTCGCTATTAATGGCGCAATCAGAAGTGAAACCAGGTTTATAACCTTAATCATCGGGTTTAACGCTGGTCCTGATGTATCCTTCAATGGATCCCCGACTGTATCTCCTACTACTGCAGCCTTGTGCGCCTCAGAGCCCTTGCCGCCGTAAAGACCATCCTCGATGGTCTTCTTTGCATTGTCCCACGCTCCACCGGAGTTCGCCATAAAGACAGCTAAAAGCTGGCCCACTACTATAACACCTGCCAAAAACCCACCAAGACCTGTTTCGCGAAGCAGAAAGCCTATTATGATCGGAGTCAATACGGCCAAAAGCCCAAGGCCTACCAGCTCACGCTGCGCAGCAGTCGTGCAAATACCGACCGCCTTGGCGTAATCCGGATCTTTTGTGCCCTCCATAATGCCGGGGATCTTGAACTGCCTCCTGACCTCATTTACTATCAACGAGGCTGCCCTGCCCACAGCACGTATCGTCAGCGAAGAGAAGAGAAATGGGACCGCACCTCCTATAAGTATCCCTATGAAAACAAACGGATTGGCTATATTTATGCCTATATCGCCCAAACCCGTTGTTTCAATAAAAGAACCAAAAAGTGAAACCGCAGCAATGACCGCTGAACCAATCGCTATTCCTTTAGTTATCGCCTTTGTTGTATTACCAACAGCATCCAGATCTGCCATTATCTGACGTGCCTTCGGTTCAAGTCCTGCCATCTCACCTATCCCGCTTGCATTATCAGCAATCGGCCCAAACGCATCCATAGAGATGTTATTACCCGTCAAAGTGAGCATCCCAATTCCACAAAGAGCAACCCCATAGAGGACAAACTGATAACCTTCTCCCAAAAAGATTATGAAGGACGAAAGTATTGCCATTGCTATTACTATGATTGCCCAAACCGAGCTCTCCATGCCGGTTGCCAGACCTCTTAGTAGCGTGGTGGCAGCCCCTGTCTGGGTGGACCTGGCGATCTCTTTTACAGGTTTATGCTGCGTTCCCGTAAAGTACTCGGTCAAATTGTTTATTACAATCGCTAATATTATTCCTGAAAGCGTAGCCCAGAATACGCGTAAATCGTGCATGTAAAATATTGCAACAAGCAGAAAACCAACAACAGAAGTTGCTGCTGAGATATTAAAGCCGCGTGATATAGCGCGCATTGCATTCTCCCCTTCTTTCAGAGAACGAACCATATATGTGCCTATGATCGAGGAGACAACGCCAATTGCGCGCACCATGAGTGGAAACAGTATCCACTTTAAATCAAATTTGGGAAACAACGATGCAACTGTAAGCCCAAGAATCATCGATGAAACGATCGTAACTTCATAGCTCTCGAAAATATCTGCAGCCATTCCAGCACAGTCACCGACGTTATCGCCAACAAGGTCAGCGATAACAGCAGCATTTCGTGGATCATCCTCGGGGATATTCTTCTCAACCTTACCGACAAGATCTGCTCCGACATCAGCAGCTTTTGTAAAAATTCCGCCCCCAACCCGCATGAACAACGCGATCAGCGTGCCACCAAATCCAAATCCCAGCAAAACCTCCGGCGCATATTTCTTGTATATGATGAAAATTATCGTTCCGCCCAATAATCCAAGCCCATCGGTCAGCATCCCGGTAATCGTTCCGGAACGATAGGCTAATTTTAAGGCTTCATTAAAACTCCGGCGCGATGCAGACGCAACGCGCACGTTACCCTGAACGGCCATGTTCATGCCAATGAATCCAACCATGGCTGAAAAGACTGAACCCATTAGGAAAGCGGCAGCGCGCCCAACTGAGATGAACTGGTTTGCGCCAGCCAAATAAGCCGTAAGATAAAGCGCCGCGGTCAGAAAGACTATCAAAAATATGATCGTCTTGAACTGACGTGTTAGGTAGGCATTCGCTCCTATGCGAATTGCGCTCCAGACCTTTATCATCTTTGCATCACCCTTATCGGCCCGGAGGATCTGTCTCGTAAGAAGTACAGCATACAGAAGACCCAAAACTGCAACGCCGATAATTGACCAGAGCACAGCATTTTCGAAAATAGTCGCAGTGTACATTAAACCCTTTCCTTTTCTTATGTAAAATTGCCGATAGTTTAGCAATTAATGTACAATGAATTCAACATGTCTTTATAAAAAAACACGAAAAAAGTAAACTGTTATCAGTTAAGAAGGATGCTTTAAAAAATGGATCTTTACATCGATTGCTTCTCGGGGATAAGTGGAGATAAATTCATATCGGCGCTGGTAGATCTGGGATTCCCACTTCAGGAATTGAACAACGCCATAAAGTCCACTGGGCTGACCGGAATAGAGATAACAGCAAAAAAGCGTCTGGAATACGGCATCCTGTGCACATTCATCAATATCAGGGACAAATCCAATGTCAGGCTTAATAGAATTGAAGATTTTGAGGCATTAATCATCAAAAGCTCAATCAGCGAATTTGCTAAATCCAAAAGCCTTGAAATAATCTTTACCCTGGCAAGGGCGGAATCACGAGTCCATGGAGGAGATGTAAATAAAATTCATTTTCATGAAATCGGCAATGCCGACACGCTCATTGACAGCATTGGGGCTGCGCTTGGATTGGAATATTTTAACGTAAAGAGTGTTATTTCCTCACCAGTTGCGCTCGGCTCCGGGAAGATCAAGGGGAGCCACGGTATTTTCCCAATACCGGCACCAGCAACTGCCGAAATATTATCAGGTATACCGGTCTATCAGGGAGATGTTGAGGGAGAACTAACTACGCCGACAGGAGCAGCAATAATAAAAACATTTGCATCATCCTTTGAGGATATGCCGCTGTTTACCATAAAATCAATTGGCTACGGTTGCGGGCAGAACAGCTTTAATATACCGAACTATCTGAGAATATTCCTCGGAGATCTCATCCAGAGCACAGAACGCAGCGAAAAAGCAGTTCTATTATCAACAAACATCGACGATATGAACCCCGAAATACTGGCAGACTGTATGAATAACCTGCTTGAAGTAGGAGCTCTTGATGCCTGGATCGAGCCGGTAATAATGAAAAAAGGCCGGCCCGGATTTGTCCTGAACGCACTATCTGATACATCCCATGTTCAAACGATCTCTGAGATAATTCTTTCCCAGACCACAACCTTTGGCTTAAGAATACAGGAGCTGGGCAGAATTAAACTTGACCGCAAGACAGTCAAGGTTGATCTGGGTTATGCAACCGTTGACATGAAGATAGGATATCTGAAGGGTAAGATTATAACCACATCGCCCGAATATGAGAGCGCCCTTCGCGCATCAAAAAAATCGGGTAAGCCGTTAAAGGATATTTACGAAGAGGCAAAGGCAAATGGCTTGAGAAATCATGACAACAACCAAAGATAAATATTTCAAACTAATCTCAATCCTGAAAGAAATGGATGGGGCAATCATAGCCTACTCAGGAGGAGTTGACAGCAGCTTCTTGCTTAAAGCCTGCGTGGATACAATGGGAGAAAAGGCGATTGCGGTGATCGCGGACTCATCCACAATGCCTC
>Ga0315293_10000082_pt1 | contig 73348 bp, 73 predicted proteins | sample YL17G13_20_MG_FD_203071 | JGI IMG/M metagenome (GOLD analysis project Ga0315293, IMG submission 203071) | Sediment microbial communities from Yellowstone Lake, YNP, Wyoming, USA - YL17G13_20 | ecosystem: Environmental > Aquatic > Freshwater > Lake > Sediment | place: USA: Wyoming | collected...
CTGAGAGAGCCCCGCCTGCGGTTCGCCTACGCGCCGCTCCCGGCGGGGCAGTCCTCGTCGTGGCCCGCTGCTCCGCCCCGGGCGCTCCGCTCGCGGGATGGGACGCGCACCGGGCGACCGGGGGCCGTTCCGAGCTCGGCGGCCGGTAGCATACGCGGTAGCATACGGGCCGGATTCGACCCCTCCGGGCCGTCCGATGACCCCTCCGGCTGAGCACGAATCGGGACTATTCCGGACGGATTCGGACCCCCCGGCTGGCTCTTAGACTCCGCTGGGCGAGAGCCCGTATGAGTTCGAATCTCATCCTCGGCACCACATCGATCGAGCCCGCCGGACGCCAACGCGTGCCCGTTCGGGAAGCGCGGGGCGTGCGACACTGCGGGCAGCCGCACGTCACGTGCCGGTGGAGCAGGGGAGGCCGCGCATGCCGGACCTTGTCGTCAACGGGGCCCAGATGACCTGCACCTTCGGGGTCGCGCCCTCGACCCTGACGGTGGTGCCGGCCGGCCCGATCCTCCAGGCGGGAGGTCAGCTCCTGGCGCGCGTGGTCGACTTCGCCCCGATGATGAACGTCGCGCCGTTCGGCATGTGTACGACGCCGTCGAATCCGCAGGTCGCCGCCGCGACCTCGGCGGCGGCGGGCGTTCTCACGCCGCAGCCGTGCATGCCGGTCATCACCGCGCCCTGGACGCCCGGATCCACGAAGGTGAGCGCGGGCGGCGTCCCGGTGCTGACGAACACCTCGAAATGCATGTGCGCATGGGGCGGCTCGATCTCGATCGTCCAGGCCGGCCAGGTGAAGGTCACCGGCTGACGGGTCAGGCGCGCCGCCGGAGCCCCCCGAAGAGGCCGCCGCGCTTCGCGTCGCGTGCTGCCTCCGCCGCCTCGTCGATCCCCGACGCCAGCGCGGCAAGGTGGGCGAGCGCGCGGGCGGGCGCGGAGCCGGGCGCGCCCCGAACCACGGGCACGCCCTCGTTGATGGCCTTGAGGTAGAGGCCCGCGTCGTACGGCAGCTCGGCATCGACCTTCGCGGCGATCGCGTTCTCGATCTGCTTCATGGAGAGCATGTCGCGGGCGAAGAGGTGGTTGAGGACGAAGGTGGACTTCGCGGGGATGGCTCCCTCCTCGGTCAGGTACTCCAGGAAGCCGTGGAGCGCCTTGAGGGCCCCGATCTCGGGGACGATCGGCACGATGACCGCCTCGGCCTGGTCCAGGATCGCGAGCGACCGCTCGTCGAGCGTGGAGCCGGCGTCGACGACCAGGGCCTCGTAGGCGAGCGGCGCCGTCGTGAGGAGCAGCTCCACCTGGGCTGCGGTGATCAGTCGTCCCATCTCAGACGTGGCCGGGGCCGCGATGACGTGCAGCCCGGGCGCGACATTCTCGGCGTAGGTCCGGAGCAGGTCTGGCTCGTGCAGTCCGACGTCGTCCCGGGCGAGGTCCGCGACGGTGAAACGGGGCTTCACGTTCAGGTGCGTGGCCACCTGGCCAAAACCGACGTCGAGGTCGATGATGGCGACCTGGTTGGGCGCCCGCCCCGCGAGGGCCATTGCGACGTTGACCGCGATGGTGGTGGTCCCCACACCCCCCTTGGGGCTGAAACACGCGATCAGGCGCCGGCGACCCGCCGGGGGGGTTCCGCCGCCGGTCTGGGGCACGAGGTCGCGGGAGCGATTGAAGCGGAGGAGGAGCCCTTCCACCCGCGCCTCGAGCTCGCGGGGGTCGAAAGGGCGGGCGATGACGTCGTCGGCGCCGGCCTCCAGGAAGCGGATGCGCTCCTCCACGTCGTCCTTCTGGGAGACGCACAGCACCGGGAGCGCGGCGAGGGCGGGAGTCAGTCGGATCTCCGCGCAGACCTCCATGCCGGTCCGCGGTGGATCGACGACGTCGATGGTGACGAGGGTGAACTGCGCGGCGCGCCGGATCGCCTCGTCGGGGTCGGCCAGGGTGGTGACCTCGTAGCCCGCCGCGCGGAGTGCGGTCGCCAGCGGCTCGGCGGCCTCGGCGACCGACGCGACGAGGAGAATCGACGTGCTGGACACCGTGCTGCGCTCCCCCGGTTCCGTGCTCTGAACGGGGCGAAGGATACACGCGCGAGGGCCCGGTCGCGCGGGGAGGGCCCGCGCGGCTCGCCGAGGCGCCCGTGGTATGCTCCCGCGGTCCTTTCTGCTCCGCCGGGGGACGGGCCGGGTTCCGGCCGCGCCGAGCGGGGCATACCCCACAGGAAGGAGCGGACACGGCCATGCGCCGCTATGAGCTCATGCTCGTCCTTCGGCCGGACGCGCCGGAGGACCGAATCTCTGCGGTCCTGGAGAAGACGACCCGCCACGTCACGGAGACGGGCGGCCAGATCGTCAAGACGGCCCCGTGGGGCCGCCGCCGCCTCGCGTACCAGGTCGACCGGTACCGCGAAGGCTCGTACCACATCATCCACTTCGACGCCCCCCCCGAGTCGATCCTGGACCTGGAGCGCACCCTCCTCATCACGGAGGAGGTGCTTCGCCACCTCGTCGTCCGCGTGGACCGCCCGGTCCGCGCCGCGCGCGGCAAGGGCGACGACGGCGATCTGGCACCCGCGCCCGCCGACGAGGACGAGGACGAGCTGCAGGGCGAGCGGATCGACGAGTCCGAGAGCGAAGCCGCCCCGGCGGCGACCGACTAAGGAGAACGATCCGATGGCCTTCGCCAAGCTGATGATCATCGGGAACCTCGGGCGCGACCCTGAGATGCGCTACACGCCCTCGGGACGCCCGGTGACCGAATTCAGCGTCGCCGTCTCCCACCGGGGAAAGGACGCCCAATCCGGCGAGTGGGTGGACCAGGGGACCGACTGGTACCGGGTCACCATCTGGGGCGAGCGCGGCGAACGAGCCGCCGAGCAGTTCCGGAAGGGTAACAAGGTCTTCGTCGAGGGCCGCTTCCGCACCCGCGAGTTCGAGGGCCGCGACGGCCAGAAGCGGATGTCCCTCGAGATCACCGCCGACAACGTCATCAGCCTCGAGCGGGGCGGGCGCGAGGAAGGCGACGGCGGGTCCGCCCCGCCGTTCCCCGCCGACGCGCGCCCCGCTTCGTCGCCGGTTCGACGCGACGCTCCCGCCGAGGACGTTCCGTCCGACCTCGACGACCTCCCCTTCTGACGGAAGCTTCAAGGAGCCCTTCCACCCATGCCTCCCGCCCGACCCAAGAAGCGCGACGACTACTACCGCGATCGCCGGCGCCGCAAGGTCTGCGCCTTCTGCGCCGACAAGACGCCCCAGATCGACTACAAGGAGGTCAGCCGCCTCCGCCGCTACCTCTCCGAGCGGGCCAAGATCGAGCCGCGCCGCAAGACCGGCACCTGCGCCGCCCACCAGCGCGAGCTGGCGGTGGCCCTGAAGCGGGCTCGGATCGTGGCGCTGTTGCCGTACGCGCCGCAGCACCTGCGGCCCTGACCCCGCGCCCGCTCACCCGCCGGCCGAGCGCAGGGTGATCGTCGGGCTTCTCCTCGCCGCCGGCGGCTTCGGCGCCGGCGTCTTCGGCTCGCTCCTTGGGCTGGGGGGCGGGATCCTCATCGTCCCGCTCCTCACCGTGGGCTTCGGCGTGCCGTTTCGCGAGGCGGTCGGGGTAAGCCTCGTCTGCGTCATCGTGACCAGCAGTGCCGCGGCCGGCGTCTACCTGGAACGCCACACGGCGAACCTGCGGCTCGGCATGCTCCTCGAGGTCTTCACCGCCAGCGGAGCGCTCCTGGGCGGTCTCGTGGCGTTCCTCCTGCCGGAGCGGGTCCTGGCCGGCCTCTTCGCGGCGCTCCTCGCGTACACGGCGTTCTCCATGCTGCGCCGCAGCCGGGCACCGGTCGCGCCGCCATCCCCGCCCGCGGCGGCCGACGGGCCGGGCGCCGCGGGCGACGCCGGGCGGGATCCGGGAGTGTCGTCGGGGAGCCTCGCGGACGACGTCGCCGGACCCGGGTATCGCCCGCGGCGCCTGGGCGCGGGCGCCGGTGGCAGCCTTGGCGCAGGGGTGTTGTCGGCGCTCCTCGGCGTGGGGGGGGGCATCGTGAAGGTGCCGCTCATGCACCTGGTCATGGGCGTGCCCCTCAAGGTGGCCACCGCCACCAGCAACCTGATGATCGGGGTGACCGCGGCCGCCTCTGCCGTTGTCTACCTCCTTCGGGGTGGGATCGATCCGTACGTCGTGGGCCCGACGGCGGTTGGCGTCTTCGCCGGGGCGTTGGTCGGCTCGCGCCTGGCAACCCGGATCGACGTCCGGATCCTGCGGCTCCTCTTCGTGGGCGTTCTCGCCCTGACGGCCGCCCAGATGGCTTTGCGGGCGCTCGGATGAGCAGCGTCGAGGCGCGGATCGCCCGAATCCTCGCGGTCGGGACCCGCGTCGCCGTGGCCCTGCTGGCCACCGGGAGCGTCCTCCTGGTCGCCGGCGGCACGTCGCCGCTCGCGCCGGACTGGCCGCCCCTCGACCTGGCGTCGCTGCCGGCGGATCTCGTCGCCCTCCGGCCGACGGCGTTCCTCTGGCTCGGCCTCATCGCGACGATCGCGACCCCCCTCCTGCGCGTCGTGGCGTCGACATGGGGCTTCGGGCGGGCGGGGGAACGTCGCCTGGCGGCCCTCGGCCTGGCCGTCCTCGTCGTGATCGCCCTCGCCGTCGTCGCCGGCTCGCTGGCAGGCTGAGCCGTCGACGCCCTGGTCCTCCTCGTCTCCCTCGTCGTCGTCCTCGCCACCATCGCCGGCGCCGCCTGAGGCACGCCGGGTTGGGGCGTCGGGCCGCGGTCCGGCCCCGGATCCCGGGTCTATACTCGAGCGGCCCGGCGTCGGGGTTCGCCGACCAGCCGGGACCACGCGAAGGAGCCGCCCGGATGCTCACCCAGAAGCCCGCCGCCGAGGCCGCGCCGCGCGCCGCCGGCGCCCCTGTCGACACGGCCTCGCTGATCTGCCTCTTCGAGGGCCGCTACGTCCCGCTCGGCGAGGCCAAGGTCAGCATCATGACCCACGCTTTCATGTACGGCACGGCCGTCTTCGAGGGAATCCGGGCCTACTGGAACGCCGAGCAGGGCCAGCTCTACGCCCTCAAGGTTCGCGAGCACATGGAGCGGATCCGGAACTCCGCCCGGATCCTCCTCATGCCGGACCTGCCGTCGGTCGACCAGCTGACGGGCGAGGCGCTGGAGGTCCTCCGGCGCAACGGCTTCCGCGAGGACGCCTACGTCCGGCCGTCGTTCTACAAGAGCACCCAGGCGATCGGCGTGAAGCTCCACGGGCTGGAGCACCGCTACTACATCCTGGCCCTCCCCTTCGGCGACTACGTCGACACGACGGTCGGCGTGAGGATCGCGACCGTCTCCTGGCGCCGCACCGGCGATGCCGCCATCCCGTCGCGGGCCAAGATCGTGGGCAGCTACGTCAACCCGGCGTTCAGCAAGTCGGAGGCGATGCTGAACGGCTACGACGAGGCCCTCGTGCTCACCGAGGACGGCCACATCTCCGAAGGTTCGGCCGAGAACATCTTCGTCGTCCGCGACGGCGTGCTCCTCACCCCGGCGGTGACGGACGACATCCTCGAGGGGATCACCCGGGCCGGGGTCATCGAGATCTGCGGCGAGCTGGGCCTGCGGGTCGTGGAGCGCTCCATCGACCGCTCCGAGATCTACGTCGCCGACGAGGCCTTCTTCTGCGGCACCGGCGCCCAGATCAGCCCGATCATCGAGGTGGATCGCCGCTCGATCGGCGGCGCAGCCGTGGGTCCGATCACGCGGCGAATCAAGGATCGCTACTTCGACATCGTCCGCGGCAACGTCCCCGCGTACGCGCACTGGGTGACGCCCGTTCACCCCGCCTGAGCGCCCCGCCGGCTGAGCGCCCCGGGCGCCGGCCGGGTCAGGGAGCGCGGAACTTCGGCGTCGTCGTGCCCTGGACGACCAGGATGTCGGTGCCCGCCTTGGCATCCGTCCGCGGCGTCACCGTGATCTTGAAGCGGGCCTCGAGCCAGGCGATCGCCGCCGGGAAGCGGGCTTCGGCCCCGTTGTAGGCGATCACGACCGTCGTCGGCTCGACCTGGTCGGGGTTGCGTCCGCGCGGCGCCGATGCCGCGAACCCGTTGTAGTCGAGGTAGCCGGCCAGGTCGGTGGCCCGGTCCGCCTCCTTCGTGCTCGTGACGACCCAGACGCGCGAGGCTTCCTGGGCAATCTCCTGGCGTTCGGCCTCCTCGCGGGGATCGAAGATAAAGGCGTTGGCGGCCGCCTCGCGGATGGCGGGCACGTTCGCCTGGAGCACGTAGCTCCCGTTGACGTAGCCCTCCGTGCCGTAGCGCGGCGGCGTGAAGACGTACGAGCGGATGTTGCCGGTGTCGAGCCGGCTCGCCAGCTCGATGAGCTGAGGGAGCCTGGCGACTGGGAAGTCGGTCTTGACCGCATTCTTCGTGCTCTTGACCAGCTCGGGAAGCTGCTGCAGGAGCGTCGCGAAATCGGCCTGCTGGCGGAGGGAGAGGATGACGCGCTGCTGGCGGCTGGCGCGGTCGAAGTCGTTGGAGCCGTGGCGGGTCCGCGCGTAGATCAGCGCCTGGGCGCCCGTCATGCGCTGGACGCCCGTCGGGATGTAGACGCGCAGCGCCCCCTTGTCGCCGGGGTAGTAGTCGTCCACGACCGGGATCTGCACGTTGATCGTGACCCCGCCGAGCGCGTCGACGACCTGCGTGAAGCCGCCGAAGTCGACCTCGACGAAATACTGGATCGGGAACCCGTAGAGGTCGCCGAGCGTGTCCTTGACGGCCTGGTATCCGCTCAGCTTGCCGCCGGGGAAGATGTCGGGCCGGGCGCGCGCCTGCTGGAAGAGGGCATTGATCTTGCGGTTCCATGTCGTGCCGAAGAAGGAGCGCGCCGGCCCGCTGAGCGGGATCCCGGTCGTGTCGCGGGGAAGGCTGAACATCGCGACCTGGCCGCTCGCGGGGTCCACGCTGGCGACGATGAGCGTGTCGGTGTTGTAGGCGCCGTCGCCCGGCCGGCGGTCCGAGCCGATCAGGACGACGTTGAGCCGCCCCTTGCCGTCCCAGGGCGGCATGGAAGCCCCGGCCGGGGCGGCCGTGGCGCCCGGCGGCGGCGTGGAGAGCGGCGCCTCCGTCGAATCCGGTGACCCGTCGGGCGACGGCTGGACGCTGGCCGACGGATCCGAGGTGGGATCTTCCTCGCCGATGGGGTTGAAGATGCCCTGGACCAGGTCCAGCGCCTGCAGGTCGTAGTAGGCGACCGCGGCGTGCGTGCCGCCCATCACGAGGACGACGCCGAGGAGGCCGGCAATCGAGAGGGGCGCCAGGATGGATCGCGACGGGCCGAGGCGCCCGGCGCCCTCGTCCCAGCGATTCAGGAAGACGACGACGCGGTAGGCGTCGACGGCCGCGACGACGCGGTAGAGGAGGGCCGCGACATTGCCCACGAGGATCGAGACGAGCACCGCCGGCTGGAGGACGACGCCGAGCAACTCCAGCCGGTAGGTGGTGGCGACGCCCAGCATCAGGGCGAGCAGGAGGAACGGCGCGGCCGCGAAGCCGAGGGCCCGATACCAGGCGCCGGCGTAGGCGTGGCCGAGCCCCGGAAAGACGAGTGACAGGAAGGCGGCCGTGAAGGCGGAGCGTGCGCGGCGGCGCGGCTCCTGCGGGCGGGTCATCGCGGGTAGGATAGAAGGAACCTCCGTGAAGCGTGTCCGGACTGCTCTGACGGCTGCAGGCGCGGCCGCGTGACGTAGGCACTCCCGCGACCGGCCGATCCCGATCCCCAGCCGAGGCCAGATGTTCGACCCCGTCAGCAGCAAGCCCGACCTCGTCGCGCAGGAGCACGAGATCCTCGCTCTTTGGCGCGAGCGGCGGACGTTCGCGCGCCTCCGCGCGCAGAACGCCGGCGGGCCGCGCTGGAGCTTCCTCGACGGGCCCATCACGGCCAACAACCCGATGGGCGTCCACCACGCCTGGGGGCGGGCCTACAAGGACGTCTTCCAGCGCTTCCACGCCATGCTCGGCGAGGACCAGCGCTGGCAGAACGGGTTCGACTGCCAGGGGCTCTGGGTGGAGGTCAACGTCGAGCGCGACCTCGGCTTCACCTCGAAGCGGGACATCGAGGAGCACGGCATCGCCGAGTTCGTGAGTCTCTGCAAGCAGCGGGTGCTCACCTTCGCCGCCCGCCAGACCGAGCAGTCGATCCGCCTGGGCTACTGGATGGACTGGAACGATCCGGACGAGCTCCGCCGGCTGCGCGACCAGCTCGCCGCCGACCCCACCCGAGTCCTGACCCTGCAGGGGCCCAAGGGCCTTGTCACCGACACCGTCGAGATGCTCGTCGGGCGCCTCGGGATGCCGGAGCTGGGGGGCTCCTACTTCACCTTCAGCAACGAGAACAACGACCTCATCTGGGCGTTCCTCGCCGAGTGCCATCGTCGCGGCTGGCTCTACAAGGGCCACGACACGATGCCCTGGTGCGCCCGCTGCGGGACCGGGATCAGCCAGCACGAGATGACCGAGGGCTACGCGGACCGGACGGACCCCGGCTTGACGGTCCGCTTCCCGCTGGTCGACCGCCCGGGCGAGTCGCTCCTCGTCTGGACGACGACGCCCTGGACCCTCACCAGCAACGTGGCCGCGGCCGTCGGCCCGGGGCTGCGCTACGTCAAGGTCCGCCAGGGCGACGCCGTCCACTGGCTGGGCCGGGGGACCCTCCGGCTGGCCCTGGCGGGGCCGTTCGAGGTGCTCGAGGAGGTCGCCGGAAGCGAGCTGCTGGGCTGGCGCTACCGGGGCCCCTTCGACGACCTGCCGGCGGTCCGGGCCGCCTTCGCCGCCGGCGGGCCCGACGGGCGTCCGTACGAGCATCGCGTCGTCGCGTGGGACCAGGTCGGTGAGGAGGAGGGGACGGGCATCGTCCATATCGCACCGGGGTGCGGCGCCGAGGACTTCGCCCTCGGCAAGGCCCTGGACCTGCCGATCCTGGCGCCCCTCGACGAGGGCGGGATCTTCATCGACGGCTTCGGGTTCCTGGTGGGCCGCGACGTCCGCGACTCGGTGGACCCGGTGGTGGAACACGTGCGGCACCACGGCTTCTTCCAGCGCCTGGAGCCCCACGTCCACCGCTACCCGCACTGCTGGCGCTGCGGCACCCCGCTCGTCTTCCGCCTCGTCGACGAGTGGTACATCAGCATGGGCCCGGTCTACGACCGGCCGCGCCAGGAGCTGACGCCGGCCGAGGTCGACGCCAGCCTCCGTTACCAGATCATGGACGTCGTGGACGGGATCCGGTGGATCCCCGCGTTCGGGTACGAGCGCGAGCTCGACTGGCTCCTGAACATGCACGACTGGATGATCAGCAAGAAGCGCTACTGGGGCCTCGCCCTGCCGATCTACGACTGCGCGGCCTGTGGCACCTTCGACGTGGTCGGGGGCCGCGAGGAGCTCCGCGAGCGCGCCGTCGCCGGGTGGGAGGCCCTCGAGGGCCACACGCCGCACCGCCCGCACGTGGACGCGGTCCAGGTCGCCTGCCCTGGCTGCGGCGCGCCGGTGGCACGGATCCCCGACGTCGGGAATCCGTGGCTCGACGCCGGGATCGTGCCCTTCTCGACGCTCCACTATCGCGAGGATCCAGCCCACTGGGCGGACTGGTTCCCGGCCGACTTCATCAGCGAGAGCTTCCCCGGCCAGTTCCGCAACTGGTTCTACTCCATGCTCGCCATGAGCACCGTCCTGCGCCGGGAGGCGCCCTTCCGCGCGATCTTCGGGTACGCGACCCTCTTCGGCGAGGACGGCCGCCCCATGCACAAGAGCTGGGGCAACGCGATCGAGTTCGACGAGGCTGCCGAGCGAATGGGCGTCGACGTCATGCGCTGGATGTACGCCAGCGCCCGGCCGCAGGACAACATCCTCTTCGGCTGGCACGCGGCGGACGAGGCGCGGCGCGAGCTGCTCGTCCTGTGGAACGTGTACGCCTTCTTCGCGACCTACGCGCGCCTCGCCGGGTGGCGTGCCGACGAGCCGGCGCCGCCGGTCGCCGAGCGCCCCACGCTCGACCGCTGGATCCTCTCGCGCCTGGCGGGCCTGGCCGCGCGCGTCGAGGACCGCCTCCGCGAGTTCGACCCCGACGCCGCCGCGGCGGCGGTCTCCCGCTTCATCGACGAGCTCTCGACCTGGTACCTGCGGCGGACCCGCCGCCGCTTCTCGCGCGCCGGCGCCGGCGCCGACCGGGCGGCGGCGTTCGCGACGCTGCACGCGGTCCTCGTCGGGCTGGTCCGGGTCACGTCCCCCCTGCTCCCGTTCCTGTCCGAGTCGATCTACCAGAACCTCGTCGTGCGGGACGGCCTGGCGGCGCCGGACAGCGTCCACCTCACCAGCTGGCCGTCGGCGGAGCTCGCCGACCTCCGCGACACGGGCCTCGAGGGCGCGATGGAGACGGCCCAGCGCGCCGTGGAGCTCGCCCGCACGCTTCGTGCGCAGGCGGGGATCCGCACCCGGCAGCCGCTGGCGCGGCTCTGGATCGCGCTTCCGGGCGACGACCACGCCGAGCTGGACGCGCTCCTGGACCTCGTCGCCGACGAGGTCAACGTCCGGGAGGTCGTCCGGATCGGCGACGAATCGGCGCTCGTAGAGCGGCGCGTCAAGCCGCTCCTCCCGAAGATCGGGAAGAAGCTGGGCCCCGCGATCCCCGCGGTCATGGCCGCGGCGCGCGAGGGCCGGTTCGAGATTCGCCCGGACGGGTCGGTGGCCCTCGGCGGCGTGGTCCTCGCCCACGACGAAGTCGAGATCCTGGCCGCGCCGCGCCCCGGCACGGCGGTGGCCCACGACGACGGGCTCGTGGTCGTGATCGACACGGAGCTGACGGACGCGCTGCGGGCCGAGGGCGACGCCCGTGAGCTGCAGCGGGCGATCCAGGACCTCCGCCGCGACGCCGGCCTGGAGCTCGACGACCGGATCGACCTCGTCGTGGCGCTCCCCGACGCGGCCGCCGGCGTGCGGTCCCACCTGGCCGCGGTGGCCGCCGAAACCCTTGCCGACGCGGTCGCCGAGGGGCCTCTGCCCGACGGCTGGCCGCGCGCGACGGTCGCCCTCGGCGGCGCGGAGGCCTCGATCGCCATTCGCCGCCGCGGCGGCGACGCGTCATGAGGATCCGCCGGTGAGCCGCCATCGGGCGGCCTTCTTCGGCCTCGCGGCGGCGATCATCGTCGCGGACCAGCTGAGCAAGGCCTGGATCGTCGCCGGCTTCCCCTTCGGCGAGCCCGTCGAGGTCCTCGGCGCCTGGGTCCGCATCTGGTACGTGGCCAACACCGGGGCCCTCTTCGGGCTCTTCCGCGACCAGGCCGTCCTCTTCGCCGTCCTGAGCGTCGCCGTGATGGCACTCATCGTCTGGTACCACGGCCGCGCCGTCCTCGCCAGCGGGTGGCTGGCGACGCTCGCCCTCGGCCTGCTCCTAGGCGGTGCCGTCGGCAACTTCTTCGACCGGATCCGGCTGGGCCACGTCGTCGACTTCGTGGACATGGGATTCCCCGCCGGCTGGCGCTTCTACACCTGGAACCTGGCCGACGCGGCGATCTCGACCTCGATCCTGCTGCTGCTGCTCATGGCGGTCCTCCCGTCGGGGCGCCGCGCGGCCCGCGCCGGATGACGGAGCTGCGGCTCGTGGTCCCCGCCGGCAGGGGCGGCCGGGCGGACCGGTTCGCCGCCGACCTCTCCGGGCTCTCGCGAAGCCGCGTCCAGCGCCTCATGGCGGAGGGGCGCGTCACCGTCGATGGGCAGCCGGTGAAGGCGAACACGGTGGTCCCGCCCGGGGTGGTGATCGTCATCGACGTGCCGCCGGTCGAGCCGGCTGGGATCGAGCCGGAGGCGATCCCCCTCGACGTCGTCTACGAGGACGGCGACGTACTCGTGGTGGACAAGCCGGCCGGGCTCGTGGTCCACCCGAGCCCCGGGCACTGGTCCGGGACGCTCGTCAACGCCCTCCTCGCGCGCGACACGGCCTACGGGGGGATCGCCGGCGTGGGGCGGCCGGGGATCGTGCACCGCCTGGACCGGGACACCTCCGGCCTGATCATGGTGGCCAAGAGCGACGCAGCCCAGACGAGCCTCATGGCCCAGCTCAAGGCGCGCCGGGTGAAGAAGACCTACCTCGCCCTCGTCCAGGGGAGCGTGCAGGCGGCGCTCGGCCGGGTCGAAGCGCCGATCGGACGCGACCCGAAGAACCGGATGCGGATGACCGTGGTGCCCGACGGGCGGCAGTCCGTCACCGGCTACCGGGTCCGGGAGCGGTTTGCCGGATGGACGCTGCTCGAGGTGGACCTGGTCACCGGTCGCACGCACCAGATCCGCGTCCACCTGGCCGCCCTCGGCCACCCCGTCGCGGGCGACTCCGTGTACGGGACGGGGACCGCACGGCGTGGGCCGCAGGGCCTGGAGCGCCTCTTCCTGCACGCGTGGCGGCTGGTCTTCGCCTCCCCGGCGACGGGCGACCTGGTCCGCCTGGAGGCCCCGCTCCCGGCCGCCCTCGAGGCGCCCCTCGCGGGCCTGCGCGCCGACGCTGCCGGGGCGCCGCCGCGGCCGCCCGTCGCCGTCGCCACGGAGGACGAGCGGTGACCGAGCGGGCGCTGGGCGCCGCGCCGGCCCCGGATGACCGGCTCGCCGGCGCTCCGAGCGCCGGGGCCCCCGGGGCGTTGCTCGTCGTCGTCTCGGGCCCGTCCGGGGTCGGGAAGGACACGATCATCGAGGCCCTCCGGGCACGCTCCGCCGACCCCGACTACTACTACGTCGTCACCTGCACGACGCGCTCCCCGCGGCCGGGCGAGGTCGAGGGCGTCAGCTACCACTTCCTGGCCGCCGATCGGTTCGCCGCGCTCCGGGATGCCGGTGCGTTCCTGGAGTGGGCCGAGGTCCACGGCAACTGCTACGCCACCCCCCGGGCGGAGGTGCGCCGGGCGCTCACCGGCGGTCACGACGTCATCCTGAAGATCGACGTCCAGGGCGCCGCGGCCGTGAAGTCGCTCGTCCCCGACGCCCTCCTCGTCTTCGTCGTCCCGCCGTCCCTGGAGGCGCTCTTCCGGAGGTTGCGGGCGCGCGCCACCGAGACCGCCGAGCAGCTGGAGCTGCGCCAGCGGAACGCCGCGATCGAGCTGGCCCGGGCGGGCGACTACGACCACGTCGTCGTCAACGAGGACGGCCAGGCGGAGCGTACGGCCGAGCGGATCCATGCGATCATCCGGGAGGAGCGGGCGCGCCACCCGGACCGGCAGGTCGTCGTCTGACGGCCGTGCGCCCGGACCAGCCTCCGGAGTCCGGCCCGGCCGGCCCGGCCGAGCCGCGCCACGTCGAGGTGGCGGTCGACGTGCCCGGGGTCGCCGGCGATCGAACCTGGACGTACCTCGTTCCGGACGCCCTCGCCGGCGTCGCGCCCGGCGAGGCGGTCATCGTAGAGTGGGGGCGACGGCGGGCGATCGGGATCGTGCTCGGCGACGCCCCCCCGCCCGACGGCGTGGCGGCGAAGCCGCTGGCCGCGCTGGTCCGGGCCGACGGCCCGCTCCTCCCGCCCCTCTCCCTGGCCCTGGCCCGCTGGATCGCCGAGCACTACCTCGTGCCGCCCGCGCTGGCAATCCGGGCGATGCTCCCGCCGGGGCTCCTGGAGCGCCTGGACCTCGTCGCGACGGCTGCCGGCGGCGGCGCCCCGGACGACGACGCCGCGACCGTGGCACTCCTCGACGCCCTCGCCACCGGTCCGCGCCCCGTCCGGGCCCTCCCGGCCGTCGAGAGCCGGCCCGCCGTGCTGCGGCGCCTGCGGGCGCTCGAGCGGGCGGGTCGCGTGCACCTGGAGTGGACCCTCGGGGCGGCCGGCGCCCTCCCGCGCTACGAGCGGCGGGTGCGCCCGACCCCGGCAGGGCGGGCGGTGGCCGCCGGGACGCGGCCCGCGGACGGCCGGCCGCTCGGCCCGCGTCAGCGGGCCTTGCTTGCCGAGCTGGCCGCGTTGGACGACGGGGACCTGCCGGCGCCGCCCCTCGCGGCGCGCCACGGCGCCGGCAGCCTCGCCGGCCTCGCCCGCCGCGGTCTCGTCGAGCTCGTGACACGCGAGCGGACCCGTGACCTCCTCGAGACGCGCGCGGTCGGGGCGCGAGGATCGCGGCCCCCGCATTCCGCCCTGTCGCCCGCCCAGGGCGCCGCGGTGGCGGCCGTCGTGGCCGCCCTCGCGGCCCGGGACGCGACGCCGCTCCTGCTCGATGGGCCGACGGGGGCGGGGAAGACCGCGGTCTACGCCGAGGCGATCGCCGCGTCGCTCGGCGCGGGGCGCCCCGCCCTCGTGCTCGTGCCGGAGATCGCCCTCGCCTTGCCGCTCGTCGACCGGCTGCGTGCCGACCTGGGGGCGGAGGTCGTCGTCGTCCACTCGGGGCTGGGCGAGGGCGAGCGGGCCGACGCGTGGCGGCGGATCCGGGCCGGCGCCGTCGACGTCGTGGTCGGGACGCGGACCGCCGTCCTGGCGCCGTTGGCGGATGTCGGGATCGTCGTCGTCGACGAGGAGCACGAGGCAACCTACAAGAGCGACCGGACGCCGCGGTTCCAGGCCCGCGACCTGGCGATCCGCCTCGGCGCCCTCGCCGGGGCGGCGGTGATCCTCGGCAGCGCCACGCCGTCGGTCGAGTCTGTGGGGCTGGCGCGGCTCGGGCGCCACCGGCGGCTCACCCTGCCGGAGCGGGCCGCCGGAGCGCCACCGGAGGTCGAGGTCGTCGACCTCCGTGAGGAGCTGGCGGCCGGGAACCGCGGCCTAATCTCGCGGCGGCTGGCGGGACTCCTGGCGGCGCTCGACCCCGTCGCCGGCGACCGGGCGATTCTCGTCATCAACCGGCGCGGGGCGGCTTCGGCGGTCCTCTGCCGCGACTGCGGGCACGTGCAGGCGTGCCCCGAGTGCACCCTCCCTCTCGTCTTCCACCAGGCTGGGATGACGCTCCGCTGCCACCACTGCGGCGCCGCCGCCCCCATGGCTTCGCGCTGCCCGGCCTGTGCGTCGCCGCGGATCCGCTACCTCGGCGGGGGCACGGAGCGGCTGGAGGCCGAGGTCCGGGAGCGCTTCCCGGCGCTGCGCGTCGGCCGGCTCGATCGGGACGTGGTGGAGCGGCGCGGGGCGGCCGCCCGCGTCGTGGACGCCTTCACCGAGGGCCGCCTGGACGTCCTGGTGGGCACGAGTCTCGTCACGAAGGGCCTCGACATCCCGGAGGTCACCCTGGTGGGCGTCGTTTCGGCCGACGTCGCCCTCACCCTCCCCGACGAGCGCGCCGCGGAGCGGACGTTCCAGCTCCTGGTGCAGGCGATCGGGCGCGCCGGGCGCGGCGACCGCGCCGGCCGCGCGATCGTGCAGACCTACCAGGCCGAGCACCCGGCGATCCAGGCGGCCGCCGGGGGCGACGCGGCGGCCTTCTACGACGCCGAGCTGGCGACGCGTGAGCGGTTCGGGGCGCCGCCGTTCGGGGCGACGATCAAGCTGACGGTCGGGGACGAGGATCGCGATGCCGCGCGGACTGCCGGCCGGGAGATGGCCGGTCGCCTGCGCGCCCGCGCCGCGGCGCGTGGTCTCGCGGTGACCGTGGCCGGCCCGGCCCCGGCCTACGTGCCGCGCCGCGGCGGGCGCTGGCGGTTCAACGTCGTCCTCCGGGGGACCGCGCCGATGGCCGTGCTCGACGGCGACCCGGGCCCACCCTGGTCGATCGACGTGGACCCGGAGAGCCTTCTCTAGGGCGCACCTCGAGCTTCGACCCGGCGGCGGCCGCCGGCGGGCGACAACGGTCCGGATGCCTCTGGGCCTGTCGCGCGGGACTCCGCGATAATGGGGGCCCACAGCAGGAGTCGACCCATGACCGACGACATGAACCCGACACCCGAGACCGCGCCGGCCCCGGAGGCCGCTCCCGGGCCCGCCGGGACCGCCGCCATCCCGCCCGCGGACATCCCGCCCGCGGCGCCGGCTGGCGAGGAGCCGCGCAGCGCCCAGGCCCGCGAGTGGCTCGCGCAGCTCCAGCAGATGATCGACCGGGTTGCCGCCGAGGCCGGGCCGGTGGCTCGCGACGTGGCCGCGAAGGCCGCCGAGCTCGCCGCCGTGGCCGGCGAAAAAGCGGGCCCGCTCGCGCGCCGCGCCGCTGAGGTGACCGGCGATGTCGGGACCCGCGTGGCCGAGCGGTCGCGGCGCTTCGCCGACGACATGCGCCACCGGGCCGCAGAGGGAGGCGCCTCGCCCGCGGCGGCGGACGCCGCGCCCGCGGAGGCGACCCCGACGCCGGAGGAGGAGCCACCGGCCTGACGACGCGGCGGGCTCGCCTGGGAGGGTCTCGTATACTCGCGCCATGAGCGTCCTCCCGATTCTCACGCTTGGCGACCCGCGCCTGCGCCTGAAGGGCGAGCCCGTCGAGAGTTTCGGCAAGCTCCTCCACCACCTAATTGACGACCTCACCGACACCATGCGGCACGCCCCGGGCGTCGGCCTCGCGGCGCCGCAGCTCGGGGAGGCGCTCAACGTGGCGGTGGTGGAGGTCGGCGACCGGCTGCTGGAGCTGGTCAACCCGCGGATCCTCCGGGCCGAGGGCGACGATCGGGATCTCGAGGGGTGCCTCTCGATTCCGGGGTTCGTGGCCTACGTCACGCGGCGAGAGCAGGTCTGGGTCGTCGCCCAGAACCGCCTCGGGCGGAAGTACAAGGTTGCCGGCGTCGGCCTGCTGGGACGGGCGTTGCAGCACGAGCTGGACCATCTGCAGGGAAAGCTCTACATCGACTACCTCGCGTCGCCGGACGACCTGATCCCGGTCGGGAGCGGCGGCGACGAGGACGAGGACGACGCCGTGGACGCCGAGCTCGAGCGCCGCGGGATCGACCCCGAGAAGGCGAAGGCGGCCTCCCGCGGCTGACGTGGCGCGCGCCCGGACGGTCTTCTTCGGGTCCGGTGCGTTCGCCGTCCCGATCCTCGAGGCCGTGGCCGCGGCGGCGGAGCTCTCGCTCGAGGCGGTCGTCACGGCGCCGCCCCGCCCAGCCGGACGGCGGGCCGAGCCGGCTCCCACGGCGGTGGGCGCGCGTGCCGCGACGATGGGTCTGCCCCTGCTCACGCCGGAGCGGCTGCGGGACCCGGCCTTCCTCGAGACGCTGGCCGCCGTGCGCCCAGCCGTGGGCGTCCTCGCCGACTACGGCAGGATCCTCCCTGCGGCGCTGCTCGACCTGCCGCCGCACGGGATCCTGAACCTGCACCCGTCGCTCCTGCCCCGCCACCGCGGCGCGACGCCCATTCCCGCGGCGATCCTCGCCGGGGACGCGGAGACCGGGGTCTCCCTCTTCGGAATGGACCCCGGGATGGACACCGGTCCGCTCGTGGCGGCCGAACGGACCGCCCTCGATCCCGACGAGGACGCGCCGCATCTCGAGGCGCGGCTGGCCCAGATGGCGGCTGCGCTGGTTGCTCGCTCCATCGGCCCCTTCCTGCGCGGCGAGATCGCACCCCGCCCCCAGCCGGATGTCGGAGTGACCCTGACCCGGCCGCTCGAGCGCGGGGACGGCCGCCTGGACGCGACGCTGCCGGCGGCGCTCCTCGAGCGGCACGTGCGCGCCCTCCGGCCCTGGCCCGGGAGCTTCCTCGAGCTGTCGGATGGGCGGCTCGCGGTCCTGCGCGCGCGCGTCGCCGACGCCGTCGCGGGGGACGTTCCCGGCATGCTGGTCGCCGACGGCGCCGACCTCGCCCTGGCGACGGGGAGCGGTCGGCTCCTGCTCCTCGAGGTCCGACCTGCCGGCGGCCGCCCGATGGACGGCGCGGCCTACCGGCGCGGACGCCCCGCGGCCGTCGGCTCGCGGGTAGGATGAGGCGGCCCGATGACCGATCCGTCCGCGTTCGTCCCCATTTCCCCCGCGCTCCCGCCAGTGCCGGCCGTCCGCGACCTGCGGCCGGGCGTCGCCGGGCTCGCCGAGGAAGAGGTCGCCGCCCTGGTCGGGGAGCTCGGCGAACCGGCCTTCCGATCCCGCCAGGTCGCGGACGCGGCGTGGCGGTCGGCGGCTGCCGACTGGGAGGAGGTCACGACGCTCGCCCGTCCGCTCCGGGCGGCCCTGGCCGAGCGCCTCCGCTTCGACACCGTCGCGGCCACGACGATCCGCGTTGCCGACGGCGGCAGGACCGAGAAGGCGCTCCACATCCTCTCCGACGGGCGGCTGGTGGAGTCCGTCCTCATGCACTACCCGGCCGGCGCCGACCGGCGAGAGCGGAATACGCTCTGCATCAGCAGCCAGGCGGGGTGCGCCGTCGGCTGCCCGTTCTGCGCCACCGGGGAGCTCGGCTTTGATCGTGACCTCGAGGTGGCCGAGATCGTCGATCAGGCGCGCCACGCCCGGCGCCGGGTGGCCGCCGCCGAGCGCCACCTCACCAACGTCGTCTTCATGGGGATGGGCGAGCCGCTCCTCAACCTCGACGCGGTGCTGGACGCCGCGGCCGCCCTTACCGATCCGGCGCGCTTCGGGCTGGGGGCGCGCCATGTCACGATCTCGACATCCGGCGTGGTGCCGGGGATCGAGCGGCTCGCCCGGCTACGGCCCCAGTGGACCCTCGCGATCAGTCTCCACGCCGCCCGCGATCCGCTGCGCGACCTCCTGGTCCCGCTCAATCGCCGCTGGCCCGTTGCCGATGTGGTCGCCGCCGCGCGCGCCTATGGGGAGGCGACCGGCCGGCGCGTCAGCTACGAGTACGTGATGATCGACGGCATCAACGACACGGTCGCCGACGCCGACGCGGTGGTGCGGCTCCTCCGCGGCTCGGGCGCCCACGTCAACTGCATCCCGATGAACCCGGTGGCGCACACGCCTTGGCGGGCGAGCGCCCCGGCGCGGATCTCGGCGTTCGCCGAGCGCCTGCGGGCAGGCGGCCTCGGCGTGACCGTCCGGCGCAACCGCGGCCAGGAGGTAGGGGCGGCCTGCGGCCAGCTGGCGGCCGAGCAGACCGGCGAGCCCCCGGCGCCCACGGTTGCGCGGAGGCGCGAGCTCCTCGTGGCCGCTTCGGCCGTTGCGCTCCGCGGCGAGCGCAGCCCCGAACCCACCCCCGCGGGCCTCGGGACGCCGGGCGGGCCTCTGCGCCGCCCCACCGGTCCCGGCAGCCGGCCCGCGACCGTCGCGCGACGCGGCCCCACGGCCCCGGGGAGTCGCTAGTGGGTGAAGGCCGGGCCCTCATCGCCGCGAGCATCCTCAACGCCGACCTCGCGAACCTGGCCCGCGAGGTCCGTCGCGCCGTCAAGGCCGGCGCCGACCGGATCCATCTCGACGTCATGGACGCCCGCTTCGTCCCCAACCTCACCTTCGGGTGGACGACGATCGCCCATCTGCGACCGGTGACGGAGGCACCCTTCGACGCGCATCTCATGATCGCGGAGCCCGGCCGCTGGCTGGACGACTTCCTGGCGGCCGGGTGCGACTCGATCACCGTCCACGTGGAGGTCGAGGAGGCGATCGAGCCCCTGCTGCGTCGGATCAAGGCCGCCGGGCGCGCCGCCGGCCTGGCGATGCGACCCGGTACGCCGATGGAAGCGCTCGAGCCGTACCGGCACCTGCTCGACATCGTGATGGTCATGACCGTTGAGCCCGGCTTCGGCGGCCAGGCCTTCATGCCCGAGGTGGCGCAGCGCAAGATCCCGGAGGCGCGGCGGCTGCTGGCCGAGAAGCCCTGGGGCGGCGAGGTGCACGTGGACGGCGGAGTGAACCGCGAAACCGCCGAGCTGGTCGGCGGCCTCGGGGCCGACGTCCTCATCGCAGGCGCGGCCCTCTTCGCCAGGGGGCGCAACCCCGGCCGCGAGGTCCGGCTCATGCGCGCCCTGGCGGACGAGGGCTACGCGATCGAGCTCAACGACGGCGTCTCGCCCGCGCCCCGCGAGCAGATGGTGCGGCTGGCCAGCCTGCCGCGCGCCCTCGGCGAGCCCCTGCGCGACGCGATCGAGGCGGCGGGCGTGCCGGTGGTCATGCTGCGCGGGAGCGGCCTCGTGGGGCCGGACGGGATGCGCGACATGGACCTCCTCGTGCCCCGTGTGTCGGTCGCCTGGGTGGAGGAGCGCTTCGGCGCGCCCCGCGACGCCCTCCACGCCGAGGCGGCCGCGGCGCGGGCCGCAGCCGCCGCGCCGTCGCCGGACTCCGGGGCGACGGGGTCGGGAGGCGCCTAGGTGCGGGCGCTGGTCCAGCGCGTGGCCCGGGCCGAGGTGCGCGTGGACGGCCGGGTCGTCGGGGCGATCGGGCGCGGGATCCTGGTCCTTCTCGGCGTGGCGCCGGACGACGACGCCGCCACCGCCCAGGCGCTGGCCCGCCGAGTCGTGGAGCTGCGGATCCACGCCGACGCGGAGGGGCGGACGAACCTCGCCCTCGGCGACGTCGGCGGGTCGGTCCTGGCCGTCAGCCAGTTCACGCTCTACGCCGACACCCGTCGCGGCCGGCGGCCCGGGTTCACCGGGGCCGCGGAGCCGGCCCACGCGGCCGCGCTCTACGATTCCTTCTGCGCCGGGCTCGAGGAGCTGGGCGTGCCCACCGAGCGGGGCCGGTTCGGCGCCTCAATGGAGGTGGAGCTGGTCAACGACGGCCCGTTCACGCTCTGGCTGGACACGGCCGACCGGTAGCACGACGGTCCCGCGGCGCGGGCACGACGAGGGCGTGGCGCGCCGGACGCAACACGGCCCGGTCGCGTCGAACGGACCGGGCCGAGGAGGAGGGCCGGCCGGGTAGCGACCCGGCGGCGCTCAGCGGGGCTTCTTCGCCTGGCTGCGCTTGCAGCGCGTGCAGACGAGCTTGCGGGTCACCACCCCACCCTCCACGACGGCGAGCGTCTGGAGGTTCGGCTGGCAGCGCCGGTGGACGCGAACGCGGTTCATCCCGCTCGACTGCGGGTTGAAGCCGCTCATCGCGACCTTGCCGCAGATCGCGCAACTACGGGCCATCGGGTTCCTCTGGATGCAATGCTTGCGGGCCGGGGCGGGCCCGGCCCACCCATCCGGTGTGCGGCACGAGGAAGCGCCGCCGGTCCGGTTCCGGGGAGGCTGTATGCTAGCACATCGTTCCGCGCTCGCCCGCCAAGCCCGGAGGTGGATTCCGCATGCCCGACGCTCCGTCGCGCCCCGCCGTGCCGGGCCGGGGCCTCGTGACGCAGCGCGCCCTCGTGGAGATCGTGCGGACCGCCGTCCTCGGCAGCTACGGGGTGACCGAGCTGGCGGAGCCGTTCCTGCGCCGCCTGCGCCTCGGCGAGCCGGCGATCCGGGTGAGCATCCAGCCGGAGGTCGCGGTCGACGTCCGCCTCACGATCGCCTACGGGCTTCCCGTCGCCGAGGTTGCGCGCCAGGTCGACTCGGCGATCCGCTACGCGCTTCGACGCGCGCTCGAGCGCGAGGTCGGCGCGGTCCGGATCCACGTCGCGGGGCTCGCCTCCGGCCCCTTCAGCACGCCGGGCGCGGGCGCTCGCAGCGCCGCCGACCCCGGCGCCGCCCGGCCGGGCGAGGACTCCGGATAGGTGGTCCGCCTCGCCTGCGACGGCGCCGGCCTCGTCGCGGCGGTCCGCGCCGCGGTCGCCAACCTTGAAGAGCACATCGACGAGATCAACGCGCTGAACGTCTTCCCGGTCCCGGACGGCGATACCGGCTCGAACATGGCGGCCACCTGCCGCGAGATGCTGGGCTACGTCCGCGAGGAGACGAGCGTCGAAGCGGTCGCCGAGCGCCTCCGCGAGGGAGCGCTCTTCGGCGCTCGCGGCAACTCCGGGGTCATCCTCAGCCAGATCGTGCGCGGGCTGGCCGAGGGGTTCGCCGGGAAGCGGCGCTTCAACGGGCTAGATCTCGCCCATGCCCTCGCCCTCGCCTCGACGGCGGCCTACGGGGCCGTCCCGCGGCCGGTCGAGGGCACGATGCTCACGGTGATCCGCGAGGCGTCGGCGGTCGCGGTGGAGACGGCCGAGCGGTCGAACGACCTGGAGGCGGTCCTCTGGGCGGCGACGCACGCGGCCGCGCGCGCCCTCGACAAGACGCCGAGCCTCCTGGCGGTCCTCCGCGAGGCGGGCGTCGTCGACGCCGGGGGCGCCGGCCTGCTGCGGCTCTTCGAGGGGGCGCTCGCCTACGTGCGCGGCGAGGTCGCCGCCCCCGCTCCCGTCCGCGCGCCGCGGATCCCCAGCCCGATGCCGATGGAGTTCCTCCACCTCGAGACGGGCCACGGGTACGAGACGGTCTACCTCGTCCACCCGTTTCCCGGCCAGCTGCTCGACCTCGACCGGATCCGGACCTACCTCGTGCGGACCGGCGAGTCCGTCAACGTCGCCGGCGACCCCAAGGCGGCGAAGATCCACGTACACAACGGTCGGCCCGACCTTGTCCTCCGCCAGGCGCTGCAGCTCGGGCGGATCGTGAACGCGACGATCATGGACCTCGACCACCAGACCGCCGAGGTGCGCGAGGCGCGGGAGACCGCTCCGGGGGCGGCCCCCCTCCAGCCGGCGGCGGCCGGTCTGCGCGTCCCTCTCGGGATCGTGGCTGTCGTGGCGGGGGACGGCCTGGCCGAGGCGCTCCGGGCCTTCGGCATTGCCGACGAGCGGCTGCACGTCTCCATCGTGCGCGGCGGTCAGGCGGAGAACCCGAGCGCCGGGGAGATCCTCGCGGCGATCATGGCGTCGCCGGGCGAGGAGGTCGTGGTCCTGCCGAACAACCCCAACGTGAAGCTCGCCGCCGGGCAGGCGGCGGAGATGGCCGACCGACCGGTCCGGGTCGTGCCCACGCGCAACGCCGCCGAGGGGATCGCGGCCCTCCTCGAGGTGGACCCCGGGGCCGGCGCCAGCGGCAACGCCGAGCTGATGCTGGAGGCGGGACGCGCGATCCAGACCCTCCTCGTCACCGATGCCGTGCGCGACGCCGTTGTCTCCGGGCGGAAGGTCCGGCGCGGCCAGACGATGGCCCTCGATCCCGACGACGGGCTGCTCGCGGCGGACGACGATCACGGGCGGGCCGTGCTGGCGGGTATCGCGGCGCTCGAGCCCGGGTTCAGCCTCGTCACGCTCTGGTACGGCGACGGGGCGGACCTCGCGGACGCAGAGCGGCTGGCGCGGCTCGTGCAGGACGCCTGGCCGGCCGTCGAGGAGGTCGAGGTTCGCCACGGAGGCCAGCCGCACTACCGGTACCTCGTCAGCGTGGAGTAGGGGAGCGGCCGTGGCGACTCTGGGCGCCCGCGCGAAGCCGGACCCGGCCGCCCCACCCCTCGATCCCTTCTCCACGCCGCTCCGGACGAGCGGCCTGCCCGCGGCGGCCACGCTGGGGCGGGTCGGGGGGAGGATCGGCCTGCGGACCGTGCGCGACCTGCTCGTCTGGCTGCCGCGCCGCTACGAAGACCTGCGGATCGTGCACACGATCCGCGAGCTCCATGCCCTCGGCGATGGCGACGTCGTGAGCACGCGGGCGCGGGTCGGCCAGGTTCATGTCGGCCGGACGGCGCGCCGCAGGACACAGGTCGCCACGGTCTCGCTCAGCGACGCGACCGGCACCGCGGAGGCGCAGTGGTACGGCCGGCAGTTCGTGGAGCGGCGGCTCCTCCCCGGCGGCGAGTACATCTTCTCGGGGAAGCTCAAGAAGCGCGGCTTCACGCTGATCCTCGACGGCCCGGCCTTCCAGGCTCCCGACGACGAGCTCCTCCACGTCGGCCGGATCGTCCCGATCTACCCGCTCACCGCCGGGCTCGCCCTGAAGTCGCTCCGCTCCGCCATCCGGGCCGCGCTCGACCGGCTCCCGCCGTACGACGAGTACCTCCCGCCGGCCCTCCTGCGGGCCGAGGGGCTGATGGGGATCGGGGCAGCCCTCGAGCAGGCCCACTTCCCCGACGACCCCGATCGCAAGGAGGCGGCGCTCCGGCGCCTCGCCTTCGACGAGCTCCTGGCCCTCCAGGTCGGCATGGTGGCGCGCCGCCGGCAGCGCATCGTGGCCGCGGCCGCGAGCGTGACGACCCCCGATGACCGCGACCTGGCAATCCGGCGAGCCCTCGTCGACGCCCTGGGGGCGCGGCTGGGGCGGAGCGTCGAGCTGACCGCCGACCAGGCCGCCGCGATGACCGACGTCCGCCGCGACATGGCGGGAAGGCACCCGATGCTCCGCCTCCTCCAGGGCGACGTCGGGTCGGGCAAGACGGCCGTGGCCGCCTACGCGCTGGCCGTGGCGGCGGAGGCGGGCGTCCAGGGCGCCCTCCTGGCCCCGACGGACCTCCTGGCGCGGCAGCACGCGGCTACGCTTGGCGACCTCCTGGCCCCGCTCGGGATCCCGGTCACGCTCCTGACCGGGTCGCTCTCTGGTCCGGGAGCGACCACGGCCCTCGTGGCGCTCGCCGACGGCCGAGCGGCCGTGGCCGTCGGAACCCATGCCCTCTTCTCGGAGCGGGTGCGCTACGCGAACCTCGGCCTCGTCGTGGTCGACGAGCAGCACCGCTTCGGGGTCGAGCAGCGCGGCGCCCTCGAGGCCAAGACCACGCGGGGGACCGCCCACGTCTTGCTCATGACCGCCACGCCGATCCCGCGGACGGTCGGGCAGGTGGTCTACGCGGACCTTGACGTCTCGAACCTGCGGACCGTTCCGGCGGGACGCCTGCCGATTCGGACCGTCATCCGCCATCCCGCGGACCTGGAACGGCTCTGGGCCCACGTGCGGCGGGAGGCGGCCGACGAGCACCGGACCTTCGTGGTCGTCCCCCACATCGACGAGGCCGAGGACGACGGGGAGAACGTCGCAGGCGCCAAAGCGGAGGCAGAGCGTCTGCGCGCCCTGCTGGCGCCCCTCCGGGTGGGTCTCGTTCACGGCCAGATGAAGGCGGCCACCCGCGACGAGGAGATGGCCCGCTTCCGCGATGGCGGCCTGGACGTCCTGGTCGGGACGACCGTGGTCGAGGTCGGCGTCGACGTGCCGGAGGCGAGCGTGATGATCGTCGAGGGCGCCGATCGGTTCGGCCTGGCCCAGCTCCACCAGCTGCGCGGTCGCGTCGGGCGCGGCACCGCGGGGTCGTACTGCGTGCTCGTCCACGACGGCGTGCCGCTCGACGGGCGCGATGCCAACGAACTCCTGGATTCCGACGCGGTCGGGGATACCAGCGAGATGCGGCGTCTCCTCGCCGTGGCCCGGACGACCGACGGCTTCGACCTCGCCGAGACTGACTTCGCCCTGCGCCGGGAGGGCGACGTGCTGGGCCTCGCCCAGAGCGGGCTGCCGCGGCTCCGCGTGGCAACCCTGGCGCGGACGGACCACCGCGAGATGGCTGTGGCCGCCCGTCGGCAGGCTGAGGCCCTGCTCGACGCAAAGGGCGGCTTCCGGCAAGCCGGCGCGCCGCTCGCCCGCGAGCTCACCACGGGCTGGCTCGCCCGGGTCTTCGCGGGCGAGCCCGCCTCCGGGGCCTGACGACGATGGCCGGCTCGGGGCGGGTCGTGGCCGGTATCGCGGGCGGGATCCAGCTGGCCGCGGCCGGACCGGGCACACGGCCGCTGGCGGACCGCGTCAAGCAGGCTGTCTTCGGCTCGCTGGACCCGCTCCTCCCCGGGGCGGCGGTCCTCGACCTGTGCGCCGGCTCGGGCGCCGCGGCCATCGAGGCGCTCTCCCGCGGCGCCGCGCGGGCCGTCCTCGTGGAGCTCGACGCGGGCGCCGCGGGCGTGATCCGGGAGAACCTGCGGCGGACAGGCCTCGCCGCGTCGGCGACCGTCGTGCGCCGCGACGCCCTGGCGGCCCTCCGCGATCCCGCGCTTCGCGCCGCTCGCTTCGACCTCGCGATCGTCGACCCCCCGTACAAGGAGACCGCGCTCCGCGACGCCATCCTGGCCCTCCTCGGCGCGCCCGACGGGCCGCTCCGGGCCGGCGCGACCGTCGTCGTGACCGCCTACTGGCGGGAGCCGCCGCCGGACGGGGTCGGGCTGCTACGATCAACGCGGGTCCGCCGCTTCGGAGAGACCGCGATCACCTTCTACCGCCGGGACCCGGGCGGGGTCGCGGCCGCGGACTGATCGGAGGCGGGATGCGCACCGCGGTCTACCCCGGATCGTTCGACCCGATCACCCTGGGGCACGTCGACGTCCTGCGCCGTGCCGCCGGCGTCTTCGAACGGGTCGTCGTCGCGGTTCTCGTCAACCCGCGCAAGGCGCCCGCCGGCGAGGCGGACGGCCGCGTGGCCGCAATCCGCGAGGCGGTGGCGGAGACGCTCCCCGACCTCGTCGGCCGGATCGAGGTGCGGATCTTCGACGGGCTGACGGTCGACGCCTGCCGCGCGGTGGAGGCCCGGCACATCGTGCGCGGGCTGCGGGCGGTCTCCGACTTCGAGGCGGAGTTGCAGATGGCCCACATGAACCGCCGCCTGGCCCCCGAGATCGACACCGTCTTCTTCATGACCGCCCTCGAGTACGGGTACCTGTCGTCCAGCCTCGTGAAGGAGATCGCCCGGTTCGGCGGCGACGTGTCGGCGATGGTCCCAACCGGCGTGGCGGCTCGCCTGCGGGCATCGGGCGAGGAGAGTCCCCGCGTATAATCCCGGCACCATCGCCCAGGGCGCCGAGGAGGGCCGTCCCATCGACATCATGTTCTTCGTCGAGCGTCTCGAGGGGATGCTCGCGAACGGCAAGAAGCTTCCGTTGACGTCCAGCGTCGTCATCGACCAGGCCGCGGCGCTCGAGCTCATCGACGAGCTGCGCCACGCCATTCCCGAGGAGGTGCAGTCGGCGCGCCGGATCAATGCCGAGGGTGAGCGAATCCTCGAGCGGGCGAACCAGGAGGCGGAGCGGATCATCACGCGCGCCCAGGAGCAGGCGTCTCAGCTCATCGACGAGCAGGGCCTGACCGAGGCGGCCGAGGCAGAGGGCCAGCGGATCATCGCCGAGGCCGAGACCGAAGCCGATGGCACGCGCCGCGGCGCCGACGACTATGCCGCCGACGTCCTGCTCCGTCTCGAAGGCGAGGTCTCGCGCGTGCTGGGACAGATCGAGCGGGGGATCGACGCGCTGGGCGCCAGGGATGAGGCTCTCGTCGCGACCGGGGAGGGGACGGAGGAGCCCGCCGCGCGCGTCGCGGGATGACGACCGTCCCGGGAGACACCCTCGTTGTCAACGTGGCCGGGCTCCTCGGCGAGGCGCCCGGCTCGCACCGCGACGTCGCCGTCGATGTCGCCGAACTCGAGCTGGGTGACGACCTCGTCCAGGCCGCGCCCGTGGCAGTCCTTGCCCGGATCGCCCGGACGAACCGCGGCGTCATCGTCACGGGCAGCGTCCGGACCGGCCTGGCGGACACGTGCGGCCGCTGCCTGGCCCCGCTGCGGATCCCCATCGACGCCCCGATCGAGGAGGAGGTGCTGCCCCTCATCGACCTGCAGTCCGGCCTCCGGCTCGACACCACCGCCGAGCCGGAGGTGTTCCGCCTCAGCGACCACCACGAGCTGGACCTGGAGCCGCTTGCCCGCGAGGCGATTCAGCTGGCGGCGCCCATCGCGCCGGTCTGCCGCCCGGACTGCCCGGGACTCTGTTACGAGTGCGGCCTCGACCTCAACGCGGGGCCCCACGACCACGGCGACGCGCCGGGCGATCCGCGGCTGGCGATGCTCCGCGAGCTCCGGATCGACGACGAGGGCGAAACCGGCTAGACTCCCTCTTCGGCCCGACGGTGCCGGTGCGCCGCTACGCCCAACGCACGAATGATCGCGGTCCCGCGCGCCCGCGCCGCGCCGCCCAGCAAACGACAGGAGCAGCAACCCCGATGGGTCTCCCGAAGCGGAAGGTCTCGCACGCCCGGCAGGGCGACCGGCGCTCGCATCTCGCCCTGACCCTGCCCAGCCTGGTCGAGTGCAGCCACTGCCACGCGATGAAGCGCTCGCACCACGTCTGCCCGAGCTGCGGCTACTACAACGGCCGACAGGCCGTCGAGCTCAAGAAGAAGGGCGGCGAGACGGCCTCCTGACGGCCGCCCGCGCCGCAGCCGCCAGGCGCCGCATCCGATGGACCTCGGGACCGTTCGGGGCATCGAGCACAGTCGCCGGGTCCGCCTGGCCGTCGACGCGATGGGCGGGGACCACGCCCCCGACGAGGTCGTGGCGGGCGCCCTCCTCTACGCCGCGGAGAACCCCGACGACCAGGTGATCCTCGTCGGCGTGCCCGGGCGGATCGCCGCCGTCGCCGGGGCCGCCCTCCCGCCGAACGTGACGGTCGAGGCCGCCACCCAGGTCATTGAGATGCACGAGCATCCAGCGCTGGCGCTCCGCGAGAAGAAGGACGCCTCCATCCTTGTCGCCTGCGACCTCGTGAAGCGCGGCCAGGCCGACGCCGTGATCACCGCCGGCCACACCGGCGCCGGGATGGCCGCCGCGGTCCTGCGCCTTGGCCGCGCGCGCGGCGTGGATCGCCCGGCCCTCGCGATCCAGATGGTCACCGACACGGGACCGCTCGTCCTGCTCGACATCGGGGCCAACCCCGACTCCACCCCCGAGAACCTCGCCCAGTACGCCCGCATGGGCGCCCTGTTCGCCGAGCGCGCCATCGGGATCGAGCGGCCCCGCGTCGCGCTCCTCTCGATCGGCGAGGAAAAGGGCAAGGGCGACGCGCGGATCCAGCGGGCGACCGAGCTCCTCGATGCATCGGACCTCAACTTCACGGGCAACGTGGAGGGCAGGGACCTGGTCCATCACCCTGCGGACGTCGTCGTCTGCGACGCTGTGCTCGGCAACGTCACCATCAAGTTCTTCGAGGGGCTCACGGGCTACATCTTCGACCTCTGGGCGAAGGAGTTCCGGGGCTCCCTGCGCGGCAAGATCGCCTACCTGCTCATGCGCCCCGGGATTGGGCGGATCCGCCGCACCTTCGACTACGAGGTGCTGGGCGGGTCGCCGCTGCTGGGGGTCCGGGGCACGGTCATCATCACCCACGGCCGGGCGAAGCGGCGGATGGTGAAGCACGCGATCCGCGTCGGTGCGGCCGCCGCGCGGGTCCGGCTCCCCGAGCTCATCGGCGACGCCTTCCGTCCCGGGACCGCGGGCCCCGACGACGGTACGCTGTCGACGCCGGAGCCGGTCGGGTGAACCCCGCGCTGGCGGTGAGCCGGTCGGTGATCCGCGACCTCGTCCGCCTCGCGGCGTTCGAGGTGCCGGGCGTCCTCCGCGTCGGCTGGGCCGGCCCGTCCTGGCGTCGCCTCGTCGCCGGGCGTCCCATCGCGGTCCGGGTGCGGGGCGGCGTCGTGGAGGCCCGAGTGGTCGTCATCGCGCGGCCCGGCCAGCCGCTCGCGCCGCTCGCCGGCGACGTCCGGTCCGCCGTTGCCGCCGCCGTCGAGCGCCTCCTTGGCCTCGCGATCGGCGAGGTCACGGTCAGGATCGACGGCAGCGGCGGCTGACCGCGTGAGCGGAAGGCCCATCCGATCGGGCGGCGACCTCGTCCGCTCGCGCCGCGCCGCGCGACGGCTGGCGCTGGCGGCGCTCTTCGAGGCGGAGTTCGGGCAGCGGACCGCGCCGGTCGTGCTCGAGCGCCACCTGGCCGAGACGGAGGGAGACCCGGAGACGGCGCGCCACGCCCGGCTCCTCGTGGACGCGGCGGTCGCCAACCGCGACCGGATCGACGCGCGGATCCAGGCCGCGGCGCCCCAATACCCGGTGGCCACCCTCGCCAGGATGGACCGCGTTCTCCTCCGTGCGGGCATCTGCGAGGTGCTACACTCGCCCGCGACGCCGGCCCGGGTGGCGATCGCCGAGTGGGTCGAGCTCGCGCGGGTCTATGGAGGAGACCCCGCCAGGCGCCTCGTCAACGGGGTCCTCGGTCGTGTGGCCAGGGACATCGCGGCCGAGTCGCTGGAGTCTCATCCGGGACCGCGCAGCGCAGCAATCCCCGACGCGCAGGAATGACACCCAGGGAGGGAGGAGCCAGTGGCGAGCACCTACGAGCGGCTGAAGAAGATCGTCGTCGAGCAGCTCGGCGTCGATGAGGCCGAGGTGAACGCGGAGGCCTCGTTCGTCGATGATCTCAATGCCGATTCACTCGACCTCGTGGAGCTCATCATGAGCCTCGAGGAGGAGTTCGGAATCGAGATCTCGGACGAGGAGGCCGAGAAGATCCGCACCGTCCAGGACGCCGCCGACTACATCGACGAGCACGCGAGCTGACGGCGCCCCGGTCACGGCCGGGGGAGGACGCTCTCACGCCGCGTCAGGCGCCCGAGCTCGCTGAGCGGCTCGGTCTCAGGTTCCGCGACCCTTCGCTGCTGTCCCGCGCGCTCGTCCACGGCTCGTGGCAGCACGAGCATCCGGACGATTCAATCGGCCACAACGAGCGCCTCGAGTTCCTCGGCGACGCCGTGGTCAGCCTCGTGATCTCCGAGGCGCTCCACGGCCGCCGTTCCGGCGACGACGAAGGGGTCCTTTCCGCGCGCCGGGCCGCGATCGTGAGCACGAGCGGCCTGGCTCGCCTTGCCCGCCGGATCGACCTCGGCGACTACCTCCTCCTCGGCGAGGGCGAGGCGCAGCGCGGTGGGCGAGCGCGGCCCGTCCTCCTCGCGTCCGCGCTCGAGGCGGTCGCCGCCGCCGTGTTCCTCGACCAGGGCTGGGCAGCGGCCCGCGTCTGGCTCTGCGAGCTCGCGGCGCCCGAGCTGGCGGCGGACGCCCCACCGGGCTCGCTGAAGAGCCCCAAGAGCCGCCTCCAGGAGCTGACCCAGCGCAGCTCGGGCGAGCGTCCCGAGTACCGCCTCGCGGAGGTTTCGGGCCCCGACCATCAGAAGCGGTTCGTCGTCGAGGTGGCGGTCGGGGGCCGGATCGCGGGCGCCGGCAGTGGAGGCTCGCGGCGGAGCGCCGAGACGGCGGCGGCCGCGGCCGCGCTCGAGACGCTGGCCGCCGAGCTGCGCGGGGGTCCCGACGTCGCGGCGCGCCCGGCGACCCCTGAGCCGGTAGACGCCCCGGATCCGGCCGCATGACCGGGCGCGCGCGTCTCCAGGCCCTGCGCCTGCAGGGGTTCAAGTCCTTCGCCGAGCGGACGAACGTCGAGTTCGTGCCCGGGATCAACGCCGTCGTCGGGCCCAACGGCGCCGGCAAGAGCAACCTCGCCGACGCGCTGCGCTGGACCCTCGGCGAGCAGGGCCGCGCCCTGCGCTCGCGCCGCGCGGAGGACGTCGTCTTCGCGGGCTCCGAACGCCGCTCCGCGCTCGGCATGGCCGACGTCACGCTCGTGCTCGACAACGCCGACGGCCTGGTGCCGGTCGATTTCGCGGTCCTCGAGGTCGGCCGTCGGCTCTTCCGATCCGGGGAGAACGACTACCTGGTGAATCGCCAGCGGGTCCGCCTGAAGGACCTGGTCGAGCTCCTCGACGCCGCTCATCTCGCCGACAACGCCTTCCTCTTCATCGGCCAGGGGATGGTCGACCAGGCGCTCGCTCTCCGACCAGAGGAGCGGCGTCCGCTCTTCGAGGAGGTCGCCGGCGTGCGCCGGCACGAGCGACGCCGGCGCCGCGCCGAGGACCAGCTCGAGGAGGCGTCCGCGAACGTCGCCCGCGTGGAGGACATCCTGGCGGAGCTGCGCCCGCAGGTCCGTCGTCTCGCCGCGCAGGCCGAGCAGCAGGCCTCGCGGGCGCGCGCCGGCGACGAGCTGGCCGCGGCGCTCGTGGCCGTGTTACGGGCCCGCTGGCACGGCGCATCACGGGGCGCGCACGATGCCGAGGAGCGCCTCGCCGGGGCGCGCCGGACGGCGGCCGGGGCGCTGGAGACGCTCCAGGCGGCCGAGAACCGCGCGGCGGCCGCGGCTGGCGAGCTGGGGGCCCGCGTGGCGGTGGAGGCGGAGCGCCGGGCCGAGCACGAGGCTGCCCGGTCCGCGCTGTCGGCCCTCGACCTCGCGGCGGCGACGGCAGCCGCAGAGGCGGCAGCGATCGACCGGGACCGCGACCGCCTGGCCGATGAGCGGGCGGCTGCGGAGGCCGAGCTGGCCGACCGGCGCCGCACGCTCGCGCTTCCTGTCCCGGCGCTCGACCCAACGCTGGAGGGCGAGTTGGCCGAGGCAGACCGCGCCCTTGCGGAGGCACGCGCGGAGGCGGGCGCGCTGCGAGCGGCGACGGCCCGCCGGTCCGAGGCCGATGCCGCCCTTCGTCGGGCGGCGGCCGCGCAGGCCGACGAGCTCGCCGGCCTGCTGCGTCGTCTCGCCGCGGCGGACACGGCGCGCGCCGAGGCCGTGGACGCCGCAGTTGGCACGGAGGCGCGCGCGGCCGCCACGGCGGAGGCGCTCGAGAAGGCGCGCGGAGCCGCCCGGGACGCCCGTGCCGCCGAGGACGCCGCCCGGGAGCGGCGCGAGGCGGCGCGCCTGGCCCTTGCCGACGCCGACGCCGCCCGGCAGGCTGCCGCTGAGGCCGCCGCGGCGGCGCGGGGGCGCGTCGCCACGCTGCGCGGCCGCGCGGAGGCCCTGCGCGCCCGCCTGGCGGCCGACGAGGGGCGGGGGATCGCCCCGGCCGCGCGGCGAGCCGGCGGACGCGCCGTCGCGGGCGACCTGGAAGTGGAGCCTGCCCTGCGTCCCCTCGTGGCGGCTGCCCTCGGCGAGCTGGGGAGAAGCTTCGTGGTCTCGCGGGACGCGCTGGCGCGGCTCGCGGGCGAGCGCGGGGTCGTCGTGCTCGGCGACGCCCGCGGGGCCGGGGCCCGGGCGCCCGGCGCAGCCGAGGTCGACGCGGCCCGGAGCGGCGCGGCACGTCACGGCGGGGGCCTCGCCGCGGACGGCGTCCGTGCCGACCCGACAGGCGTGGTCCGTCGGCTCCTGGCTCGATGGGCCTGGGCTCCGTCGCTGGCCGACGCCGTGGACCTGGCCGCCGCTCTGCCGGCGGGATGGCGCGTCGTCTCGCGCGACGGGGGCCTCGCCGGAGCGGACGGCGTCGTGGCGCTCGGCGCGCCCGACGCGCCGCTCGAGCGCCGGGCGGAGCTCGACGGCGTCGTCCTCGACCTCGCGACCGGCGAGGCCGAGGTTGCCGAGCTGGCGGAGCGCGTTGTTGCCGCTGAGGGCGCCACGGGGGAGGCGCGCGCCGAGGTCGAGGCGGCGCGGCGCGCCGAGGCCGAGGAGACGGGCCGGCGCCGCACCGCAGATGAAACCGAGCGCCAGGCCGGCCGCACGGCCGAGCACGCGGCCCGCGAGGCGGCCTGGGGCGCGGCGCGGGAAGCTGCCCTCGATGAGGAACGGCGCCCGCTGCGGGAACGGCTCGCCGCGCTCGAGGCCACGGCGCCGCTCCCGGCGAGCAATGACGTCGTGGCGGCCGAGGACGGCGTCGCCGGGGCGCTGGCCGCGTGGGAGAGCCGGGCCGCCGAGTTCGCCGGCCGGCGGGAGTCCCTGGCCGCGACCCGGGCCGTCCGGGATGCCGACCGCCGAACCGCGGAGGCCCGCCGCGCGGGCGCCGAGGCGGCAGCGCAGATCGCCGAGGAGCGGATCGCTCGCGCCGACAGCGAGGCCGCGCAGCTCGCCGGTCGCGGGGCCCAGCTGGAGGCGGCGCGCGCGGCGCGCGATGTCGCGCGGGCCGAGGGCGCATCCCGAGAGGCGGCCGCGCGGGCGGCGCTCGATGCCGTGCGCGCCGCGGACGTCGCCGGCCGCGACCGGCTCCGCCTCGCGGAGGCGGACGTGGGAACCGCGCGCGAGGTGCTGCGCCGGGCCGAGGACGCCCACCGTGCCGCCGAGGTCCACGAGCTGGAGGCGCGCCTCGGGCTTGACACCGTGCGGGAGCAGGCGCTGGTCGAGTTCGCCGGGCTCGGGGTCGTGGGGCTCCGGGCGCTGGATCCAGCGGCAGACGCGAGCGCGATGGAGGACGAGGGAGCGGCGCTCGCTGCGGCGCTCGCTGCGGCCGGAGCCCGCTGGACGGCGGGTCCCGCGAGCGAAGAGGCGGCGTCGCCGGGCCGGCTGGCCGCCCTGCGCCGACGCTTCCACGAGCTCGGCGCGCCGAATCCCTTCGCCGCCGAAGAGCATGCGGAGCTGCGCACTCGCGTCGACGGCCTCGAGGCCCAGCGGACCGATCTCGTGGGCGCCATCGAGAAGACGCGCTCGCTCATCGCGGAGCTGGACACGCTGATCGCCCGGCAGTTCCGGGCGACCTTCGCCGCGCTCGAGTCGGCCTTCGACCGGCGCTTCCAGCAGCTCTTCGGCGGCGGCTATGCCCGGCTCAGCCTGACCGAGCCCGCCGACCTCGCCCAGACCGGCGTCGAGATCGTCGCCCGGCCGCCCGGCAAGAAGGCGCAGGCGCTGGCGATGCTCTCCGGCGGCGAGCGAGCCCTCACGGCGGTCGCCCTCCTCTTCGCGATGCTGGAGGTACGCCCCGTCCCGTTCTGCGTCCTTGACGAGGTGGACGCGGCCCTTGACGAGGCGAACGTCGGTCGCTTCGTCGAGGCACTTCGCGGCCTGGCCGAGACCACCCAGTTCATCGTGATCACGCACAACCGCGGGACGATCGAGGCGGCGGACGCCCTCTACGGGGTGACGGTCGGGGAGGACGCAGTCAGCCGGGTCGTCAGCCTCCGGATCGAGGAGGCTCGCTCGATCGTTGACCGGGTGCGCGCCGGGAGCGGCGGCACGGGCGCGCCCGACCCGCTGCCAGCCGGCTGACGGCCCCGCTGCAACCCGACGGAGGACGCATGTTCTGGCGACGCAGGCCGAAGGAGAACCCGGACCCGGTCGTGTCGGGGACGCCCGAGGACGAGGCCCCGGTCTCCGACGCGGAGATCGAGGCGCAGCTCGAGGCCGAGCTCGAGGCGGACTCGGCGCCCGACGAGCCGGTCGGCCCGCCGGTTGCGGACCCGGTCGGTCAGGCGGCCGCTGACCCGGAGCCGATCGTCGACGGCGACCTCGTCGCCGGCGTGGCGAAGAGCCGGGGCGGGTTCATGGCCCGCCTGCGCGGGATCCTGGGGCTGGGCGACGTCGACGCGGCCACGTGGGAGGAGGTCGAGGAGACCCTGATCGCGGGCGACGTCGGCGCGGCGCTCGCGATCGAGGTCGTGGAGCGGGCCCGCGCCCGACGCCACCCGCAGGGTCCGGAGGCCGCCGTCCAGGAGGAGCTCGCCGCGCTGCTCGCGCCGCGAGAGCCCGGCTGGATCTTCGAGCCCGCCGCACCCGGCCAGCCGGCGGTCATCCTCGTGGTGGGGGTCAACGGCACGGGCAAGACGACCACGATCGGGAAGATCGCCGCCCGGGAACGGTTGGTCGGACGGAGCGTCCTCCTCGCAGCCGGGGACACCTTCCGGGCCGCGGCGATCGACCAGCTGCGGCTGTGGGGCGAGCGCGCCGCGGCTCCCGTCGTCGCCCACGCCCCCGGCGCCGATCCTGCGGCCGTGGTCTACGACGCCCTGGATGCCGCGATCGCGCGCGGCGTGGACGTCCTCATCGTCGACACGGCGGGGCGGCTCCACACGAAGTCGAACCTCATGGACGAGCTGGCGAAGATGCGCCGGGTCATCGAGCGCCGCCTGCCGGGATCCAGGCCAGAGGTGCTCTTCGTGCTCGACGCCACGACCGGCCAGAACGGCCTCGCCCAGGCGCGCGCGTTCCACGCGGCAACGGGCCTGACCGGCATCGTCCTCACCAAGCTCGACTCGACGGCGAAGGGCGGGATCGTCTTCGCCATCGAGCATGCCCTCGCCGTGCCGGTCCGGTTCGTGGGGGTGGGGGAGAAGGTCGGCGACCTCCTCCCGTTCGACCCTGACGCCTTCGTCGCCGCGCTGTTCGCCTGAGGGCCGCGGAGGGGGCCTCGTGGAGGCGATGCGCTAGACTGCTGGCACCTCGGTGCGTCAGAACCCGCGCGCCACCTCCGGAACGCAGCCGCGTTCCGCCGGACCCGGTCCACAGGAGCCCTCGCCCCCGCATGTTCGACGCCCTCTCCGACCGCCTCCGCACGACGCTCGGCGCCCTGACCGGCCGCGGCCGAGTCAGCGAGGCCGACGTCGACGCCGCCATGCGCGAGGTCCGCCTCGCGCTCCTCGAGGCGGACGTCAACTTCAAGGTCGTGAAGGAGTTCACGGCCCGGGTTCGTGAGCGCGCCGTGGGCGCCGAGGTCCTGGAGTCCCTCAACGCCGGCCAGCAGGTCGTGAAGATCGTCCACGAGGAGCTGACCGCGCTCCTCTCGGGCGGGGACCGGACCTTCCACCTGTCCGGCAGCCCCGCTGTCGTCGCCCTCGTCGGCCTCCAGGGCTCGGGCAAGACCACCTCTGCCGCGAAGCTGGCGCGCCACGTCGTGAAGCTCGGCCGCCGGCCCCTCCTCGTCGCGGCCGATCCCTACCGCCCGGCGGCGGTGCAGCAGCTCGTGACGCTCGGCAAGAGCCTCGACATCCCGGTTTTCGCCGCGCCCGCCGGGACCTCCGTGCCGGAGATCGGGCGGCTCGGGATCGAGGCGGCCCGGCGCGAGGTCCGCGACACCGTGATCCTCGACACCGCGGGGCGCCTCTCCGTGGACGAGGTTCTCATGGCCGAGATCACGGAGCTCGCGCGCATGGTCCGGCCCGTCGAGACGCTCCTCGTGGTGGACGCGATGGCCGGCCAGGAGGCGGTCGGCGTGGCGCAGGCATTCGCGGCCGCCGTCCCCCTCACGGGCCTCGTCCTCACGAAGATCGACGGCGATGCCCGCGGCGGCGCGGCGCTCTCGATCAGCTCGGTGACCGGCCTCCCCGTCAAGTTCCTCGGCACGGGCGAGAAGACCGACGCCCTGGAGCCCTTCCACCCCGACCGGCTTGCGGGACGGATCCTGGGCATGGGCGACGTGCTCACGCTCGTGGAGCGGGCCCAGGAGCACTTCGACGCGAAGCAGGCCGCGAAGCTCCAGGAGAAGCTCAAGACGGCGAGCTTCACCCTCGAGGACATGCTCGAGCAGCTCCAGCAGGTCAAGAAGATGGGCCCGCTGGGTCAGGTGATGGAGATGATCCCCGGCATGGGCGGGATGGCGAAGGAGGCGCAGGACTCGGTCGACCGGGGCGACCTGAAGCGCACCGAGGCGATCATCCGCTCCATGACGCCGCAGGAGCGCCGCGCTCCCGACGTGCTGAACGCGAGCCGCCGGCGCCGGATCGCGACCGGCTCGGGGACGTCCATCGCGGAGGTCAACCGACTCGTGAAGCAGTTCGGAGACATGCAGAAGCTCATGAAGCAGCTCCGCGGGGGTCGTCGGATCCCCGGGATGTTCGGCCGCTGAGGCCGGGAGGTATCGTCATGGCCGAGATCGAACCGGTCGGCGGTCCCGCAGGGGCCCCGGTCGAGACCACACCCGTGGAGGCGACGCCGGTCGGGATCGCCGGCCCCGTGGCGGCCGCGCGGCCGGATTACCCGTTGCCGTCCGAGGTGGCGAACTCCGCACCGCCGGCGGCCCGTCAGAAGGGCCTCGTGCGCTGGGGCGTCGCCCTCCTGACCCTCGCGGCGATGGTCGGCGTCGTCTCCGTCGCCGCCGCGCTGCTCGCGGCGGGCGGCAGCACGTCAGCCGTCGGCGGCTGGATTCCCAAGGGGACGGTCGCCTACCTGGAGGTCCGGGCCGACCTGCCGGGCGACCAGCGGGCCAAGGTGGGGGACCTCCTGGCCAAGTTCCCGGGCTTCGCCGACGAGGCGTCCAACGACGCCAAGATCGACGACGCGCTCCAGCGCCTCCTCGCGGGATCCGGCGTCAGCTGGACGGCGGACGTCAAGCCGTGGCTCAGCGGCGAGATCGGCGTCGCGATCACCTCGGCGGCCGTCGACCTCGCGGGGACGTCGCTGGACAACCTGCGCACCGGGAGGGAGGCGGTCGACGACGGGGTCGTGCTCCTCGTGGCCGTCAAGGACGGCGCCGCGGCGAAGGCATGGGTCTCCAAGCAGGTGGGCGGCACGCAGGCGACCGAGAGCTACGCGGGCGGCGACATCACGGTCGTCGCCGGCGCCCCGGGCGGGACCATGGCCTTCGCCGTTCGCGGGAGCGTGATGGTCCTCGGGCCGGTGAAGGCGGTCAAGGCGTCGCTCGACACCGGCGGATCCAGCCCGGTCGTGACGGCGGAGTCGTTCGTCGCGGCCCGCAAGACCGCCCCGAGCGCCTACCTCGGGTTCGGGTACCTCGACACGAAGGCCCTCGTGAACGTGGCCCTGGCCGCGGCCGGGGATCAGGCCGGCCTTCCCGCGGCCTGCCTCGACCTGATTGTCGAGAAGATCCCGGCGTGGGCGGCCGGCTCGGCCCGCGTCGAGGATGACGCGCTGGTCTTCACGGCAACCTGGAAGACGGCCGGCGCGGCCTCGACCACGAAGGACACCGCCAGCGCCATCGCGTCGCACCTGCCCGCCTCGACGGTGGCGGCGATCGAGGTGCGCGACCTGGGAGCGGGCCTGGTGACCGCCATCGACACCCTCAAGACGACGCTCGCCTGCGCTCCGTCGACCGCCGACGCGATCGCCCAGGTGGAGCAGGCGCTGGCCGCCGTCGGCGGCGCCGAGGCGCTCATCGGCTGGGCCGATGACACCGCCATCGCAGCGACCGTTGATGGCACCGCGTTCGGCGGAGGCCTGGCCGCGACCGTCACCGACGAGGCCAAGGCGGGCCGCGCCCTCGACCAGCTCAAGGCGCTCCTCGCGCTCGGCGGCAGCGGGGCGGGCCTCACGTCCCGGCAGGAGGCCTACGGCGGCGGCACGCTGCTCGTGGTCACGATTCCGGCGGGCGCCGCGGGCGCCGCGATCCCCGAGATCGCCGCGACGGTCCAGGGCGGCGTCTTCGCCCTCGGGACCATCGACTTCGTCAAGGCCGTGGTCGACACGAGCGCGGCCGGGTCGCTCGCAAGGGAACCGGTCTACGAGCGGGCCATCGCGCTCGCCGGCGGTGACGGGACCAGCGACGTCTTCATCGACATCGCGGGGATCCGGGCCGGCGTCGAGGCGATGCTTCCCGGCGAAGCGAAGACCCAGTACGAGACCGAGATCAAGCCCTTCCTCGTGCCGCTCGAGGCATTCGCCTCGGTCGCCGAGGCCCCCGGCGCGACGACTGTGATGCGCGCCGTGATCACGTTCACGAAGTAGGAGGAACCCGCACCCAGATGGCAGCACGCATCCGCCTCACCCGCGTCGGCGCGACGAAGCAGCCGACCTACCGCGTCGTCGTTGCCGACAGCCGCAAGCCGCGCGACGGCCGCGCCATCGAGATCCTCGGGCACTACAACCCGCGGATGGAGCCGGTCGAGTTCTCGGTCGACGTCGAGAAGACGAAGGCCTGGATCGCCAAGGGCGCACTGCCGACGGACACCGTCGAGCGGCTGCTGCGGAACGCCGGCGTCCTGCCGGCCGCGAAGTAGGGGAGCGCCATGGCCGCCCCCCAGCTCGTCGAATACGTCGCCAAGTCGCTCGTCGACCACCCGGAGCAGGTCGAGGTCACCGTCAGCCAGGAGGCCGGCGCCACCGTCATCGAGCTCCGTGTCGCCGAAGACGACATGGGCAAAGTCATCGGCCGGAACGGCAGCGTCGCCAAGGCCCTCCGGACGCTCCTCAAGGTCGTCTCCGCCCGCGACGGCGAGCAGTTCCAGCTGGAGATCGTCTGATCGACGCCGAGGGCGCCCCGGCCGGCCGGCTCGTGGTCGCGCTGGTCCGGGGCCTCCACGGCATCAGCGGCGCGGTGCGGATCGAGGTCCTGACGGACCGGCCCGCGGAGCGCTTTGTCGTGGGCGCGCGCCTCCATCCCGAAGGATCGTTGGGCGCGCTCACGATCGTCGAGGCGCATCCCGCCAACCCGGGCTGGATTCTGCGCTTCGGCGAGGTGCCCACACGCGAGGCGGCGGAGCGTCTCCGGCTCGCCTACCTCGAGGTGGAGGCCGGACCGGCGGATGCCCTGCCGCGCGGCGCGTACTACTGGCACGAGATCATCGGCGTCGCAGTCCGCGATCCCGACGGTGCCGAGCTGGGCACCGTGCGGGACGTCTACCGGGCCGGCGGAGCCGACGTGCTCGAGGTCGTCGGCGGGCCCCGCGGCGACTTCGACCTCCCGATCATCCGGCCGTACGTCCGGATCCTCGCGCCGCGGCGCGGCGAGATCGTCGCCGACGCCGAGGCGCTCGACCTCCCTTCGCCCGACCAGATCCGGCCCGCGGCGCCGCCGCGTCCGCCGCGACCCCGGCGGGCCACGCGCCGGCGCCCGGCGGTGCCGGCCGCCACGCCGCCCGTGCCGACCGACCCGCCCGCATCGACCGACGCGAACGCATCTGCCGACCCGCCACCCTCGGAGGGCTGACCGGTGGCCCTCGAGATCGAGATCGTCACCCTCTTCCCCGAGATGGTCGCCGGCCCGCTCGCCGCCAGCATCCCCGGCCGGATCCAGGAACAGGGGCTCGCTACCGTCCGCATCCACGACCTGCGGACCTGGGGCCTGGGCCGCCACAGGAGCGTCGACGACGCGCCCTACGGCGGTGGGGCCGGGATGATCCTCCGCCCGGAGCCCGTCGCGGGCGCCCTGGCGGCGCTCCGCCGCCCCGACTCGCTCGTCGTCCTGCTCGATCCCGCCGGCGAGCCGTTCCGCCAGGCTCGTGCGGAGCGGCTGGCCCGGGCGACCCACCTCGTTTTCCTGTGCCCGCGCTACGAGGGCGTCGACGAGCGGATCCGGTCGCTGGTCGACCTCGAGCTCTCGATCGGAGACTACGTCCTGACCGGCGGCGAGCTCGCGGCGCTCGTCGTGGTCGATGCGATCCTCCGCCTCCTCCCGGGCGCGATCGAGGCGGCCTCGCTGGAGGACGAGTCGTTCGCCCGGGGGCTCCTCGAGTACCCGCAGTACACGCGGCCCGCCGTCTTCGATGGGCGTGGCGTCCCCGACGTCCTGGCCTCGGGCGACCACGGCGCGGTCCGCCGCTGGCGGCTTCGCGCCTCGATCCGGCGGACCGTCGAGCGCCGCCCCGACCTCCTGGCGCAGCGCGCCTGGAGCCCGGAAGAGGAACGCCTCCTCGCCGACGTCCGCGAGGAGCTCGGCAGCGGTCCGCCCGAAGCGGGCGCGGCGCCGCCCGACGGGGCCTCCTGACGATCGCGGACGCCGTGCTATACTCCGCCGTCGGTCGCGCTCCCGCGACCTCCTCACCTCGACCTCGACGCGGCACGCGGAACCACCCGGCCGCTCCCGGAGAACGCAGGGGACTCCCGTGAACGTGCTCGACGAGATCGTCAAAGACCAGCTTCGTACCGACCTCCCGGAGCTCGCGCCCGGCGACACCGTGAAGGTCGCCGCCAAGGTCGTCGAGGGCACTCGGGAGCGGATCCAGGTGTTCGAGGGGACGATCCTGCGCCTCACCGGCGGCGGAATCACACGCTCCCTGACCGTGCGCCGCATCGCCTCGGGTGTCGGCGTCGAGCGCACCTTCAAGATCAACAGCCCGCGCATCGAGAAGATCGAAGTCGTGCGCCACGGAGTGGCCCGCCGGGCGAAGCTCTACTTCCTGCGCAAGCGCGTGGGCAAGGCCGCCACGCTCCGCGAGCGGCGCCCGGGCTAGACGCCGCGCGGGCGGGCACGCCCACCCGCGCTCGCCCCTTCGGGCGACCCGGCGGTTCTGTCACCCGACGGGGCCGCGCCGATTCCCGGTACCCTTCCGGGCGATGGCCACCTCCGTCCCGACGCTCCGCCGCGAGCGCGCCCTCTGGCGTGCCGGCGCCACCCGCGTGGCGGGCGTGGACGAGGTCGGGGTGGCCCCGGCGTGCGGCCCCGTCGTCGCGGCGGCCGTGATCATCCGCCCCAACGCGCACCGGATCGCGGGCGTCCGCGACTCCAAGACCCTGTCCGCCGCGCAGCGGGAGGCGCTCGCCCCCGAGGTGCGCCGGCGTGCCCTCGCGGTGGGCGTCGGGGCGGCGTCGGTCGCGGAGATCGACCGCCTCAACATCTATCACGCGACCCACCTGGCGATGCGCCGCGCGCTCGCTCGGCTGGGCGGCCACGACCACGTCCTCGTCGACGGGCTGGCGATCGCGGGATTCGAGGAGGCGGTGGGGCCGTATGACGCGATCGTCGGCGGCGACGCTCTCGTCTACTCGATCGCCTGTGCGTCGATCGTGGCCAAGGTCGTCCGCGACCGCCTGATGGCCCGCCTTGCCGTCCGCCACCCGGGCTACGGCTGGGAGCGCAATGCGGGATACGCCACCGCGGAGCACCGGGCGGCGATGGCCGTGCTGGGCGTCACGGCCTTCCACCGCCGCTCGTTCATCACGACGCGGCGCGCCATCGAGGGGGTCGAGCAGCTCGGCCTCGACCTCCTGTCGGGCGGCCCGGGCTGGGCCGGGGCCGCCACGGCGGACGGGGAGGACCTCCTCGCCGCGTGGGAGGAGGATCGCGCCGCGCCGCAGGCCGTGGTGAGTCCGGGATAAGGCGCTGATGGGTCGCGCCCGCTAGCCTCGCGCGATGGACGAGGGAGCCCCGGCGACGACACGGACGCCGGCCCAACGGGCGGGCGATCGCGCCGAGGAAGCGGTGGCCCGGGCGCTCGCGGCGGCCGGATGGCGGGTCCTCGGGCGCCGGGTGCGGGTCGGCCGCCTGGAGCTCGACATCGTCGCCCTCGACCCCGGGCCGCCGCCTGCCCTGGCGGTGGTCGAGGTACGCTGGCGCAGGTCGCGCGCCTTCGGCCTGCCAGAGGAGACGATCGACCACCGGAAGCTCGGCCGGCTGCGGCGCGGGGCGGCCGAGCTGGCGTCGCGCGGGACGCTGGCGGATGGCTCCCGGCTCCCGGCGCTTCCGCTCCGCCTGGACCTGGTGGCGGTGGAGCCGGCCGCCACAGCGGGACGCCTGCGTCTGCGCCACCACCGGGGGATCGGCGAGGCAGGGGATGGGGGACCCCTGTGGTAGACTCCGCCCCGCTGTCCGCCCGTTCGGGCAGCCGCCGTCGTCGCGTCCGCGGCGACGAGATCACACGCGTGCCGCCACCGAACCCGGGCGGTGCCGGGGAGCCGAGCACGGCGCTCGAGCCACCCGGTCCGGGTCGGGGCCCGCGGAGGATGGAACCGAACAGGAGGACCACGCGTGCCCACCGTCTCCATGCGGCAGCTTCTCGAGGCCGGCGTTCATTTCGGCCACCAGACCCGCCGCTGGAATCCCAAGATGCGCCCGTTCATCTTCGCGGAGCGCAACGGGATTCACATCATCGACCTCGCCCAGACCGTCCAGCGGATCGACGTCGCGCTCGCCGCCGTCCGCGAGACGACCGCGCGCGGCGAGTCCGTCCTCTTCGTCGGGACGAAGAAGCAGGCCCAGGAGCCGATCGCCCAGGAGGCGGATCGGGCCGGCCAGCCGTACGTGAACCAGCGCTGGCTCGGCGGCATGCTCACGAACTTCGTCACGATCAAGAAGCGGATCGGCCTCCTCGAGCAGCTCGAGGCGCGCCTCGCCAACGGCGACTTCGAGCGCATGCCCAAGAAGGAAGCGGCCCGCCACATGGAGGAGCTGCGCAAGCTCCGCCTCACCCTGGGCGGCATCCGCAAGATGAAGCGCCTGCCCGGGGCGGTTTTCATCGTCGACCCGGCCCGCGAACGGATCACGGTCGCGGAGACCCGCAAGCTCGAGATCCCGATCGTCGGCACGGGCGACACGAACGTCGACCCGGACGAGATCGACTACATCATCCCGGCCAACGACGACGCGATCCGCGCGATCCGTCTCCTCTGCCAGCTCGTCGCCGACGCGGCGATCGAGGGAGGCCGCGAGCGGGCGGCCCGGTCGGAGCGCGAGCCCGAGCGGGAGCCGGCGTTCGTGGAGGCGTTCGCGCCCGAGGAGATCGCCTCGGCCGACGATCTCGTGGCCCAGCTCGCCGCCGGCGGCGCGCTCACCTTCGAGCCGGACGCCGAGGAGGAGCTCCTCCCGGGGGCTCCGGTCATCGAGGCCGAGGCCCGGTAGTCAGACCCCATCGTGCGGCGGCGCAAGCCGCCGCACGCGAACCCCCGGCAGCGGCCGGGCGGACGACAGGAGACGCACCCACCCATGGCGAACTTCTCCGCTGGCGACGTCAAGGAGCTCCGCGAGCGCACCGGCGCCGGCATGATGGACTGCAAGCGCGCCCTCGAGGAGGCGGACGGCAACGTCGAGAGGGCCGTCGCGCTCCTGCGCGAGCGCGGCCTGGCCGCCGCCGCGAAGAAGGCCGGTCGCGAGGCCCGCGAGGGCGTCGTCGCCAGCTACATCCACCCCGGCGGTCGGGTCGGCGTCCTCATCGAGGTCAACTGCGAGACGGACTTCGTGGCCCGGACCGACCAGTTCCAGAAGCTGGTTCGCGACCTCGCGATGCAGGTGGCCGGCTTGGCGCCGCTCCATGTCGACGTCGACCGGATCCCTGCGGCCGAGCTCGAGGCGAAGAAGGCGGCCCTCCTCGCCGATGAGGCGGTCCAGAAGAAGCCGGAGCACATCCGGCCCCAGATCATCGAGGGCCAGCTGAAGAAGTGGCAGGCGGAGGTCTGCCTCCTCGAGCAGCCCTTCCGGGACACCGACCAGACGGTGCGCGAGCTCGTCACGGCGGCCATCGCGACGATCGGCGAGAACATCCTCGTGCGGCGCTTCACCCGATACGCGCTGGGCGAGGAACTGTGAGCGACCCCGGCACGTCGGCCCACGGCACCGGCGGCACGCCGGCGGTCCGCTACGCGCGCATCCTCCTCAAGATCTCGGGCGAGGCGCTCCTGGGGGACCGTCCGTACGGGGTCGACCCCGCCTTCTGCACCTTCGTCGCCAACCAGGTCGCCGCGGCCCACCAGGCCGGTGTGCAGGTGGGCCTCGTGGTCGGTGGCGGGAACATCTTCCGCGGCCTGGCCGCGGCGGCACGCGGGATGGACCGGGCGACGGGCGACTACATGGGGATGCTGGCGACCGTGATGAACGGCCTGGCGCTCCAGGACGCCCTCGAGCGAGTGGGCGTGCCGACGCGGGTCATGACGGCGATCGCCATGAACGAGGTGGCTGAGCCGTACATCCGGCGCCGTGCGATCCGCCACCTGGAGAAGGGCCGGGTCACGCTCTTCGTGGCCGGGACCGGCAACCCCTACTTCACGACCGACACGGCCGCGGCCCTGCGGGCGGTCGAGATCGGCGCCTCCGTCCTCCTCAAGGCCACCAGGGTCGACGGCGTCTACGATGCCGACCCGCTGACCCATCCCGACGCGAAGCGCTACACCGAGCTCACCTACGCCGACGTCCTCGGCGAGCGGCTCGCCGTCCTCGACGCGACGGCCGTGTCGCTGTGCATGGAGAATGACCTCCCCATCATCGTCTTTGACCTCAACCAGCCGGACAACGTCCGGCGGGCGGCGATGGGCGAGCAGGTCGGGACCCGCATCTCGGGAGGTTCCCCCGCATGACCAGCCAGGTGCTCGCGACCATCGAGCCGAAGATGGCCCGCGCCGTCGAGGTGATGGCGCGCGACTTCCAGGGCGTCCGGACGGGACGCGCCTCCACCGCGCTCGTCGAGCGCATCCACGTCGAGTACTACGGGACGCCCACGGCCCTCAACCAACTGGCCGGGATCAGCGTGCCGGAGCCCCACCAGATCGTCATCCAGCCGTGGGACCGCGGCGTCCTGGGGGCGATCGAGAAGGCGATCCTGCGGAGCGACATCGGCCTGACGCCGAACGTCGACGGGATCGTCGTCCGCCTGAACATCCCGCCGCTCACGGAGGAGCGCCGGAGGGACCTCGTCAAGGTGATCCACCGCCGCATGGAGGAGGCGAAGGTCGAGATCCGGAACCTCCGCCGCGAGGCCGCCGACGCCATCAAGCACGATGAGCGTGACGGCATCATCGGCACCGACGAGGCGCACCGCGAGCTCGAGCAGCTCCAGAAGGTGACCGACCGGCACGTCGCCGACGTCGACACGGCCGGCGGTGCCAAGGAGCGCGAGGTGCTGGAGGTCTAGTGGCGCGAGCTCCGCTCGCGCGTCCGACGGACGCGCCGCCCGCGGCCCACGCGGCACGGACGGGGACGGACGCCTCCGTCGAGGCGAACGACGGCTGCAGGGCCGACCCGGTCATCCGCCCGGCCCACGTCGCCATCATCATGGACGGCAACCGGCGCTGGGCGCGGGAGCACGGCCTCTCCGAGCTCGACGGGCACGCCGCGGGCGTCGAGAAGATCCGCTGGCTCGTGGAGCACACGCTGCGCCGAGGGGTGGCCGTCCTCTCTCTCTACGCCTTCAGCCGGGAGAACTGGGCGCGCCCGGACGACGAGGTGATCGGTCTCTTCCGGCTCCTCGAGCAGGCGATCCGCGCCGAGACACCGGAGCTCGTGCGGCAGGGCGTGCGGGTCTGCCTCCTGGGACGCCTCGACGAGCTGCCGGACGACCTGCGCCGGTCGATCGGCGACGCGCTCGCGGTGACCGAGAGGGGCGACCGCCTGACCTTGGCCGTCGCCTTCAACTACGCGGGACGCACGGAGCTGGTCGACGCAGTCCGGGCGATCGTGACCGATGGCCTGGCGGCGGACGCCATCGACGAGCCCGCTATCGCGGCCCGCCTCTACACGGCGGGGATGCCCGACCCGGACCTGGTGATCCGGACGGGCGGCGAGCAGCGGCTCTCGAACTTCCTCATCTGGCAGAGCGCCTACGCCGAGTTCTGGTCGTGCGACGTCCTCTGGCCGGACTTCGACGAGGCCGCCTACGACGCGGCTCTCGACGCGTTCGCGCGGCGCTCCCGGCGTTACGGGACCTAGGAGGCCCCCGTGCGCGAGCGCACCCTCAGCGCCCTGCTCATCGTCCCAGTCGTCGTGCTGGCGATCGCCGCCGGCGGCGTGGGGATCGGCATCCTCGTCCTGGTGCTCGCCGCCCTCGCGGGCCGGGAGGCGGAGCGCCTCCTGCCGGCGGCGGGTCGCCCCGTCGTCCGCAACGGCGTCGTGGGCGGCGCCCTCGTCCTCGCGGCGGCCGCGGCGATCCCCGCCATCCTCGGCAGCAAGCTGCTGGGCGAGCCGCGGGCGGCGAATGACCTGACCGCCCGGGTCGCATCGATCGACGGCACCATCCTGATCGGCGTCGTCGCCGTCGGGCTGGCGATGATCGCCTTCGCCCGGCGCGACCCGGCCGACGGGTTCGCCGCCTGGTCGTCGACCGTCTTCGGGGTTGCCTACGTGGGCCTCCTCGGCGCGGTCGCGGTCGTCACGACGATGTGGACCGATCGGGCATCGTTCGAGGAAGCTTTCTGGCCGGAGCGGCGCTGGATCCTCGTGCTGCTGGCCGGCGTCTGGGTCTTCGACACCGGCGCCTACCTCGTCGGCCGCGCCATCGGGCGGCGCCCCTTCCTCCCCTGGATCTCCCCCAGGAAGACGCTCGAGGGCGTGCTCGGCGGCGTCGTCGCGGCCACGCTGGGCGTCGCCGTCGTCCTCGCGATCAGCGGCAGCTCGCCGCTGGAGGCCCTCGTCCTCGGCCCGCTCCTGGGTGCCGCCGCCCAGGCCGGCGACCTCGCCGAGTCGCTCCTCAAGCGTGCCGCCGGCGTCAAGGACTCCGGCACCCTCCTGCCGGGCCACGGCGGGATCCTCGACCGGGTCGACTCGATCCTCTTCGCCGCGCCGGTCCTGGCCGCCTGGGTCGCCCTCGTCCATGGCTGACCCGCGTCGCCCGCGCCCGCCCATCCGGGTCGCCCTCCTCGGCTCGGGCGGATCGATCGGGACGCAGGCGCTGGACGTCCTCGCCGCCCTCGCGCCCGACTGGGAGGTCGTCGCCCTCGCGACGGGCTCGCAGGCCGCGCTGCTCGAGGAGCAGGTCCGGCGCTTCCATCCCCGTACCGCCGCGGTCGGCTCGGACGTGGTCCTCGACCTGGCGCGCGGCTGCACCCAGGTGCGCGGGCCCGGCGCGCTCGAGGCGCTCGCCACGCGCGAGGACGTGGACCTGGTGGTCGTCGCTACCGACGGCATGGTGAGCCTGCGTCCCGTCCTGGCGGCCCTTCGCGCCGGGAAGGTGGTCGCGACCGCCAACAAGGAGACCCTCGTCGCGGGGGGCCACCTCGTGATGGCCGAGGCCGGGGCCCGAGCCGCCGAGCGGGCGGCGGCCGACCCGCGCGATCCCCTGGCCACGCCGCTGGGCTGGCTGCGCCCGATCGATTCGGAGCATTCCGCGATCTGGCAGTGCCTGGTCGGCGAATCGATCAACGAGGTCGCCCGCCTGGTCCTCACGGCCTCGGGCGGCCCGTTCCTCGACACCCCGGCGGAGGCGTTCGCCGGGATCACCCCGGGGGGGGCGCTCCGCCACCCCACCTGGACGATGGGGGCCAAGATCACGATCGATTCCGCGACGCTCGCCAACAAGGGCCTGGAGATCATCGAGGCGCACTGGCTCTACGGGATGCCCTACGACCGGATCGACGTCGTCATCCATCCGCAGTCGGTCGTCCACTCCGCCGTCCAGTTCCGCGACGGGTCGCTCAAGGCCCAGCTCGGGACGCCGGACATGCGGCTTCCGATCCAGTACGCGATCACTCACCCCCGCAGGCTCCCGTCGCCGGCGGCCCCGCCCGATCTCGTCGCGGCGGGGCGCCTGGAGTTCCGGGCCCCCGACGAGACCCGCTTCCCGGCCCTCCGCATCTCCCGCGCGGCGGGCGCGATCGGCTCCCGGGCGACGGCCGCCCTCATCACCGCCGACGAGGTGGCGGTCGCCCGGTTCCTGGCCGGGACGCTCGACTTCCCGGGCATCCCGCGCCTTCTCGAGCAAGTCGTGGCACGCTACGGGGCGGGACCGGACCAGGCGCCGGGGGTCGACGAGCTCGTCGCCCTCGACCGCGAGATCCGGGACGCGTTCGCGGCGCCGGCGTCCGGCAGGGGAACCGCGGCCGGTCCGGCAGCGTAGAGGAGACCATGGCCATCCTCCAGGGCGCAATCACGATTGCCCTCTTCATCCTCATCCTCGGTGGCCTCGTGGTCATCCACGAGGTGGGGCACTTCGTCCTGGCGCGCCTCTTCCGGATCCGTGTCCTGGAGTTCGGGGTTGGCTTCCCACCGCGGGCGAAGGTGCTGCGCGCGAAGGGCGAGACGCTCTACACCCTGAACTGGCTCCCGATCGGCGGCTTCGTCCGCCTCGACGGCGAGGATGGCGACTCCGAGGACCCGCGCTCCTTCGCGGTGCAGCGGCTCTGGAAGAAGCTCGTCGTCCTGCTCGCCGGCGTCGGGATGAACCTCGTCCTCGCCTTCGTCATCTTCTTCGGGATCGCCTGGCTGGCCACTCCGCAGGGAGGCCTGACCTTCGCCGAGGTGACGGCCGGATCGCCGGCCGAGGCGGCCGGGCTCCACGCCGGGGAGACGATCGTGGCGATCGACGGGGCCAGCTTCGACCTCTTCCCGAACCCGGACGCCGGCCAGGCGGCCATCGGGGCGCTCCGCGACCGAGCGGGCGAGACCGTGACCCTCACGGTGAAGGGAGACGACGGGGCCGTGCGCGAGGTCGGGGCCACACTCCGGCCGGCGTCGGTGGTCGCCGACAAGGGCGCCCTGGGCATTCGTGGGGCACAGCTCGTCTTCACCGGGGAGTACCGCGGTCGCGACATCGTCGCGGCCATCGGCGCCGGCGCTGCGTGGACGGTTGCCGCGTTCACCCTCATCCTCAACGGCCTCGCCGACCTCGTGGCCTCGATCGTCGCGAACCCGGGACAGGCGCCGCCCGTCTCGGGACCGGTCGGGATCGCGGTGCAGGTGGGCGATGTCTTCTGGCAGCTCGGACCGATCTTCACGCTCTACCTGGCGGGGCTGCTGTCGGCGAACCTGGCCCTGGTCAACGTGCTTCCGTTCCCGCCGCTCGACGGGGGCCGGATGCTCGTCCTCCTCCTGAAGTCCCTCTTTGGCGCCGGCGGGCGGCTGCTCCGGTCCGCCGGCGTGCGCGCCAACGGGCCGTCGGCCGCGACCACTCTCTCGGTGGAACGGCTGACGTACCTCGTCGGGTTCGTGTTCCTCTTCGGGTTCCTCATCTGGATCACCTACTTCGACATCGTCCGGCAGGTGAATGGGGGAACGCCGTGAGCGCTCCCGAGGTGCTTCGGCCACGCCGCCGCCCGACGCCCTCCGTGGACGTCGGGGGCGTGCTCGTGGGAAGCGCCCACCCGGTGGTCGTCCAGTCGATGACGAACACCGACACGGCGGATGCCGACGCGACGGCCCTCCAGGTCGTGCGGCTGGCCCAGGCGGGCTCGCAGCTGGTGCGCGTGACCGTCAACAACGAGGCAGCCGCGGCGGCGGTCCCGGAGATGGTCCGCAAGGTGCGCGGCCTCGGCTTCGAGACGCCGATCGTCGGGGACTTCCACTACAACGGCCACAAGCTGCTGGTCGAGTTCCCGGAGGCCGCACGGGCCCTGGCGAAGTTCCGGATCAATCCCGGCAACGTCGGCGCGAAGCGCCACGACGAGAACTTCCAGACGATCGTCCGGGCTGCGATCGAGCACGACAAGCCGGTCCGGATCGGGGTGAACTGGGGCTCGCTCGATCCGGCCCTCCTGACGACGCTCATGGAGGAGAACTCCCGCCTCGCTGCGCCCCGGAACGCACGCTACGTGATGATCGAGGCCATGCTCCAGTCGGCCCTCCGGTCGGCCGAGCTGGCGGAGGAGACCGGGCTCCGCCACGATCGCATCCTCGTCAGCGCGAAGGTGTCCGGGGTCCGCGACCTGGTCGACCTCTACCGGCTCCTGGCCGCCCGCTGCGACTACGCGCTCCACCTCGGCCTCACGGAGGCCGGGATGGGGATGAAGGGGATCGTCGCCTCCACCGCGGGTCTCTGCATCCTGCTCAACGAGGGGATCGGCGACACGATCCGGGTCTCGCTCACGCCAGAGCCCGGCGCCGGCCGTGAGCTCGAAGTTGAGGTTGCCCAGCAGGTCCTGCAGTCGCTCGGCCTGCGCAGCTTCATGCCCCAGGTGAGCGCCTGCCCCGGCTGCGGCCGGACCACCTCCGTCTTCTTCCAGGAGATGGCCCGCGACATCCAGCGCTACCTGAAGGAGCGGATGCCCGTGTGGAGGGCGGCCCACCCGGGCGTCGAGGAGCTCACGGTGGCCGTCATGGGCTGTGTCGTGAACGGGCCCGGGGAGAGCAAGCACGCCGACATCGGGATCAGCCTGCCCGGGACCTTCGAGGAGCCGGTGGCCCCGGTCTATGTCGACGGGAGGCTCCACGACACCTTCCGCGGCGACGACATCGTGGCTCGCTTCATCGCGCTCCTCGAGGATTACGTCGCGCGTCGCTTCCCCCCGGCGGAGATCCGTGGGGAGGCCGGCGCGGCGTCCTGACGGCCCGAACCCGGGCGCTGGCGCAGCGTCGCCAGGTCGAGGTCCCAGCATTCCGGCGTCCCGGCGCCCCGGCGCCCCGGCGCGTCGGCGCGTCGTTCGTCCCGGCGGGCCCGAACCACCGGCGTCGACAGGCGAGCACACCCCTTGAATCTGATGCCCTTGTCCGCATCAACGGCGCATCAGGTCGCACCTCGACCGGCACGCGCCCTCGAGCGGCCGGGACCTCTGGGTCGACGCTCGCGGCAGGCCCGACCCCGCGTGTCGAGCGGACGGTGATGCGTGGACGATGCGCCCACGGGCATCAGATAGGGCGATCACGTTCGCGCTGCCGCGCCTCCCTGCGCTGCCGCTCGTGGCACCCAGTGGGCGATCCGCCCGGACCGGTGGACGTCGATCCCCGGGATCTCGCAGCGCGCTATACTGCGCCCCAACACGACCGCGCCGCCCCATGACGTGGCTGACCGCCACGTTTTTCTTTCGGTCCGGCGGGCGCGGTGGGCGTCGGACATGGACAACAGGGAACAGGGAGGTGCGCGCATGAGCCGAGACTTCGTCGGCGCCCTCCTCCAGCTCAACGCGGAGAAAGGCGTCCCGCGCGAGCACCTGATCAGGACAATCGAGGACGCGATCGAGTCGGCTTACCGCCGGACCCCCGGGAACGAGGATGTCCGGGTCCGCATCGACCCCGAGCGGGGCGAGATGATGGTCACGCGCGAGCGCCTGGTCGTCGAGGAGATCGAGGACGAGCTGACGCAGGTCACCGTCGCCGCGGCCGCGGCCTTCAAGCCCGACGCGGCGCCCGGCGACATCGTCGTCACCGAGCAGCTCGGGCAGGACGCGTTCGGCCGGATCGGCGCCCAGACGGCCAAGCAGGTCGTGCTCCAGCGCCTCCGCGAGGCCGAGCGCGACGTCGTCTTCGACCAGTTCGCCAGCCGCGAGGGCGACCTCATCACCGGGACCGTCAATCGCGTCGAGCCGCGGGCGATCATCCTGGACCTCGGCAAGGCGGAGGCGATCCTCGCGACCACCGAGCAGTCCCCGGTGGAGCACTACCGGATCGGCCAGAACGTCAAGGCCTTCGTCCTCGAGGTCCGGCGGGCGCCCAAGGGCCCCCAGGTCCTCGTCAGCCGAACGCACAAGGGGTTCCTGCGCCGCCTGTTCGAGCTGGAGGTGCCGGAGATCCACGCCGGCACGGTGGAGATCAAGGCGATCTCGCGGGACCCCGGCAGCCGGAGCAAGGTCGCCGTGGCATCCCGCCAAGAGGGGCTGGATCCGGTGGGCGCGACGGTGGGCCAGCGCGGGGCGCGGGTCCAGGCCGTCGTCGCCGAGCTTGCCGGGGAGAAGATCGACGTCATCGAGTGGCACGAGGACCCCGCGGTCTTCGTGGCCAAGGCCCTCTCGCCGGCCCAGGTCGACGGCGTGGTCATCGACGAGGAGAACCGCGTCGCCAACGTCACGGTTCCGGAGAGGATGCTCTCGCTCGCGATCGGACGCGGGGGCCAGAACGCCAGCCTCGCGGCGAAGCTGACGGGCTGGCGGATCAACATCCGGAGCGACGTCCAGGGCCACGAGCCCGTCGCCGCTCCCGTCGCGGCCGCCCCGCAGGCGGGGGATGACGGCGGCGCGAAGGAGGTGGCGTCGTAGCGCGCGGCGCGACCGGCGGGCCGCCCCCTCGGCGGTTCCCGACCAGGACCTGCGTCGCGTGCCGGACCGCCAGGCAGAAGCGCGAGCTCCTGCGCGTGGTCCGGGATCCGGCCGGCGACGTCGCCGTCGACCCGACCGGCAGGGCCGCCGGGCGCGGCGCGTACGTCTGCCTCGACGCCACCTGCCAGCACAACGCGATCACCCGGGGGACCCTTCGCCGGGCCCTCGACGCCCCCATCCCGGCCGCCCTCTTCGGACCGCCGCCGGCACCTGGCGCATCCACCGACGACCTCGTCACCGACCACGAAGGAGGGTCCTGATGGCCAGGAGCAGGAGCGGGACCCGCGGACGTCGCGGTCCCCGCAAGCCACCGCGACGCGAGGGCGGCTTCTCGCCGGTCTCCGTCGCCGAGCCGCGTGATCGCGCGGCCGTCACGGTGCCGCCGACGATCACCGTCAAGGAGCTCGCGGAGCTCCTCGACGTGAACCCCGCGGACGTCATCCGCGAGCTGATCAAGAGCGGCATCTTCGCGACGATCAACCAGCTCATCGACCGGGACACCGCGTCGCTCGTCGCGACGGAGCTCGGCTACGAGGTCGCCGAGGCCGAGGAGGCCGCTGCCGAGGTCGCGGAGACGAAGGCCGAGGCCGCCGCGCCCGCGACGAAGGACCCGGGCCTGCTGGGCGACGACGACCCGGCCCTCATGGTGCCGCGCCCGCCGATCGTCACCGTCATGGGCCACGTCGACCACGGCAAGACGAGCCTCCTCGACGCCATCCGCAGCACGACCGTGGCCGCCGGCGAGCGCGGCGGGATCACGCAGCACATCGGCGCCTCCGAGGTGACGAAGGACGGCAAGAAGGTCGTCTTCCTCGACACCCCGGGCCACGAAGCGTTCACGGCGATGCGGGCCCGCGGCGCGCGAGTCACGGACATCGCGGTGATCGTGGTGGCGGCGGACGACGGGGTCATGCCCCAGACGCTCGAGGCGATCAGCCACGCGCGCGCGGCGAAGGTGCCGATCGTCATCGCCCTCAACAAGGTCGACAAGCCCGACGCCAACCAGGACCGCGTGAAGACGGCGCTCGCCGAGGCGAACGTGGTCGTCGAGGAATACGGCGGCGACGTGCCGCTCGTGGCCGTCTCCGCGAAGGCGCGGATCGGCCTCGAGGAGCTCCTCGAGATGATCCTGCTCGTCGCGGACCTGCAGGAGCTGACCGCGAACCCCAAGCGGTCCGCGGTCGGCACGATCATCGAGGCCGAGATGGACAAGGGCCGAGGCCCGGTGGCCACGGTCGTCGTGCAGACCGGCACGCTCCGGATCGGCGACGTCGTCGTGGTCGGCAAGACCTACGGCAAGGTGCGGGCCCTCGAGAACGCGGCCGGCAAGCGAACGCAGAATGTCGGCCCTTCCTCGGCCGCCGTCGTGCTGGGTCTCGCCGAGGTCCCGCAAGCCGGCGACATCCTCCGCGTCGTGGCTGACGAGAAGATCGCCCGGTCGCTCGTGGAGGGCGCCCGGGCGGCGGCCACGTCCGCCACGGGAACCAGCCAGAAGGCGACCCTCGAGGACCTCTTCCAGCAGTTCAAGGAAGGCCAGGCGAAGGAGCTCCGGATCATCCTGAAGGCGGACGTCTCGGGATCGCTCGGGGCCATCACTCACGCCCTGGGGCAGATCCACTCCGACGAGGTCCGGATCAGCATCCTCCACGAGGGAATTGGCGACATCACTGACACCGACATCCTCCTTGCCTCGGCGTCGAACGCGATCGTGGTCGGCTTCAGCACGAAGGTCGACCCCCAGGCGCGGCGGACGGCAGAGGCGGAGAAGGTCGACGTCCGCCTCTACGACATCATCTACAAGCTGACGGACGACATCGAGGCCGCCCTCAAGGGGATGCTCGAGCCGGAGATCGTCGAGGTCGTCGAGGGCCGCGCGGAAGTACGCCAGATCTTCCGCGTCGGGAAGAGCACGGTCATCGCCGGTTCCTTCGTGACCGACGGCCGGATCGTCCGGAACGCCGGCGCCCGGGTCTTCCGCGGCGGCCGGGTGATCACCAGCGACCGGATCGACTCGCTGAGGCGCTTCCGCGACGACGTCCGCGAGGTGGCCCAGGGCTACGAATGCGGCATCGGGCTCGTCGGCTATCACGACCTGGTGGAGGGCGACGTCATCGAGGCGTTCACCCAGCAGGCGGTGAGCCGCGCCGCGCTGCGCTGACCCGCGTCCATGAGCCAGCGCATCGACCGGGTCGACGAGCTCCTGCGCCAGGAGATCGGCAGGATCCTGGCCAAGGAGGTCCAGGATCCCCACATCGGCTTCGCAACCGTCACCGACGTCGAGACGACGCCCGACCTGCGCCACGCGCGGGTCTGGGTGAGCGTGATCGGCGGCGCCCCGGAGCGGGCCGAGACGCTTGCCGCCCTCGAGCGCGCCATGGGGTTCGTGCGCCATGAGCTTGGGGTGCGCCTCCGCATCAAGCGGATCCCGGCGCTCCACGTGACCCTCGACGACTCCGCCGAGCGTGGAACGCGCGTCCTCCGGATCATCGAGGAGCTCGGCCAGGGCCACGATTCGGCGGGCGAGGCGCTGGCCGATGCGCCACGGTCGGAGACGTTGCCAACGCCGCTTCCCCGCCTGCGTCGCGAGGGGGACGCGGAACCGAACGGTGGCGAGGAGGCGCCGCCGGCCGGCGAGGCCACCCTCGTCGTCGGGAAGCCGGGCCCGCGGCGTCCGGCGCGTCGCGCTGGCGGCCGGCAACCGAAACCGCGCGGGCGCGGGCCCGCGCCGCGCCGGGGCGACCGATGACCGCCGGAGCCGACCTCGCCGCGCTCGCCGCGGCCGTCCCGGACGCGGTCGTCGAGCGGCTCCGCGCGGCCCGCTCCGTGCTTGCCGTCGGGCACGAGAGCCCCGACGCCGATGCGCTCGGGGCGGCGCTCGCGATCGCCCTGCTGGTCGAGGCCCGCGGTGGACATGCCACGGTGGCCATCAGCGACGGCGCTCCCGCGCTCTACGCGTTTCTCCCCGGGGTCGAGAAGGTGCGCACCGACCCCGAGCCAGGCGTTGCCTACGACCTCGTGGTCCTGTGCGACTGCGGCGACCTCTCGCGCGCCGGCCCCATCCGCGAGCGGAACGCGGCGCTCTTCGCCGGCACGCCGCTTCTGACGATCGACCACCACGCCAGCAACGATTCGACCGGCGACCTGGCCTGGATCGACCCGGGCGCCGCGGCCACCTGCGAGATGCTCACGCTCCTCGCCGTCCGCCTCGGGGTCCCGCTCACCGCTGGCGATGGCGACCTCGCCGCGTCCCTGACCGCGGGCATCGTGATGGACACCGCCACCTTCGCCCACCCGAACGCCACGCCCCGCACGCTGCGCGTGGCGGCCGCGCTCCTCGAGGCGGGGGCGCCGCTCTCCGACATCAGCCGGCGCCTCTACCGCACCAAGCCGGACGCCCAGCTGGCTCTCTGCGGGCGCGTCCTGGCGCGTCTGGAGCGCCACGCCGACGGGCTTGTGGTTGCCTCCGCGATGGAGCTCGCCGACCTGGTGGCGACCGGCGCGCTCTCGGAGCACTCCGAAGGGATCATCGACCTGCTCGCCCAGTCGGAGACCGCGGAGATCGCCCTCCTCCTGAAGGAGAAGGACGCCGAGACGCGCCTGTCCGTCCGGACGAAGCCCGGCGGCGTCGACGCTACCGTCCTGTGCGGGACGTGGGGCGGCGGCGGTCACGCCCGGGCTGCCGGCGCCTCGCTGCCCCTGCCGCTGGCCGAGGCGAAGGCGGCCGTGCTGCCCGTCGCGGAGCGCCTGGCGAAGGCCGTCGTCCGGTGACGAGGGAGGACGCGCGCGTCGACGGGATCCTCGTGGTCGACAAGCCGGTCGGGCCGACGTCGCACGACGTCGTGGCGCTCGTCCGGCGCCTGGCAGGCACGCGGAAGATCGGGCACGGCGGCACGCTCGATCCCTTTGCCTCGGGGGTCCTGCCGCTCTACCTTGGCCTCGGGACGCGGGTCGTGGAATTCCACCTCGGCGCCCGCAAGGCCTACCGCGCCACCGTCGTCTTCGGGGGGAGCTCCACGACCGACGACCTCGAGGGGGAGATCACCCCGGCCGAGGGCACGCTGCCCGCGCGCGACGCCGTGGAATCCGCCCTCGCGGCGTTCGTCGGATCGCAGGAGCAGCGCCCGCCCGCGTTCTCGGCCCGCAAGGTCGGTGGGCGCCGGGCGTACGCCCTCGCGCGCCGGGGCGAGACGCCCGAACTCAAGCCCCGCACCGTGACGTTTCACGAGCTCGCCCTGGTCGGCTGGGACGGCGCCGACCCGGAGCACCCAACGGCGGTCATCGACGTCGCCTGCACCGCGGGCACCTACGTCCGCGCGCTGGCCCGCGATCTCGGGGAGGCCGTTCGGAGCGCAGCGTACCTGGGGGCGCTCCGGCGCACCGCCTCGGGCCCCTTTACGCTTGCCGACGCCCACCCGCTCGACGAGGTCCGCGCGGCGGCGGCTGGGGAGCGGCTCGCCGACCTCCTCCTGCCCGCCGGCGCTGGCCTCGACGACCTGCCCGTCGTGACGCTCGCCGCCGCGGAGCAGCGGGTCGTGGCGCACGGCGGCTGGACCGGGCGCGTCGAGCGCCTCGGCGCGGCGGGGGAGGGGATTGCCTCCGGCAGCGCGGTACGCCTCCTGGCGCCCGGTGGCGCCCTCGCCGCCATCGCGCGGGTGGCCGACGGCGGCCGCCTCGTCACGGACAAGGTCCTGCTCGACCGGGAGGCGATGCCTTTCGACGGGGAGGCGCCCAATGCGTGACGCGCTGCCGGGAATCGAGGCCCTGCGACCCGCGGACGGGCCGATCCTCGTAGCCGTCGGCGTCTTCGACGGGCTCCACCGGGGCCACCTCTACCTGCTCCGCGAGCTGCGGCGGGCGGCGCGGCGCCTGCACGCCCGACCCGCGGTCCTGACCTTCGACCACCACCCGGACGAGATCCTGGCGGGGGCCGCGCCGCCGCTCCTCTGCGACTCGGACGAGCGGCTGGCCCGGCTCGAGCGCGACGGGGTCACCGTCACGGTCGTGGAGCACTTCGACGAGGCGCTGCGCCGAACGCCCTACGACGCCTTCGTCGCGAGCATCCGCTCACGGACGCGGTTGGCCGGATTCCTGATGACGCCCGACGCCGCCTTCGGCCACGAGCGGCGCGGCACGCCCCAGACGCTCGCCCGGCTGGGTGACGAGACCGGGTTCGCGGTGATCGTCGTGCCCCCGTTCGACCTGGCCGGGCGGCCGGTCCGGAGCACCGAGATCCGGCGGGCGATCGCCGCCGGCGACCTGGTCGCCGCGCGCACGCTGCTCGGCCGTCGGGTGGCCGTCACAGGGGTGGTGGCCGAGCGGAGCGTCGACGACCGCGAGGCGCTCCTTCGGTTCCCGCTCCCGGTTGCCCTGCCGCCGGCCGGTTCTCACCGCGCCGCGCTCTCGGCAGCCTGGGGCCCGGGTCTGCGCCCCGGCCCCGCCCGCCGCGCGACCGCCGTCGTAGATGCGGACGGCTCAGTTCTCGTCCGCGCGCATCCCGAGGCCCTGCGGCACGACCGCCTGCGGGTCGCCTTCACCGGCTGACGGTGAGCTCTCAGGCGCGAGGTGTCCGGCGCGCCTCCCGCACGGTACGCCGGGCCGCGGCAACTGCGCGGAAGAAGTGGCGCACGTGGGCGGCGGGCCGGATGTGGCTCGGTCCGCCCGTGTAGATCGTCCGGATCGGCACCCACGCCACCGGCCAGCCGCGGGCGATGCACGTCGCCAGGATCTCCACCTCGAACTCGAAGCCATGCTCCGCGCTGCCGAGCGACGCCTCCATGAGCCGCCGCCCGATCAGGCGGTACCCGGACTGGTTGTCCGGCACGTGGGTGCCGACCGCCCACGAGAACGTCCGCCCGCCGATCGTGTTTGCCAGGCGTCGGGCCGGCGGCATGTGGGAGAAGTCGCGGCGGCCGACGACGAGGTCCGGTCGGGCGCCCGCGGCGCCGCCGGCGTTCCGGCCCGCCGCCCCCGCCGCGAAGGCCGCGAGGAAGGCCGGGATCTCGGCCGGGTCGTGCTGCCCGTCGCCGTCGAGGGTGACCACGCCCTCGAAACCTTCGGCGAGTGCCTGCCGGAAGCCGGCCCGCAGTGCCGCCCCCTTCCCGGCGTTCGGGCGCTGCTCCAGGACCTCGGCGCCGGCATCCCGCGCGACCCGGGCCGTGTCGTCCGCGGATCCGTCATCCACGACGAGCACGGGAAGGTGCGCGGCCGCTCCGCGGACGACGGCCTCGATCCGCGGCGCCTCATCGTGGGCGGGGATCAGGGCCAACACGCGGGGCAGGCCGGCCGACTGCTCGATCGTCACCCCTGCATGCTAGCCGTCCGCAGGCTCCAGCCGTCCCCCAACACCAGCGGGGGACGCCCACGGCAGACGCTTCCCGGCCGTCGAGCGTCAACCGTGGTTGACACCGGCTGCCATGTCAACTAGAGTTGACAGATGGTCGATGTGCTGAAGATCCCGTCGCCGGACGACCCCGCGGAGGCGCTCGCGGCCGTGGTTGCGTTGCGCCGCCTGGCCGAGCAGCTGGAACGCGCGGCGGTAGCGCGCGCCTGCGAGCAGGGGTGGACCTGGGCGCAGGTGGCCGAGGCGCTCGGAGTGACCCGGCAGGCGGCGCACAAACGGCACGCCCGCACCCGCCGCTGACAGGAGCCAGAGGAGGATCGATGCCCTTCATCCGACCCATCCAGGAGTTCCGGACCATCCGGCAGCTGCTGGGCGGAGCCGAACGGCTGGCCCAGGAATCGGGCGAGACGCTGCCCGGCGCCGAGCACCTGCTCCTGGCGGCCCTTGCGCTGCCCGATGGGACGGCCCGGCGGGCGTTCGAGCGGCTGGGCGTCGACCCGGACGGGCTGCCGTCGGCGATCGCCTCCCAGCATGCCGACGCCCTGCGCACCGTCGGGATCGAACCCGGGGACCCCGGCCCTCTCGACGTCCCGGCGCCCCAGGGCCGCGGGGTCTTCGCGCAACGCCATCGGCGCAGGCCGTGTTCCGGCGGGCCGTGGAGCTCAGCAAGGCCCCGAGCCCGCGTCGCCTGCTCGGAGCCCACGTCGTCGTGGCGGTCGCCGAGATGGAGCACGCATAGGCCGCCCGGGCCCTGAGGCACATCGGCGTCGAACGCGAGCAGCTCGCGGCGGCCGCCCGAGAAGAGCTGGGCCCGGCCGGGAACTGATGCCCGGTGGGCAGCGTCCGGCGGCGCGGCTGCCCGACTCCTCAGGCGCTGCTGGCCCCATGAGCACGCGGGGACGTTGCCTCTGAGTCGATGATTCCCGCGTTGGCGGCTGCTGGCGGGGACCGTGATCGGTCCGCGGCAGGAATCACCGTCCGCGGAGCAGCACGGACCGGCTCGGTCGTGCGTGACAGGGCAAGGGCTTGAGGCGTGGGCGGCGACGAGTGGTTCCGGGCGGCCGTCCGGCGGCCCAGGCGCCCGCGAACCCACGGATCATTGCCCCCGAGTCACGATCCGGCCCGCCAGCAGCGCCGCGCAACGGGCGACCCCGAGCGGAGGGGCCCGGGCGGAGTCGACGTCCACGCCCGGCGACCATGCGGCCGGATGGAACGGGTGTTTGCGCGGTTCCCGCCGCCCTGCTACTCTCCGCGGGTTGAAGTAACGGTAGTTCAAGTCAATCGTGTCGGAGGACCGAGTGCCGCTCGTGCGGGAAATCAAGGACCGGATCGTCGGCGAGTTCGCCGTCACGCCCGGTGACACCGGCTCCCCGGAGGTCCAGATCGCGCTTTTGACGGAGCGGATCAAGGACCTGACGGGGCACCTGAAGCAGTTCCCCAAGGACAACCACTCCCGCCGCGGCCTCCTCAAGCTCGTCGGGCAGCGCCGGCGTCTTCTCGCGTACCTCGTGAAGAAGGACGCCTCCCGGTACCGGGCCGTCATCGCCCGCCTGGGGCTGCGCCGCTAGCACACCCGCATCGACGACCCGGAGCAGAACGCTCCGGGTCTCGTGCATCTTGGCCCGGGCGTCAACCGCGCTCGGCCCTCGGTCCCGCACCGACGCGAGCAAGGAGTAGCTCGTGTCTCATTCCCTCTCCATCGAGTTCGGTGGTCGCACGCTGACCATCGAGACCGGCCGCATGGCCCGGCTCGCCGGCGGCGCCGTGACCGTGCGCTACGGTGACACGGTCGTGCTCGGCACCGCCAACCGCTCGGAGCCGCGTCCCGGCCTCGACTTCTTCCCGCTCACGATCGACTTCGAGGAGCGGATGTACGCCGCGGGCAAGATCCCGGGCGGCTTCATCAAGCGCGAGTCGCGCCCGTCGGAGGCAGCGATCCTCGCCTGCCGGCTGACGGACCGCCCGATCCGGCCGCTCTTCCCCGAGGGGTACAAGGACGACGTCCAGTGCGTCATCACGGTCCTCTCCACCGACCAGGAGAACGACCCGGACATCCTGGGCACGATCGCCGCCTCGGCCGCCCTCACGATCAGCGAGATCCCCTTCCAGGGCCCGATCGCGGCCATCCGCGTCGGCCGCATCGCCGGCGAGTTCGTGATCAACCCGACGATCTCGCAGCTGGAGGAGAGCGAGCTCGACCTCGTCGTCTCGGGGACGCGTGACGCGATCATGATGGTCGAGGCCGGGGCCAAGATCCTCCCCGAGGACGTGCTGGCGGATGCCATCCTCTTCGCCCACGGCGCCCTTCGGCCGCTCATCGACCTGCAGCTCGAGCTGCAGGAGGCGGTCGGCAAGGCGAAGCGCCTGCCGTACCTCGATCCCGGCACCGAGTCGGTCCTCGACTTCGCGGCGATGGTCAAGGCCGGCGCCGAGTTCGTGATCGTCGACGTGGAGACCACCGGCACGAACGCGGAGATGGCGGACCTCGTCGAGGTCGCCGCGGTCCGCGTGAAGGGCGGCAAGGTGACCGACCGCTGGTCCACCTTCGTCAACCCGGGCCGCCCGATCTTCGGCAACCAGATGCACGGCATCACCGACAAGGACGTGAAGGGCGCCCCGAGCCCAGCCGAGGCCGCGAAGAAGGCTCTCGCCTTCGTGGGCGACGCGACGATCGTCGGCCACTCGGTCGGCTTTGACATCGCCTTCCTCGAGGCCGCCCTCGGCGACGGGACGCGGATCGAGAAGGGTCGCTATCTCGACACCCTGACCCTCGCCCGCGACGGCTACCCGGACCTCCCGAGCTACACCCTCGGCGAGCTCTCGCGCTTCTTCGGGATCCAGCTGCAGCAGGCCCACCGCGCCCTCCCGGACGCGGAGGCCACCGCCGAGCTGCTCGTCGCGATCGCCGGCGAGCTGCCGGGGCGCCTCGCTGCGCTGGCCGACGGCATCGCGGACTCGATCCGGGCCCAGCGGACCTCGAGGGACGAGGCCAAGGCGAAGCTCGACGCTGCGCGGCGGGCGGCCCGCGTGAGCAAGGGTCTCTTCGGCCTCGTCAACAAGAAGACCGTCCGCAAGCTGACCCTCGCGGAGGGCATCCGGATGGACGGCCGCGGCATCGACGAGATCCGCCCGATCACGGTGGAAGTCGGCCTCGTGCCGCGCGCCCACGGCTCCGGCCTCTTCACCCGCGGGGAGACCCAGGCGCTCACCGTCGCCACGCTCGGCCCGTCCTCCGACGTCCAGCGGATCGACACGATCAGCCCCGCGCTCGAGAAGCGCTACCTCCACCACTACAACATGCCGCCGTATTCCACCGGCGAGAACAAGATGATGCGCGGCCCGGGCCGGCGCGAGATCGGTCACGGCCACCTGGCCGAGCGGGCGCTCCTCCCGGTCCTCCCCTCGAAGGACGACTTCCCCTACGTCATCCGGCTGGTGTCGGAGTGCGTGACGTCGAATGGGTCGACCTCGATGGCCTCCACCTGCGGCTCGACGCTGGCCCTCATGGATGCCGGCGTGCCGATCACGGCGCCGGTCGCCGGGGCGGCGATGGGCCTCATCTCCGAGCCCGACGGCACCTTCGCCGTCCTGACCGACATCCTCGGCAAGGAGGATGCCTTCGGCGACATGGACTTCAAGGTGACCGGTACCCGCGACGGGATCACCGCCCTCCAGATGGACATCAAGGTCAAGGGCATCAACGAGGCGATCATCCGCGCCGGCCTGGCCAAGGCTCACGCCGCCCGGATGACGATCCTCGACAAGATGGCCGAGGTCCTGCCGTCCGCCCGCGAGACGATGAGTGACTTCGCGCCGCGGATCACGAAGATCAAGATCAACCCCGAGAAGATCCGCGACATCATCGGCAAGGGCGGCTCCATGATCCGCAAGATCCAGGAGGAGACCGGCACCGAGATCAACGTCGAGGACGACGGCACCGTCGAGATCGCGGCCGTCCAGGGCGAGAACGCCCGCAAGGCGATCCTGTGGATCGAGAGCCTCACCCGCGAGGTCGAGATCGGGGCCCTCTATCTCGGCACCGTGACCCGGATCATGACCTTCGGCGCCTTCGTGGAGATCCTGCCGGGCAAGGAAGGGCTCGTCCGGATCGGCGAGCTGGCCGACTACCACGTCCCGTCGGTCGAGGACGTTGTCTCGGTGGGCGACGAGGTGATGGTCGTCGTCACCGAGGTCGACCGCCAGGGCCGCGTCAACCTCTCCCGCAAGGCCGCGATGCAGCGGCACCTTGCCAAGGGGTAGGACAGGTCGGCCACGCCGCGTGGCCGCATCCCGCGCCGAGCGCGCCCCCGGGGATCCCCCGGGGGCGCTGCTATACTCGGCCGGTGCCCGTTGGTCTTCTCGCGCCCTGAAAGCGGAGCCATGTCCGGACACTCCTTCCGCCCCCTCACCGTCGCCGTCGTCGGCGCCACCGGCGTCGTCGGACGCACGATGGCCCGGGTCCTCCTCGAGCGCGAGTTCCCGATCCGGGAGATCCGCTTCCTCGCCTCGGCGCGCTCGGCCGGCACCACCCTGCCGTTCGGCGGTCGCGGGGTGGAGGTGGAGGAGGCGACGCCCGAGGCCTTCGACGGCATCGACATCGCCCTCTTCTCCGCGGGCGGGGGCACCTCCCGCGAGCTGGCCCCGCACGCGGCCGCCCGCGGCTGCACGGTCATCGACAACTCCAGCGCCTGGCGGATGGAGCCGGGCATCCCGCTGGTGGTGAGCCAGGTCAACCCGGACGACCTCGAGGCGCACCAGGGGATCATCGCCAACCCGAACTGCTCGACGATGCAGCTCGTGCCGCCGCTCATGGCGCTGCGCGACGCGGTCGGCCTGGAGCGGGTCGTGGTCGACACCTACCAGGCGGTCTCGGGAACGGGCGGCAAGGCGATCGCCGAGCTCGAGACGCAGATTCGCGCCCACGTCGCGGGGGACCCGAAGGAGGCGCGGGTCTACCCGCATCCGATCGCCTTCAACGCGCTGCCGGAGATCGACGTCTTCCTCGAGAACGGGTACACGAAGGAGGAGTGGAAGGTCGTCACCGAGTCCCGGAAGATCCTCCACCTCCCGGACCTGCGCGTCTCGTGCACCGCGGTGCGCGTCCCCGTGTTCACGAGCCACTCGGAGGCGGTCCACGTGGAGACCCGGGAGCCGATCAGCCCGGCCCGCGCCCGCGAGCTCTTCGCCGCCGTGCCCGGCGTCGTCGTGCGTGACGACCCGGCCGCCCACGTCTACCCGCTCGCCACCGAGGCGGCGGGGAGCGACGAGATCTACGTCGGTCGGGTCCGGACCGACGCGTCCGTCCCCGACGGCCGGGGGCTCGCCTTCTGGGTGGTCTCCGACAACATCCGCAAGGGCGCCGCCACGAATGCCGTGGAGCTCGCCGAGGTTCTCGTCGCGCGCGGGTGGGTCCCGGCGGCGTCGCGTCGCGCCGCGGAGGCTCCACCGGCGTGACCGAGGCCGAACGCCGCGCGGCGCTGGAGGCGATCGCGGCGGAGGTCCGGGCGTGCACCGGCTGCCGTCTCCACGAGGGCCGGACCCGCGCCGTCCCCGGCGAGGGACATCCCAGCACGGAGGTAGTGTTCGTGGGGGAGGGACCCGGGATGAACGAGGATCGCGAGGGCCGCCCCTTCGTGGGCCGGGCCGGCGACCTCCTCGTCCGCCTCCTGGGCTCGATCGGCTGGCGGCGGGAGGACGTCTTCATCACGAACGTCGTCAAGTGTCGCCCGCCGCAGAACCGCGACCCCGAGCCCGACGAGGTCGCCGCCTGCGCCCCGTTCCTCCGGCGCCAGCTGGAGGTCCTCGACCCCTCGCTCATCGTGACCCTGGGCCGCCACTCGATGGGGCGCTTCATGCCGGGCACCACGATCAGCCGCGTCCACGGGACCGTCCGCCCGGCCGATCCCGAGACGGGTGCCGGCGCGGCGCTGGTGCTGGCGATGTACCACCCGGCCGCCGCGCTGCGAACGCCCGCCGTCGAGCAGGCGAGCTACGCCGACATCGGCCTCTTGCCGGCCATCCTCGAGGACGCCCGCGCCCGGCGGGCCGGACGCGAGGCCGCCGTCGTGCCGGGGAGCGCCGCCGCTGCCCCTGCCGCGTCCCCGACACCCCCCGTGACCAACCATTCCGCGCCGGAGCCGCCGGCGCTGGACCAGCTGACCCTCTTCCGGTGACCCCATGACGACTCCACGCCCCGCCACCAACGACACGCCGCTCCGCATCATCCCGCTGGGCGGGGTGGGGGAGATCGGCAAGAACATGTACGTCTTCGAGTACGGGGACGACATCGTCGTCATCGACTGCGGCCTCATGTTCCCCGACGAGGAGATGTTCGGCATCGACCTCGTCATCCCCGACATCACCTATCTCAAGGAGCGCCGCGCCAACGTGCGGGCATTCCTCATCACCCATGCTCACGAGGATCACGTCGGCGCGCTGCCGTACGTGCTCCCGGAGTTCCCGGGCGTGCCGGTCTACGCGTCGATCCTTGCCCGCGGGCTCCTGGGCAACAAGATCAAGGAGCACAAGCTCCACAACAACCCGCTCATCGGGCTCGAGCCCGGGGACGAGCTCCCGATCGGGCCGTTCACCGTGGTCCCGTTCCGGATCGGGCATTCCATCCCCGACGCGATGGGGATCGCCCTCCGGACGCCGGTCGGCACCGTCGTGCATACCGGCGACTTCAAGTTCGACCACACGCCCGTCGACGGCCGGCTCTCGGACTTCCACATCCTCGCCAGGCTCGGCGAGGAGGGCGTCATCTGCCTGCTCTCGGACTCGACGCGGGCGGAGAACCCGGGCTACACGCCGTCCGAGCGGACCGTCGGCGAGGCGTTCCGCGAGATCATGGAGCCGCTCGACGGCCGGGTCATCGTGGCGACCTTCGCCAGCAACATCGCGCGCGTCCAGCAGGTCCTCGACGCGGCGGCCAGCTTCAACCGGAAGGTCGCCGTCATCGGCCGCTCCATGGAGCAGAACTTCCGGGTCGCGAGCGACCTCGGCTACCTGACCTACGATGCCGATCGGATCGTGGCCAAGGAGCGGATCGGCGACATCGCGGCCGACAAGCTCGTCATCTGCACGACCGGCTCCCAGGGCGAGCCAATGGCCGGCCTCGCCCGGATGGCCAACCGCGACCACCGATTCGTCGAGATCCAGCCGGGCGACACGGTGATCGTCTCGGCCAGCCCCATCCCGGGCAACGAGGAATACGTCGCCCGGACCATCGACAACCTCTTCAAGGCCGGCGCCAACGTCTTCTATCACACCATCAAGCGCGCCCACGTCTCCGGGCATGCCAGCCAGGAAGAGCTGAAGCTGATGCTCGGCCTCACGAAGCCGCGCTACTTCATCCCGATGCACGGCGAGTTCCGGATGCAGGTCCAGCACGGGCGCCTCGCGATCGAGACCGGGGTCGCGCCCGAGAATGTCTTCATCATCGAGAACGGGATGCCGATCGAGATCCTCGCCGACGGGACGGCCCGCCGTGGCGCGGCCGTGACCGCCGGCTACGTCTACGTCGACGGCCTGTCCGTGGGCGACGTCGGGGAGATCGTCCTGCGCGACCGGCGAGCGCTCGCCAACGACGGCATGTTCATGGTCGTCGTCACGGTCGACAAGCAGACGGGCGCCATCGTCGGACGGCCGGAGATCGTCACCCGCGGCTTCGTCCACCTCAACGAGAAGGACCCGATCATGGAGGAGGCCGTGCGCCGCGTCGTGTCGGCCATCGACAACCCAGGCGACCACATCAGCGAGATCGGCCTGCTCAAAAGCCAGATCAAGGACGGCGTCTCGCGCTACCTCTACGAGCAGACGAAGCGGCGCCCCATGGTCTTCCCGGTCGTGGTGGAGGTCTAGGTGGCGACGCGCCGCCGGACGCCCCCCGCCCGGCCCCGCCGTGCTCCCCGGAGGTCGGGTTCCCGGCTGCCGTTCGCCCGGGTCAACCCCGACGTCGTCCGCTCGATCGTCGCGATCGTCTTCCTGGTCCTGGGCATCATCATCCTCGTGGGGCTGCTGCTCCCCGGGAAGGGCGCCCTGACGGACTGGATTCTGCAGGTCATCGCCCCGTGGTTCGGGGCGGGGCGCTGGCTCCTGCCCTTCCTCCTCATCGGGCTGGGCATCCATCTCGAGCGGGCCCGCGGCCCGCGCGCCGGGTGGGTGCGCACGGTGGCCGGCATGACGATCGCCTACGTCGCGCTGCTGCCGATGGTGACGCTGCTTGCCGACGCCGGCTTCCTCAAGGAGGGCAGCGGAGGGCGCATCGGGCGCCTCATCGCCGATCCCCTGAGCAGCCTCTTCAGCGATCCGGGGGCGTTCGTCGTCCTGGCCGGATTCGTCGTGGTCGGCGTCGTGATCGCGCTGGACCGGCCCGCCCGCGACCTCTTCGCCCCGCTGGCCCGGGCGGCCCGCGGGATCGCCGCGGCGCTGGCGGCCCCGGCGGCGGATGCCGCGGCCCGGGTCTCCGAGGAGTCGCGCCGCGAGCCGGCCGCGCCCGCCGAGAAGGGCGGGTCGGTCCGGAACGGGAAGGGCGCCCGCGACGCGGCCCCGCGCCCGGAGATCCCCACGCCGCTCCCGGGCCCCGCGCAGGTCTCCTCGGTCTTCACCGGCGGCGGCCTGTCGGCGGTCGGTGCGGCCGGCACGATCGGGGCGGACGCGGCGGGCATTGCCCCGGCCCTCGGCGCCGGGGCGGTCCGGACGCCGTCCCCGCGCGACCCCGGCGACGTCACGGACGGCGCCGACGCCCCCGCGCCCCGCCAGCCGCGTGAGTACCGCCTGCCGCCCCTGACGCTCCTGGAGGACGTCGCCGCGCGCAGCGCCGACCGGGGGATGGACCACGAGCGGAACGCGGCGATCATCGAGGGCAAGCTCGCCAGCTTCAGCATTCCCAGCCGGGTCGTGAAGTGGAACGCGGGCCCCGTCGTCACCCAGTACGAGGTCGAGCCGGACCCGTCGGTCAAGGTGAGCCGGATCGAGGGGCTCGCCGACGACCTGGCGATGGCGCTCGCCGCCCGCACCATCCGGATCGAAGCCCCCATCCCGGGCAAGTCGGTCGTTGGGATCGAGATCCCGAACATGGACTTCAACGTGGTGGCGATCCGGCGGATCCTGGAGGACCCCGAGGTGGCCGCGATCCCATCGCGGATCGCCTTCGCCCTCGGGCGCGACGTGGCCGGCCACGCGCGGGCCGCCGACCTCGCGAAGATGCCGCACCTCCTGATTGCCGGGGCGACCGGCTCGGGCAAGAGCGTCATGGTCAACGCCCTCATCGCGAGCCTCCTGATACGGGCGACGCCCGACGAGGTCCGCCTCATCCTCGTGGACCCCAAGCGGGTCGAGCTCGCCGACTACAACGGGGTGCCTCACCTCATGGTCCCGGTCATCACCGAGTCGGACCGAGCACGGGCCGCCCTCAAGTGGGCGGTCGCCGAGATGGAGAATCGCTTCCGGCGCTTCGCGGGCGCGGCGGCCCGCAACATCACCGCCTACAACGAGACGCGGGTCGACCCGGCCGACCGGATGCCCTACCTCGTGATCGTCATCGACGAGCTCGCCGACCTCATGATGCGCGACGGCAGGACCGTGGAGGATCCGATCGTCCGCCTCGCCCAGAAGGCGCGCGCGACCGGGATCCACCTCGTCCTCGCCACCCAGCGACCCTCGGTGAACGTGGTCACCGGCCTGATCAAGGCGAACTTCCCCAGCCGGATCGCCTTCGCGATGGCCTCCCAGATCGACTCGCGGACGATCATCGACGCGCCGGGCGCGGAGGACCTGATCGGGCGGGGCGACATGCTCTTCCAGCCGTCGGACCTGCCGCGGCCGATCCGCCTGCAGGGCGTCTTCGTCTCGGATCGCGAGGTCCGGGCCGTCACCGCGCACTGGCGGGCGGAGGCGGAGCCGCACTACGACCTCTCGATCGTGGAGGACGACGAGGAGTCGACCGGATCGACCGACGACCTCGCCGGCGAGGACGCGGACCGGCTCCTGAGAGATGCCGTCGCCGTCATCCAGGAGTACGATCGGGCCTCGGCGTCGCTCCTGCAGCGCCGGCTCAAGATCGGGTACGCCCGCGCGGCCCGGATCATCGACCAGCTCGAGGAACGCGGGTACATCGGAGCGTTCGACGGCTCGAACGCGCGGCAGGTCCTTCGGCGCGACGTCGGCGGGGCTGGGCGCGGCCGCGCGGCGGACGTCGTCGACGGGGACGACGAGTGACGACACGCGAGCACGCCCGCCCGCTCGGCCTGCCGGGCCGGGGAGGTGACGGAGGGCACGGCGAGGAGCCGCGGACGCCGCCGCCCGGGGAGCGCCTGGCCGACCGCCTGGCTGCGGCGCGCGAGGCGAAGGGCGTGGACCTCCTGCGCGCCGAGCGCGAGACGAAGATCCGCCGCCAGTACCTCGCGGCGATGGAGCGCGGGGCGTGGGAGGAGCTCCCGGCGGGAGTCTACGCCCGGGGGTTCCTGCGCAACTACGCGATCTACCTGGGCCTCGACGCCGACGAGGTGCTCGGCGCCTGGGGCCGCGAGCGGGGCGATGTCCCCCTGGAGCCCGCGATCGTGGTGCCGCGCCCCCTCCTGGCGCCGCGGCGCGGGATCGTCCTGGGTCCCGGCATCCTCGTCGCGGCCCTCGTGTCGCTGGCCGCCGTCGCGATCATCGCCTACATCGGCTTCCAGCTCCTGCGCTTCTCGGAGCCGCCGCCGCTCGAGGTCGTCGACCCGCCCACCGTCGTCATGGAGGTGGCCGAGAACACGACGTCCTACACGCTCCGCGGCACCACGGTCGCAAACGGCGAGGTCACGATCCGGGCTCCCGGCCGCGAGGACCTGCGCGTCAGGGCGGGTGGCGACGGGGTGTGGCGGACGGTCGTCGACCTGCGTCGCGGCGAGAACCGCTTCGTCGTGAGCGCGGCCGACCCCAGCACCGGCAAGGAGGCGGAGTCGCCGGTCGAGATCGTCATCACGGTTCCCTTCGCCCAGGTTGCCGCGCCGACGCTCGAGCTCACCTCGCCCGAAGCCGGCCTCAGCGTGGCGAACGGCGCGATCCCTGTCCGTGGGAAGACGACCGACGCCACGTCCGTCAGCATGTCGGCGGTCTACCTCGGGCCGGCCCCGGGCCAGGCGACCGCCCCCGCGATCACCCCCGCCGCCCTCCCGCCCGCCACGGTCGAGCAGGCGGATGACGGGACCTTCGCCACGTCCATCGACCTGACCGAGGGTCGTTGGACGGTGACCGTGACCGCAGCGGGCGAGGAGGGCAAGTCCACCACGCTCACGCGCGACGTGACGGTGGTCTACCAGGGGATCTCTGTGGTCATCGAGATCCGGGAGCAGCGGACCTGGCTGCGAATCTCCGTGGACGGCATCGTGTCGCCCCAGACCGGGGCCGCCGGCAAGGTCTACGCGGCCGGCAAGACCCTCACCTTCCGGGGCGAGGCCGTCGTGGAGCTCCGGACCGGCAAGATGAGCACAACCTACGTGACCGTGAACGGGACGGCCTACGGTCCGCTCGGCACCACCGCCAACCCCGGGACCTTCCGCCTGGAGCCCGGCAAGGCGCCGCAGGCGGCCAACTGAGGGCGCCGTGGCGGACCCCGAGCTCCGCGCGCTGGCGGAACGCCTGCAGGCCGTCTGCCTGGAGTCGGGCCTCCGGGTGGCCTTCGCCGAGTCTTGCACGGGCGGCCGCGTCGGTGACGCCCTGACGGACGTCGCCGGTTCGTCCGGGTACGTCGCCGGCGGGGTCGTTGCCTACGAAGACGACGCGAAGGAGGCCTTGCTCGGCGTCCCCCGCAGCACGCTGGCGGCCCACGGCGCCGTCAGCGCCCAGGTGGCCCTCGCGATGGCCGAGGGAGCCCGATCCCGGTTTGCGACGGACCTGGCCGTCTCCGTCACGGGGATCGCCGGACCCGGCGGCGCCACCGCGGGCAAGCCGGTCGGCCTCACCTATGTTGGGCTGGCCGACGCAGACGGGGCGACGGTGCGACGTTTCACCTGGCACGGTGATCGCGAGGCGAACAAGGCCGCCAGCGCGCGGGCCGCGCTCGAGCTCCTGCTGGAGCGCGCGACGGCACGAACGACGGACCGGGAGCCGGGCTGAAGCACCGGCGCGACGCGAGGGCACGTCGAGCGGCATACTTGGGCAGAGCGAAGACGGCCGCACGCGGCCCGCACGGAGGATCGGATGGCAGGCGAGTTCTCGTTTGATGTGGTCTCCGAGTTCGACGCCCAGGAGCTCCGCAACGCCCTCGACCAGGCCCGCCGCGAGATCACGACGCGGTTCGACTTCAAGGGCGCTCTGGCGGAGATCACCCAGGAGAAGGACGCCCTCGCGATCCACACCGACAGCGAGCTCCGGGCGAAGTCGATCCGCGACCTCGTGGAATCGAAGGCGATCCGACGCAGCCTCTCCCTCAAGATCTTCGACTGGGGGGCAATCGAGCCGGCCGGCGGGATGACCCTCCGCCAGCGGGTGGAGCTGCGCCGGGGACTCGGGGACGACCTCGCCCGGAAGATCACGAAGATCGTCCGAGACGAGTTCCCGAAGGTGAAAAGCCAGATCCAGGGGGACGCCGTTCGCGTCTCGGCAAAGAGCAAGGACGACCTGCAAAAGGTGATCGTCCGGCTCCGCGAGCTCGACGAAACCGTCCCGCTCCAGTTCCAGAACTACCGATAGGGGAGGCAGCGGTGTCCACCCGGTCGCCGATGGTACGGCTCATTCTCGTGCTCGTCGTGATCTTCGTCGTCGTGGGGCTCATGGTCAGCTCGTTCCCGCCGCCAACGGCTCGCTGAGATGAGTGGATCCGAGAGCAACGCCGGCCGCTTCGTGGCCGACGCCCTGGCCGCCGCCGGGGTCCGGGTCGCCTACACGGTCCCCGGGGAGAGCTTCCTCCCGCTCCTGGACGGGCTGGTCGCCGCGGGGATCCGCGTCGTGGCCGCTCGTCACGAGGGCGGGGCCGGCTTCATGGCGGCCGCCCACGGCGCCCTGACGGGCCGTCCCGCGGTCGTCGTGGTGACCCGGGCCGTGGGTGCGGCGAACGTGGCGATTGCCCTCCACGCGGCGCACGCCGACTCCGCGCCGCTCATCGCCATCGTCGGGCAGGTCGATCGACCCTCCCGTGGCCGCGAGGCGTTCCAGGAGGTCGACGTGGTCGCCACGTTCGGCGGGCTCTGCCACTGGGCCCGCGAGGTGCGCGACGTCGCCGCTCTCCCGGGGGCGCTCGACGAGGCGCTGCGGAAGGCGACGACGGGGCGACCCGGACCGGTGCTCCTGAGCCTGCCGGAGGACCTCCTCGACGAGCCGGCTCCCGACGACAAGGGGCGGATCGCCACCGCCACCGTGCTCGGCCCCTCCCGCGCGCCGGAGCCGGACCCGATCGCGATCCGGCGGATCCTCCACCTGCTGCTGGGCGCCGAGCGCCCCGTGATCCTCGCCGGCGGGGGCGTCCTCCGCTCGCGGGCCACGGCGGACCTGGTGCGCTTCGCCGAGATGCTCGACGTGCCCGTCGTGGCGGCCTGGCGCCGGCCGGACGTCTTCCCGAACGACCATGCGCTCTACCTCGGGATGAGCGGCTACTTCTCGGCCCCCACCGTCGGACCGCGCCTCCTGGAGGCCGACGGCCTGCTGGTGCTGGGCTGTCGCCTCAACGAAGTGGCGTCCCACGGATGGACCGTGCCGGCACCGGGCACCCGCTGGGCGCACGTCGACGTCGAGCCTCTCGGCGCGCGGGCCGGCCTCGGCGCTCCGACGATCGCCCTCGCATCCGATGCGCGGACCTTCGTCCGCGAGGCGCACCGGCTGCTCGGCGGCACCGTCCTGGAGATGGCGTCGCTGGAACGGCGGAGGGCGGCGAACGCCGCCGACCGAGCCGCCTACCTGGAGGCCCGCGTCGTGGACGCGACGCCGTGGGACGGGCCGGGCGTGCATCCCGGTCGCGTGATCGCGACACTGGAGCGGACGCTTCCGCCGGACGCCATCGTCACCACCGACGCCGGGCACTTCGGCGGCTGGGCGGCGCGCGGCCTCTGGGTGCGACGGCCGGGCACCTACCTGGGGTCGAGCGCGGGGGCGATGGGCTTCGGCCTCCCGGCCGCCATCGCGGCCTCCCTTGCCTCGCCGGGCCGGCCGGTCGTCGCGCTCGTGGGCGACGGCGGCATGGGGATGACGGGCGCCGAGCTGGAGACGGCCGTCCGGGA